>Ga0233385_1000349_pt1 | contig 24865 bp, 28 predicted proteins | sample ElkDunMinimDraft_16_FD_191543 | JGI IMG/M metagenome (GOLD analysis project Ga0233385, IMG submission 191543) | Fecal eukaryotic communites from dung pellets of Tule Elk in California, USA - Elk Dung G36 | ecosystem: Host-associated > Mammals > Digestive system > Large intestine > Fecal | place...
AGCATAGAAAGCGATCGCCTGGTGCCGGGCCAGCGCATCCAGTTCAACGCGGCGACGCCGTAGGGCATCCATCGAAGGCTAAAGGGCTCATCAGTGGGCGCCGAACCGGTATTCGAGACCATGCACGGTACCGGCGCGCCCTCTAGCGACCAGAGTGGCAGCGTGGCGGCGCCGAGCGATGCAGCAGAATAGAAAAGGGGACTGATATTGGGGGGCACTTTTTGCTCTTGTCCGATAGCGGACGTCTGCTTTCGGCCAATAGCGGCCTGTCCGTAGCAGGCGGGCGCAGCCAAAAGGGAACAGTGCCGCAGCGTTTGAAGACCTCTATTGAGGCTTACATGTATCTACGAAAGTAGGGGCGATTCACGCAACATGTTGCGAAGCGGCACTGCGGCAAAAACAGACGTACCGCGATCCGGCGTTTATCAACGTGACTAAAAGCGAAAGACTTGAGTAGCGCTGGCTTCAGATAGCTCCAATCCAGCGGGTCTTTGCTTTGGACTCGCTAGTCAATCGTCGTCATGGTCGTCGTTGTGCTCATCGGCGCGGTAACCGAACGTGCCCATTGGCTGCAGCGCTTCCTCCATTCGCTTGAGCCCACTTTCATCGCTTGCACCGATGAAAATTTGCCCGGAGGAGAAGAGGATGTGGCCACCCAACGAAGGAAATTGGACGTTGAGGTGGAGGTCGTCGTCATAAACCAGGTGGTTGATGAGGTCGACCTCTGCATCGCATTCCGTGTCACGCTCGCCGAATTCTCGATATGTCTCGTACATGACGTTGTGTGCGAGCACTTCCAGGTTTTCGGCACTGGTGATCTCGAAGGCGGAAATTTCTTCACCGTCACGCTTGAGCAGGTAGGCCGGCAGGTGTGGGGCCAGGAGTTGAGCCAACCTGCTATTGTCCTGCTCCGCCACTTTTGCCGCATCAGCAACGAGCTTGCCGCGAAACTTCAGGCCTAGAACCGAATCCGGATCGATGACTGACATTTTACGATAGAGTTCAAGTGAACAGCTCAGCTTGGTGTCGCGCTGCAAACGCTTGATTTGGCAGACCTCGCCGTTTTCTCCATCCCAGCCATCATAATCGGGGTCAATGACAGCCAGTTTCTGGCTGATGGCGGCCTGTGCATCCGGCGATAACCGCGCGAACCCAGTCGTATTCAGGGAACGATGGAAAGGGGGACATTCGTCCTCCTGCTCATCGTCCTGGTCATCGTCATTGAGCGCTTTGTGCAACTCTTCCTTCATCATGTCCATGAAGTCTTTGATGTTCATATCGTCCATGTATCCTTGAGAGTAGAGGTCTCCTGCCTGATGGCAGGTTGCCAGATCATACTCGGGATTCGGACTGGCTCAATCTCCTGCTAGGTGCCCCAGCGCCAGGTCGCGGATGACTTCACGTTCCAGCATTGTGATGCCCAGCAGCTTGCGCTTGGCGTACTGCACGTAGGGCATGCCTTTGCCTGGGTGATCCCGCAGGCCGTACTGGTGAATACGGAGATAATGAAAATAGGGGACAGACCACGATTAGCTCCTGTAAATCATGGTATCTCCCTATGTACTTTAGATTCCTTTAAGCGGCTGCTATTGGCCGATAACGGACGCTGATGATGGGAAGCCATCGACCAGACGCGACCTCATCAGCAAGTGGTAAGAAGAGTTGTTCCCGACGCCGGACAGAAAACACTGCACTACTAGTGAATGAGATGCCTAGGCTATTATGTCCGCTCTGTAGCGTATCGCATGCTGGCGGCGGCATGCTCCATCGGCAGCGCTCTAGCGTTGCGAAGTTTATTCTTCGCCGTTCCCCTCCTACCCCCGAAAGCTGTTCGCAAGTAGGAGTCATCTCTGAGACCCTGACATGGATATCGCGGTTTTTGTAAAGGATTGCACGCTCAATGGCTCGTTACTGAATAGCCTGACCCTTTCAGTTCCAACCTTTAACCTGACGGCTAGAGAGCTTATTCAGCGCTATGTACATCAGGTTGCCGAAGAACGAAAAAGCGCTCCTAGCCCATCGCGGTATAACCTCTTCACCCCCGCATCGGAAGAGGCACTTCTTAATGGCTATGACCAGCCTCAAGAGCGAAACATTGATGCTCAACGTCAATGCCAGCACGCGCTCCGGGCATTCGAGAGCAACCGTTTCCTGATGCTTGTCGATGACCGCCAGATTGAGCAATTGGACGAGTCATTCAGTATCACTTCATTCTCATCGATTCAATTTCTGCGCCTAGTCCCCTTGGTTGGGGGCTGAGCCCGACTTCCCCCACGACAAAAGGATTCGTCATCATGCCACCACTGGCTCGCTACGCTGCAGCTCTGCAGAACCCTTCTTCCGATCTTGAGCACTTGATGAGGCTCAGCGAGGAGCAGCGCGGCATGCTCCAAGCGACGATTAGCTTCTTATCCGAGAGCGACGAGCTTCGGTGGGATGAGTGTTCTGAATCCCCGGCTCTACGGAGGTTGCTTGATGCTTCTCTAGCAGACCAGCGAATGGCGCTTATCTGCCTTGCCTATATCCAATCCGGGTGTATCCACTACCAGCTGCATAAGCTCATATACGAGTTACTTGGCCGTGCAGATGCATTGGATGCTTTGACTGCGCGCGAGATGCTCAAGGTATTGATGGAACATGACTACGATAAGCATCTGGATAGTGTGACTTCGCTGTTTGTGGGCCACTTGGAGAGGCTGCATGCGGATGGTGGATTGGTTGGGCTAGAAGAAGAGATCCAAGTTTACCTTGAGCGCAATACCCGATTCTGGAGCAGAGGTCGTGAGCCTCGAATTCTTCAGATCAGAGTCAAGCGGATACTGGGAGAAGATCAGAAGCTGCAACTGCCATTGGAGAGTTGGCAGGCGCCGTGGGTTGAGCAGTTGCAAGCGGATTTCGCCCAGTTGCCGGAAGTCGAGCAGCGGACTTGGATGGGCCTGATAGATCACGGGGTGAGTGGCAGTGGATCCTCTCCGAATACTACTTGGTTGAAAAGGGCTGCCAAACTGGCCAGCGACCTGCCCACGAACGCGTTAAGCCAGACGCTGGCTCGCTGGTTCACGTACCTACACCTCAGTGGTGTCGGTATGACCGAGGCAAATGAGACGACAATCAAATCACTCATTTGGCTTGCGGGGATTGGTGAGCCAAAGCTCTTGGCACCAAGACTCGGCGACATGTCCGCCATTTACTACACCAAGGTCGAATGGAAGGGGCCTCGCTCTCGTATCCTAGGTAATGCTTGTATTCAAATTCTGTGTCTGCTCGATAAGCCTGGCGTAGTACAGCTTTCTCGCTTGCGCTCCAAGATTCGTTATAGCCAAGGCAAGGCATTGATCGAGAAGTCGGTGATCAAGGCTGCCGAGCGCGCAGGTCTTACGCCAGACGACATGGAAGAGGCCTCAGTTCCGGATATGGGGTTCGACGCGGAGGGCGTCGCAAATTTCACGTTTGGTAATTACACAGCGCGGCTTCGCCTTGAGGGTGAAGGGCGCCTGACCAGCGAATGGACTAACGCAGAGGGCAAGGTTCTCAAGAGCGTACCTGCCGAAGTCAAACGTGATCAGGGTGATGAACTCAAAGCCTGGCAGAAGGAGAGCAAAGCATTCGCTGACGCTCTGCTCGGTCAACGCACCCGTTTCGAACAATCCTATCTGCGACAGCGCGAGTGGCGCCTGGAAGAGTGGCGACAGCGCTTTATTGATAGCACTGAACTGTTGGGTTGGATGGGGCGACGACTGATTTGGAACATTGAGCACGACGGCTATGTGGTTCAGGCAATAGGTCTGGACGGTGTGCTACGAGATCTTAACGGTAACCGCATAGCAGAGCTGCCAGGTGACAGCAGGGTCGCGCTGTGGCATCCAATTCATGCGGCTACTCAACAGGTATTGGCCTGGCGTGAAAAACTGCAGCAGGCGCATGTGCAGCAACCGATCCGACAGGCGTTCCGAGAGGTTTATTTACTCACTGATGCCGAGCGTACATCGGGTACATCATCCAAGCGATTTGCTGGACATTTACTTCGGCAGTTCCAGCTCAATGCGCTTTTGAGCGAACGTGGTTGGTCCTACACCTTGCAGGGCAGTTGGGATGGCCACAATAGCCCTTACAAAGTGATGCAGCGATGGGGGCTCAGCGTCGAATTCGAACTGGAACCCAAGGACGAGTTTTCCGATATCCAGGGCGGCACTGGGGTCTATGCCTATGTCGAGAGCGGGGAGTTCTACTTTTCTAGCGAGGACGCGGGCGTGATCAACTTAGTCGATGTGCCACCGCTATTGTTTTCTGAGTTGCTGCGCGATATGGATCTTTTCGTGGGTGTTTGTTCAGTCGCTAATGACCCACAGCGGGGGCTGGTGGATGATCCGGCGTTCACTCGCTACATCTCCGTTGCCAGTGAAGCAGAACTGCAAGGAGGAGCACAGGTACGGCGCGATCTGTTGGACAACATCCTGTCGCGCTTGCCGATCGCCAAGCGCTGCAGCCTTGAAGGGCGTTATCTGATAGTCAAGGGCGACCTGCGCACCTATCGCATTCACTTGGGTAGCAGCAACATCCTCATGGAGCCCAACAATCAGTATCTGTGCATCGTGCAGAACACGAAGAACAAGGCAGCTGCTGCAGGAATTTATCTACCGTTCGAAGGCGACATGCTGTTGTCGCTGATTCTCAGCAAAGCGCTGCTATTGGCGGAGGATCGTAAAATCAAGGATCAGAGTATCTTGAGCCAGATAAACGCTTAACTGGCTTGTGACATCTTTGGGTGCGTATGAGCATTTCATACGCACGAAGCCGCCCCAGAAAACGTCTGCTTTTGCTGAAAGCAAGCTGCACTTAAGGGAAGCTATCGGCCAAAAGCAGCCAGTCTCACTAAGAGTGTGATGCTATCTATGAGGCTCGAAAGCATCTATGGAACTCAGAGCAATTCAATTGGCTGAATGGACGGTAGCAGTGCATCCATAACGGTTTCTCCTGTGATCGCACATTGCAGGCCTTCATTGACCGCCTTCGCTTGATCTCACATTCAAAACACTGACGGCTCACCAATGCACAGGGCATGTAGCCGGTGGTAGTAGTTTGTTACAGCAAACGCCAGTCGCTGCCGAGTTTGAAACGCACTATCCCTGACAGCTGCGCACATGTTTACCGCCCAGTTGAGTAAAGGGCACGCCTGCCTGCAGGGCTTGATGAATATTATTGGCTTTGGCTTGATGACAGGCTCCGACCCGATGCGGGCAGCGGGCGATGATGGTGTCGAGGGTATGCATAACTGGCTCCGTGTTTGCTGACGGAGCCAGTCTCGGCGTGTGAATTTCAAAACCCACCAGTGAAGCGCATTGTTTTTTGGTTAGCCGTTTTTAATACGCTAAATCTGTAATCACGCCGACGACTTTGGCAGTCGCGGCCTGCTCATCTAGGCCAGTTGCATCAACCACAACCGTGCAATTTGCCAACAGCACGCTCATGACTGTTGTTTGGAAAGTCGGGCACAGTGCCTCTATATCCTCTGGCGTTGCACCGCGTTGTGTCAGGCGCTCAACACGTTGACCTTCATCGAGGGTGATCAGCACCGTGATGTCAGGTTTGATAATACTTGGAGTAAGGGCCTCTAGATCAGCGGTTACACCACGTGCCTGTGCATAAGCGACAGTCGAAGCCCAGTAACGATCCATCACCACGTGCCCCCCAAGCTTGACGCGCTCGGCCGCCTTACGGCCCTGGCTGGAAACCGTTGCGGCATAAAACAGCGCACTGCCCAACGGGTCGTCCAATGCGCGCAATACCTCGTCGCGCACAGCTGCGAATTCAGCGCCCGGTGTGCTCATCAACTGCGCATCGAGTGCCTGTGCAACGTTTTTTGCCAGCGTCGACTTACCTACGCCGTCCATTCCTTCTAGTACTATAAAGCGCCCCATCTTGTTCTCCTTACAGGGAGGCAGCCAACTGTTGCATGGCGATGTAATCGGTTGTGGAAAAACTGTTGCTGGCCATCACCAAGGGAATGCGTAGGTCCGTCGATTCCACAAAGCCGTACTTGTCTTTTTCGTTGTATAGCGGTGTGCCGCGCAGCAGCATCAGCGGCCAAGCCTTGATGCTGGGCACCTTGCGCTTGCGGCACCATTGCACCGAATCCTTGAAGCTTTCTAAGGTTTGCAGTGGCAAGCCGTAGATCAGCGACACCTCAAAGTCGATGCCACGCTGGTGCAGCTTTTGAATAACAGCTTCCACACCAGCCATATGGTTCTGCCGGCGAATTTCCCGGCTCTCCTCAACAATGGCCGTTTGCAAGCCAAACTCCAGGGTGACGCTAAGCCCTGACAAAGCCTCTAGAAACTCATCGTTAATCATCTCAAAGCGGCTCTGCAGAGCTAAATGCGCCTTCAGGCCAGCACGCTTCATCAGGTTAAGCAGCTCGATCGCCCAAGCCGTGTTGCTGTGGAAAATCGGATCGAGCACCGAAATACGCTCTACTTTTTGCTCTACAAACCACTCAATTTCCTGTTCAAGGCGATGTTTACCCAGCAACTGATTTTTCAGACGATTGCCGGGTTCGCGGTGTTGGCAAAACGAGCACTTAAACTGGCAGCCACGTTGGGTTTCCCAGCGCATGCTCTTCGCAGGTTTAAGCACCCCGGTGAGAAAAGGTGATGGTAGGCGCTGCAGATCGTGGTCAGCCTTCTCACCGCGATCACACGTACCAGGGATGTGTACACCGCAGCCGGTTAAGCCATCATCAAAGGCGAGTTTCACCATGGCCAACTCGCCTTGGCCGCGCACAAAATAATCAGCGTTTGGGTAAGCCGCTTCTAATCCACCTTTGGGCATATAGGATATTTGCGGGCCACCCAATACCATTTTCACACTGCGTATCTGACGTAAATGCTGCATCAGCCAGCAGACTTCGTCGTCGTTCCAGACAAACACGCCAAAGCCGACGAGGCAGTCGGAGCCAGCTGCATCCACGGCAGCCAGCAAACGCTCAAGCATTTGTTCGCGGGAAAACAGAACATCGTTCACCGCATGTTCAACGATGGTCACCGCGATGCCGACGGCTTTAAGCGCGGCAGCAATGCTGGCAATACCCAAGCTAGTTTTACCGTCTTCAGGGCGCTGCCAGTCCAAAGATACAAGTACCACAGGTTTCATGATCCACTCCTTAATACCGCTCAACGCACGCCGTGCGCACGTAAAAAAGTCCGTTTACGAATCAGGGTCAGGCCAGCAGTGCATCGGCACCGTAGTGCTTGAGTAGCAACTCATCGCAGATGGCTTGTGCAGTACGCAGTTGCTGTTGGTCTGCGTCGCTGCAGAGACCAAGCGCCGGCAAGTGATCGAGAAAGCGCAGCAGCAATCGCTCGCAATCGCGGCGGTATGCGCGGGTATCAAGAATGTGGCACCGCCATAGCTGCAAAGCGGCGGCTGGCGGCAAGAGCAACAGTGAGGGGTAGCGCTGTTTCAGGCCGAGAAAACAGGCGTACTGGTGACAGGCTGCATGCCAACCTGCAGCGGACACAGGCTGATGTTCTGGTTGCGCATTCAACAAGCGTAGGCGCTCAAAATCGAGCTCTACTGGTGCAGTTGAGGAGTAGATTGAAGGATTCATGACACGCTCCATCTGGATGACGAAGCCAGTGTTGCCCTGTGAATTTCACAAAAAAGGGCTTAACGAATTAAATCCAATAACTCATCAAATTCTTTGGCTTGCTCGTATTCGCGCAGGATCAAGCTGCAATACTGCAGCAGCAGCGCATTGTCCGTTTCAAGCTGATTTGCACAGGCAACAGCCTGCTCCAAGTCACCGCTGAGGTAGTGCAGCAACATATTGTCGCCAACTGAAAGCGCCGCAGTTTGCGTGGCTAAGGCCCGTAACAGGTTGCCGCCGTAGTGGGCTAACCCGATTTGTGGCAAGGCATCCGGAAAGGGATTGGGCAACTCACAGGATTTAAGGTCAGCGTCTGAATCGAGCAGCCCTAAAAAATCGAGCAGATCCTGATGAATCAGCGCTAGGCCCACTACCGACTTAGGCTCCAACAACAGCTCTCGCGCCCACTGCGCATACTGGCGGCGTTCCACCTTTGAGGTGAACAGTTTGATCACCACCTTAGGTTCAGGAAACAAACCCTGTATCAACACCGCGTTGCGCACAGCCAGCATGTGTTCAGCCGGAATGCGCCAACTATTTTTTTGAACGATAAACTCCGACTCAAGGCTAATGACCTTCGCCTTATTCATCGCTTTGAAAAGATAATCCACATCACTGCGTAGCGCTTCGTGCTTGGCTAATGGAATGCCAAAGTGCAGTCGGATGGCGTCAGAAAAACTATACGACTGCGACTTAGCCACAGCTACGGCTCAACAGTTGGTTAAAGCTGGGCAGATAATCATCGGCCTGTATTGCAATACGTTTTGCCTGCTCCGTCCACGTATTGCTGCAATGCTCAGTACGGCGGTATTGATCAATCACGCCTTTGCAGTAGCCAGCGCGTAGCGCCTCTGAAACCGACGTTGTGAACCCGGCATACAAATGGCGCTGCCCCTGCCGGTCATAAATAGCAGCCACCTCCGAACATCCCTTAACCAGCAGTTCAGATTCAGCGTTATCCGCCTTCGCCTGCGCGCAGCAGGTTGCGATCAACAGCAAACTAATAAGTATTCTCATCAGACGGCCTCCGGCGCGGCTTGGGCTGACGGCGTAGCTGCCGGCTGATGCGCCTGTGGGATCGTATCGGCCACCGCCTGAGTACCCCCCGAAGTGGGCGCGCCGAGATACATAGCAATAGCAATCAGGCCTAGTGTCAGAATCTTATCGGTCAGGGTCTCACTTAAAAGATGCTCACTAAGCAGTTGGAGCTGGTTGCTGTAAACCATGAATACCGCATAACAACCCAGACAGACCAGTTGAAACACCCACATCAGCCCTTGGGCCATTAGCAAACGGCTAGCCCCTGCCCAAAAGCCGATTGAAAAATGCCGGCAATAACGAATATGCCGCCAAGCGAGCAGGCCAATCAGGAGGATAAACCCCCATTCCATCACCGAAATGTCAGCAACTCCTTCGTTATACTCAACAATCATTAAAGGCAACGCCCCTAGGGTAATCAGCCCCAGCAACCAGTAAATAGCACGCTTTACCACCTGCAGTAGTGCGCACATACCTTTGCTCAGGCTGCTGTCCACTGCCCACAACAACGACAATTCACTGCGTTGCATAAGAAATTCCTTTTTTAACAATATTTACTGATTAAGCCACGGCCTGCTCGACCAAGGTGCTGGCCAGTTGTTCATGCACGGTCCGGGCTTGGGTTAGGCGCTGTTTTAGCTGGTCGAACAGGGTCATTAGTTCATTAACTTTGGCGACGATGCGGTGTTGTTCGGCCTCTGTCGGAAGTCTTATTGGAATACCGTTCATCTTTTTCTGGTTCATTTTCGGCTGCCCGTGCCTGTACGGTCGTGAAAGAGAAAGCCGCCGCCATTACTGGAGAACACAAATGGTACGTCGAGCGCATCGGCATAACCCAAGGCTTGCTACATGCCCGTACCAAGGGAGTGTTTGTTGTCTTTAGCCTCAAACGGGCAGATTGGTTTGATGGTAAAGAACAAAGTCTGCACGGTGGGCTTCACACGGCTATGAGCTTGCCACGCACGATGATTCGGCCTGACCTCTTCGCGAACTTGCTTGAGCATGTCCCAGCCCGCCTGCGAAATGGGCGCGATGTATTTGCTGCAACTGTCGCGTTCGGAGAGTGACTTCTTGTCCATCAGCGCGAGTCCTTGACTTAATTGACCAAGACTGTACCAGGCCAATGGTGGCGAAACGACAGCCAAGCACACCAATGCCAGGAAGCGTTAGGGTCTACCACTGTGCTATTGCAGTCTTTACTTCAAGCCCCCTGAATCAGCCCGTGTGCGATGTCATAGAGTGAAGGGCGATTCAATTCCATGAAAGGGAGAGTCCGTTCTAGCTTAGGTAGTCTGGTCCGGATTCTCTCACAGGCATTAGAGGTCCGCTTCTGGCCGATTGTTGTCGATCGCCAGACGAGACTAGCGGGGACATCCTTATACAACCGGACTAATCCCTGAATGGCCTGCATCAAACCGCTCGCGGGCTGCGCGAAAGTCCTCCGCGTTTTCAATCAGCCAGGCCCACAGCGGCACCATCTTCGCCAGAAAGCTTCTACCGATTGGCGTAAGACAATACTCTACCCTCGGCGGCACTTCGTTGTAGTCAAACCGCGAGATCAGACCATCACGCTCCAGCTGCCTAAGGCTGCGCGTCAGCATGCGTTGCGTAACACCCTCTAAGCGGCGGGCTATCTCGGCGTGACGCAATGTTCCCGCTACCCCCAGCACGTGCACGATTCCCAGCGACCATCGATTGCCAGCGTGCGTCAGTACTTCGCGCTTGAGGCTGTCATCCTCGACGCTGAGCGCGTCGCACGCGGCCTGGGAGTGTCGGATCACCTCTTCTTCGGTCATGCCGTCATGCAGTATCACACGTGTGCCTTCTTCTGAATGTGGATCAAGAGTGACAGGATAAACCCCGCATTCCCTCACTTATGGAGATCGCGATGCAATCGCTCAACCCTGCTGAAACTCGAAAGGTGCTGGTACTCGGCACTGGCGAGCTTGGCAAATCGGTACTTAAATCGCTAGTCACTCTCACGGCCATGAAAGTTTCGGTGATGGTGAGGCCGGTTTATGAGAACAGCCATGACACGGACAAAGTTGAGCTGGCCGAATGGCTCGAAAAACTGGGCATCGAAATCATTTACGGGGACGCAGCTGACGACTCAACCGAAGCCCTTGCAAGTCAGTTCAGCCGATTCGATACGCTGGTCAGTTGCCTTGGTTTCGCTGCGGGGCCAGGCATTCAGGTAAAGCTTACGGAGGCCGCCTTGCAGTCGAGCCTCGTGCGCTACATTCCGTGGCAGTTTGGTGTGGACTACGACGTGATCGGCTATGGAAGCCCGCAGCCGCTCTTCGATGAGCAATTGGATGTGCGCCAGATGCTTCGCGCCCAGACCCGGCTGCAATGGCAGATTATTTCCACCGGCATGTTCACGAGTTTTCTCTTTGAGCCTGCCTTGGGCGTAGTCGATATTGAGAACAGCACCGTACGCGCACTTGGTGATTGGGAGACGGCTGTCACCGTGACCACCCCTGAAGACATCGGACGGCTGACCGCGCGCATCGTGGCCGAGCCGGTGGGCGACCCGATTATCTTCTGTGCAGGCGATACTGTTACTTACGGGCAGCTCGCCGACACTGTCGAAAATCTCGTAGGACGTACGATGCGGCGTGAGCAGTGGTCAGTGCCTTACCTAAGAGCTGAGCTTGCCAACAACCCAAGTGATGCAATGCGCAAATACCGAGCCGTATTCGCACAGGGCAGGGGCGTGGCTTGGAAAAAGGAGCACACCTACAACGCGGCCCACGGCATTCAAACATCGACGATCACGCAATGGGCTCAGCAAAATCTTTAGTCATGCCGCATACAGTGCTGAGTCTATTTTCCGGCATTGAGCGGCCAGCTTCTAGCCGAATGCAGACCGCCATGAGCGGCAGCTATTGGCCGGTTAGCTCCCCTTGCCAGAGCTAACCATCCTTGTCCTCCCGTAAGCGGAGGAAAAATCGATGAACACCATTACCACATACAGCCACCAGCCCTGGAACCAAGGAAAAATAGTCGGACAGAAAGCCCCGCTCCGCCTAAGAGACATCTGGGCGATCCGGGTGAGGCTGCAAATCGCAGAGAAAACCCGAGACCTGGCGCTCTTCGATTTGGCCATCGACAGCAAGCTACGAACCTGCGAGCGTCACAACAATCTTGCCCACCTGGGCATTGGCTTCCATGTAGCAATGCGCCTTGGCAATGTCCTCGAACGCAAAGGTTCGGTCGATCACCGGGTGCAGCTTGCCGCTGGCCAGCCCTGTGTTGACGAAGGACTTGGCCTGCTCCAGCTTTTTCGGATTGCCGGTGATCTCGAAGAGTTCATACCCCCGCAGGGTCAGATGCTTACCGAGCACATCCATGACTGGCACGGGGATATCCTCGGCGTCCAGTGCACCGTACTGGAAGAAGATCCCCTGCATGCCCAGCACCTTGAAGAGTTGGCCGGCGTACGCACCGCCGACGGGATCGAAGGCCATGCGGGCGCCTTTGCCGTCGGTGATCGACATGACTTCCTTGATCAGATCCTGCTCGTCAGTAGCAATGACGTGGGCTGCGCCGGCATCGAGTAGCGCTTGGCGTTTCTGGCTGGTACGGGTCAGAGCGACTGGCACCGCACCGACCATGTTGGCGATCTGAATGGCCGCTAGTCCCACACTGCTGGACGCAGCACGAATCAGCACGGTTTCTCCGGCCTGCAGGTTGCCGATGTCGATCAGGGCACCGTAGGCGGTGATGAACATCATCCAGCTGGCCGCGGCCTCTGCGAATGACAGGTTCTCCGGATGCTTGACCAGGGCGTGCACGGGAACATTAACCAACTCGCCATACATCCCGTAATCAGCAAACGAAAAAGCCGGGACTACGCTGACGGCGTCGCCAATGTCGAAGCCGGCCACATCCGGGCCGAGCGCTTCGACGAGGCCGGCAGCTTCATAACCCAGGATGGCAGGAAAGCGCGGCTCGATGACGTACTGGCCGGTTCGGTACATGATTTCGGCGCGATTGATTCCGAGCGCCTTGACACGAATCTGCACTTCGCCAGCTTTGGGGGCAGAGATATCCACCTCGTCGATCTGCAGGACCTGTGCATCGCCGGTACGGTGAAAACGAACAACTCGCGACATGGGGATGGACTCCTATCTCATTGTCTTCGGAGAGAAGGCGGGGGGATGGAGAGCACATTAGTCGCTGGATTAGTAAAGATCAGGTCATCAATTGAAATTTGATTGTTATCAATTTATTAACAATCTGCGCTTGTCAAATGTTGCTGGTCGAGCAGCTCCGTCAACCAGTCCATAAATACACGTACCTTGGGCGCCAGATGGCTCCGACTCGGATACAGGATCGAGACAGGCTTGGGTAGGGCTGGATAATCCGCCAGTACCTGAATTAACAGGCCCTTGTCGAGATAGGGTTGCAGGGCGGGCCTCACGCCCTGGAGCAAGCCGAGCCCTGCCAGCCCGCATGCCAGGAGCGCCTCAGATTCGTTGGTCATGATGCCGCTGCGCAGCTTGAGCGTGACGGTGGTGTTCTCGACGCGAAAGGCCCAGTGCACCACCTTGCGCTCGCGCCCCGTGAAGAAATTGACCGCCCGGTGTTGATCAAGGTCTTCCAGGTTCATAGGCATGCCATGCCGCTCCAGGTACTCGGGAGACGCGCAGGTCACCATCGGTATCGCACCGATCCGCCTCGCCACGAGGCTGGAGTCTTTAAGCTCACCCAGTCTGACAACGCAGTCGATGCCATCGTCGAACAAATCCACGGGCTGATCCGTCGCGCCCAGGATCAGCTCGATCTGCGGGTAGCGTTTCTGGAAATCGGGCAAGGCCGGAATGATCACGGACTTTGCCAATGTGACGGGCAGGTCCAGGCGCAACCGGCCTGTGGGAACAACAGCATGGCTGGTGAATGAATTGAATGTGTCATTCACCTCTTCCAGGAGCCGTCTGCAGCGCTGATAGAATTCGCCGCCCTCTGTGGTCACACTGACCTTGCGCGTCGTCCGGTGCAGCAACCGCACTCCCAGTTCCCGCTCAAGCTGCTGTACGGCCTTGGTGATGGTCGGTCGATGTAATTGCAGAACCTCGGCGGCCTGCGTGAAGCTGCCGCTATCCACTACCTGAACGTAGATCTGCATTGTCTGCAGCTGATCCATGCTCAATTCCCGCCAGTAATCATCAAGGGCTGCATCTTCGCATAGCTGTTATCGCTCGACTTCCTGGGTATGGGACGTGGAACGGCTCGGCAGGCGTATCTATGCGAATTGCCGTTATCGCTCTTCCTGCAGAAAGACCTTGAATGCCTGCCACAACGGGCGGCGGTATCGCTCAGGGTGCCAGACGAGAAAGAAGGTGCGGTTCAGCTGCAGGTCGCAGTCCAGCGCCACGAGCTCACCACGAGCCAGCTTACCGGCCACGCTCCGGCGTGCCAGGCGGCCCAGGCTTGCCGAATCGGTCCAGAAGCGTAGCATGATGAGCAGCATATGAATTCCTGAGGTGACCATGCGGTATTCCGGAGATCACAAGGCTCAGACTCGCCAGCGCATCGTCGAAGAGGCCGCGCGCCGCTTTCGTCGCGATGGTGTGAGCGCGACCAGCGTACCGACGCTGATGAAGGCGTTGGACCTTACGCATGGTGGGTTCTACGCCCATTTCACCTCCAAGGATGAGCTGGTCGAGGAAGCCTTGCGTCACTGCGCAACCGAGCTCGATGCAGTCACGCCCACCCGCCTGGGTGGCGACCAGCCCTTGGCGACCTTCATCCGCCGTTATCTGTCCAAGACCCACAGAGCCGAGCCGGCGAAGGGGTGCGTGTTTCCGACCATCTCTGCTGAGTTGGGCCGGCGAGGACAGGCCAGTCCAGTAACCGACGAGGCGGTGAATCAACGGCTCGCTCAGATCATCGATCATCTGGATAGCAGCCAGGATGCGGCCCTGGTACTCAGTGCCATGGTTGGCGCGTTGATGTTGTCACGCAGCGTAGTCGACCCGGAGTTGTCAGATCGACTGCTCGATGAAACCCGCGCCAGCCTGCTTAGGCTCATCGACGCCGAACGACCCGATACCTAGACTCGCTTCAATAGCCGGGGGCCACCTGTTCACGCGGCAGGTTCGGTCCGAGCGTTGCGCGTGTTGCGACAAAGCAACTCCAGTCACCTGCATCTGCCAATGAAGGGGGTGACTGTTTCGCCGAGATCGAAGCCGGGAAGGGTTGTTTCCCCCTCGTTTCAGCTTCCAGACTTCTATCACCCATACGCAGACAGCTGCTCGACGCCAGCCTCGCTGCGCTCTAGATACCGGTTCGCGTGATGCCGGGCGGCACGGCCTGTACCCGCACCCCAGCTGGCACCCAGTTCCGCGTACAAAGCCTCTGACAGGCTTGGCCTAGAGCCCTTCGTTGCCGTTGCTGTGGCAAAGCTTATCCGTGCGACCCATGGATGAGAGCTTTACATGATGGTCATCATATGCTTTATATGCTGACCATAATTCAAAGCGCTCGTAACCGCCGATAGTTGAGGACTGCTATGAACGACGCAGATCGTGAAGCACGGTTAGCCGCCTGGCTCGACGCCGAAGAGGCCGTGCGTGCTCGGATGGGACCGGTCGGCACCGTGCCACCGGGTAAGGCGCTGGGCATGTCCCCGCTGGATTTCTTTGATGCGATCGGCGGAGGCGAGCTGCCGCGCCCGCCCCGGGTGACCTGATGGATTTCGTACCGGTGGACTGGGCGTCAGGCTATTTCGTCTTCCAGGGCACACCAGGCGAGCGCCACCACAACCCGATGGGAGGCGTTCACGGCGGTTACGCGGCGACGCTGCTCGACTCCTGCATGGGTTGCGCGGTGCACACCCGGCTGGAAGCGGGGCAGGGCTACACGACGACCGATTTGCGCACCACCTACATTCGTGTGCTGCGTGCCGGCGTCGGACCGGTGCCATCGGCTCGACCAGCTGCTTGATTCTCGGGGCCGGCGCGGGAGGTTAACCGCTCGCGGCGCAGATTCCGGCGTTCGTGCTCACGGACGCGTCATCACCCATAAGGCCGCGAGACGGCGTCTCCGACTGTATGGCGGTCATTTAGAAAAGGGGCTTGATATGAGTGTTGGAAATGCCGTTCGTGTCGTCGTCACGGGAACCGGGCTCGTGGGCCCATTGGGCTGTGGGGCGCAGGTTGCGTGGTCTCGTCTGCTGGCTGGGCAGTCGGGTATTCGCACGCTGCCGGAGGATCTGGGAGAGGGGCCCGGGTGCAGCATCGCGGGGCGCGTGCCGAGCGTGGCGGAAGACAGTGAGGCGGGCTATGACCCGGACCGCTACATCGCTGCAAAGGACCGCAAGAAGATGGATCGTTTCATCGAGTTCGCGCTGGTCGCGGCACAGGAAGCACTAGAGCAGGCAGGCTGGCATCCGGCCGATGAGGCAGGGCAGCAGCGAACCGCCACCATCATCGCCTCGGGCGTCGGCGGGTTCGATGCCATTGCCGAGGCCGTGCGCACCACCGACCATCGCGGGCCTCGCCGGTTATCACCGTTCACGGCGCCGTCGTTTCTCGCCAATATGGCGGCCGGGCACATCTCCATACAGCATGGCTTCAAGGGCCCGCTCGGCGCGCCTGTCACGGCCTGCGCCGCCGGTGTGTAAGCCATTGGCGACGCGGCGCGGCTGATCCGCAGCGGTGAGGCGGATATCGCCATCTGCGGCGGGACCGAGGCAGCGATTCACCGTGTCACCCTGGGAAGCTTCGCGGCGGCACGGGCACTTTCAACCGGATTTAATGACCGCCCGCAACTGGCGTCCCGTCCGTTCGACCGTGACCGGGAGGGCTTCGTCATGGCCGAGGGCGCGGGCCTGCTGGTCATCGAATCTCTTCAACATGCTTTGGCGCGCGGCGCACAGCCCCTAGCCGAGTTGGTTGGCTACGGTACGAGCGCCGATGCTTATCACCTGACGGCCGGACCTGCCGATGGCAACGGCGCGCGACGGGCAATGGAGCAGGCCCTCAAGCAGGGCGGCGTCTCCCCGCATGAGGTCCAGCACATCAACGCCCATGCGACCTCGACTCAGGTTGGTGACCGAGGCGAATTGGCTGCCATCCGCTCGGTTTTCGGCACGGGGTCGGGTGTCGCCATTACCTCGACCAAGTCCAGTACGGGACATCTACTGGGCGCTGCAGGGGGTATCGAAGCCATCTTCACGGTCCTCGCGTTACGCGACCAGGTCGTTCCTCCCACATTGAACCTGGAAAACCCCGACGAAGCAGCTGAAGGGCTCGATCTGGTCGCCCTGAGCGCCCGGAAGATGCCGATCGAGTACGCCTTGTCGAATGGGTTCGGATTCGGTGGCGTCAATGCCAGCGTGCTGTTCAAACGTTGGGACCCCTCTTGCGGATAGCGTTTGCCCATAAGCGGGAAGAGCCGCTTCTGCAGAGAGGCGGCCATGGCGGCGCTATCAAGCCGGTGCCACCGCGTTGCCCATGATGACGTCCGCGGCTGTACTAATTGAGCGCCTGATCACCTCGTCCTGCCAGAGGTGTGGCCAACCTAAGTCGCGTGTCTTCTGTCTGGTTCCAGCGTTTGGGCCGTTTCAGTTCTGTACCGATAGGCCCTAAGACGCACGGAGAAAGCATCATGATTAATCGTTTTAAACGGATGCTGCTGGCGGTTTTGCGGCGGTAATCTTGAGTTTTGCCTATCCGGTGCTTGCTCAGCCGGACGTCATGCCGCCGGTGCGCATGCCTGATAGAGACCGATGGCATCCTGACGTCGACGCATCGATCGAGGCCAGCTTGCAGGCGATACGCAAGCCGCCACGAAGTGGCGTCGTCAGGTGCCGATCACAACACCACGTTCTTGAAACACCTCCCGAGCCACATTGAGCCCGTTGATGGCTGCTGGAAACCCGGCGTACACAGCCATTTGAAGTATTACCTCGATGATCTCCGCCGGCTCGCATCCGACGTTGAGGGCTCCTTGAACATGCACCTTGAGCTGCGGAATGGCCGTACCCATGGCGGTTAACGCCGCCACGGTAGCGAACTCACGTGACCGCTTGTCAAGACCGGGACGCGACATCACGTCGCCATATGAGAATGAAATGATCCATTCGGCCAAATCAGGGGCGATGTCTTTGAGGCTCTCGATAATAGCAGCGCCGGTGCTGCCAGTAATTTCAGCGACCGTGGCCTCACCAAGCTCGTGCCGTTTGTTATCACTCGCCATTCACTGAATCTCCCGTCGGGCACCTGATATCCGAGTAAGCCGCGCCGCGAAGCGGTGTCGGCTTGAATGATTTGTCAGGCCGCAGCCGCGCTCCGGATCTTGGCTAGCGCCGCTGCCCCCAATGCCCCAGAACAAGGTAGAGCATGCCGGCCAAGACTGCCACGCTGGCCAGCCAGGTGGAGCCGCGCCCGCTGCGGAAATTGAGCTTCGGAATACCCGCGAAGACTACGATTGATTACGGGAAGCCAGAGCGAGGGCCCTAACACGAGATGCGGCGCGTAGCCCGTCCGCTAAGACCAAGCAGCGACAGGCCGAACGTAACGGCACCGGCACCGAGGAGGCCAGGTCGATGATCGCCACGCCCACTCCCGCTTCCGAGCAGCGAGGCTGCGTGCGTAAATCTGGGTATCGCCTTAGAGGCAGACCAGGGTGTCGTTCTACAGAAGCCCAGGGCCAAACCTCTGATGACTATCCCCTGAACGCTGTAGCTCTCTGAGAATCCGACGTCACCTCAGCGCATCATTCGCCAATGAAACACCCGAATAGTGGTCACGTTTGATCGATTTATTCGAATCTAACCTTCGATATTAGCCGGCTATTTAGATAAGAGACTTGAGCGCAGAATTCTCCTCACTGCGGCTCACCAAGGTGGTGAGTCCTTCTTAGAGGAAACCAGCCATGACTCAAACTATCGCAAACGCCAACTCCACCCTTGATACCACCACGCTTTCTGCGTCGGCTTCACTTACGGGGCGTGTGCTGTTGAGCGCCATCTTTCTTTTCTCAGGGATTTCGAAAATCAGCGCACCAGCCGGGATGATCGGCTACATCGAATCGGTCGGCCTGCCGTTCCCGACGTTTGCCCTGGCGCTGGCGATTGTGGTGGAAATGGTCGGTGCTGTAGCGCTGATCGTCGGTTATCGCTCTCGTCTGGTAGCCGCCGGGCTCGCTGTGTTCAGCGTCGCCACCGCGCTGGCGTTCCACAATCAGCTGGGCGACCAGAACCAGTTCATCCATTTCTTCAAGAACATCGCTATGGCCGGCGGGCTGTTGCAGATTGTCGCCTTCGGTGCCGGACGTTTCAGCCTGGACGCGCGTCGCAGCTGATACCGGTTTTATCTGGCCGGCACTTTCTTGCCGGCCAGCTCAAATAGCCGATTAACTTCGGCTTCTCAGCTCGGCCCTAACGGGTAGCCTCCGAGGTTACCTGTGCCTTGAACCGCTCGATCAACCAACTCGCCGCCGGCCCAGGTGGGGTATCGGTGCGGTAGATGACGTCGAAGGCGTAATCGCCACCGAAACAGTCAGGTAAATCGAGCTGCACCAATCGACCGCTGATCAAGTCATCACGAACCATGTCGATCGGCATGTTTCCCCATCCGATTCCCTCGCGTAGCAGCATGTGTTTGGCGCCCAGATCCGCCAACCGCCAGGTGCGCGTGCCTATTACGGCGAATTCCTGATTCTGGGTAAGCTGCGAACGATCGCTTAGCACCAGTTGCACATGTGCACGGCCAGCGCCTGGCTCATGTGGCCCCGTCTGCGCCAGCGGATGCTCGGGCGCAGCGACTGGTACCAATGTCACCTTGCCGACGCCAATGCGTTCAATCCCATCGATGCTGGCGGTCAGCGGGCCGCTCACCCCCAGCATGGCGCCGCGGTCGAGCACCCGTTGTGTCACGGCGCCGAGCGCCTCGATATGCAAATGCAGCGAAACGGTCGGAAACGCTTCACGAAAGGCTTTGAGCGCATCCACCACTCGCTGGCTCGGCAGCATCACGTCGAGCACCAGATGTACCTCGGCTTCCAGTCCGTGCAGCAGGCCCCGAACCTTGGCCCGCAGACCGTCAATGCCGCTATATATGGAGCGCGCTTCCGCGAGCACCGTACGCCCGGCGTCGGTCAGTTGTGGTTTGCGGGTGGTCTTGCGGTCGAACAGGCTGACACCCAGTTGCATTTCCAGATTCGCGATGGAATAGCTCACAACTGACGTTGCGCGGTGTAGTTTGCGCGCCGCGCCAGCAAAACTGCCAACATCGACCACGGTTAAAAACACCCGCAGTTGATCGAGGGTGGGTGTGCCAGGGTCTGAAATCATTTCTAATTCCTCGAACGTTTCGACGCATATTATCTGGCTATTTTCGATAAGCCAGTGAGCCTAGAGTGAATCTTCTCCATTCACTCAGCGAGACTTGCCATGACGCTGCAAACTTCCGCTACCGGCTCCATCGAGCAGATTGTTCTTCCCAACGTGCGTGACATCGGCGGATTCGACGTCCGTCGGGCATTGCCTTCCGCGCAGCGCAGGATGGTCGGACCCTTCATCTTTCTCGACAGCTTCGGGCCGGTGGTCTTCGGACCCGGAGAAGGCATGGACACTCGCCCACATCCGCACATTGGCCTGTCGACCATCAGCTACCTGCTACAGGGCGAAATGCTGCACCGCGACAGCGCCGGGCACACTCAGCAGCTTCGCGCCGGGGAGATCAACCTGATGACAGCCGGGCGCGGCATCGTCCACTCCGAGCGCTCCAGCGATCCAGTCCGGGCCAGCGGCGGTGAGCTCATGGGTTTCCAGGCCTGGATTGCTTTGCCCGAGGCACACGAGGAAGTCGAGCCGGGTTTCCAGCACCTTGTTGCTGGGCGCATCCCGCACACCGAGGCAGAAGGCGCTTCGCTGAGCTTGCTGGCCGGGTCGCTGGACGGTCTCAAGTCGCCTACCCAGACATTCTCCGAGCTGTTCTACGCAGAACTCCAGCTACAGGCAGGCGCGCGTTATCGCTTGTCCGCCGAGCACATTGAACGCGCCCTTTATGTAGTCGATGGTGAAGTTGAGGTGGTTGGGCAATCAGGACGCTTTGGTGCCGATCGCCTGGTCACGCTGCGCCCGGACAGTGAGGTGGTGCTGCGCGCGCTCCGGCCCGCCCGGCTGATACTGCTGGGCGGCGAGCCATTGGAAGGCCGCCGGCACATTTACTGGAACTTCGTTTCGAGCCGCCCCGAGCGCATACGGCAGGCAGCCGAAGATTGGCGAGCGAGGCGTTTTCCAGATGTACCGGGTGATGAGGATTTCATTTCACTGCCAGACGATTCGCAAGTGCGCTGGCGTTTCAAGGAATGATTTTCGCCGGCTGGCCCGCGCGATCTTGGCGGGACAAGGCCCCAAAAGCCTCGCCAGGTGTAAAAGCTCAGCCTCCGGATGGCGAGGCAGTGAAGTTGTCGACCCACTTTCGAGGGGCTGCAGAGCCCCACGAAGTTGGCTTTGCGCTGTGCCTGGTGGACAACATTATTGGCGTCGGGCAATCGGAGACAGACGCCATGAACATGATTAGCCAGCCCCCGGTAATCCTTGCCAAGAAACGGGACGGTCCCGTAACCGATCTGCGCTTCGCTGCGATGCCAGCGGAGCAGCTTGAGGTGCTGCTGAGGCTGCTGAGCGATGCCTTGGCCTTGATGCATTACGACAGTGAAAGGGCGTCGACCCGACTGTCGCAGGCGATCGAACTGCTCCAGCCGGCCACCGCAGCGCTACCCCGGCGTACGTGTAGGAACGGCGGTTTGACCGGATGGCAAATCCAGCGCCTGGATAGCTTCATCGATCAGCATCTCGACAACCCTATCCGCACGCCGCAACTGGCCGCCATTCTCAACCTGAGCGTCAGTCATTTCTCCCATGCCTTCAAGCAGGCCCTTGGCGTTGCGCCGCTTGCCTATGTAGCGCGCCGGCGAATCGAGTCGGCGCGGAAGGTCATGCTGTCCAGCCCTTCTTCACTCACCGAGATCGCGCTTGGCCACGGCTTCTGCGACCAGTCGCATTTCAGTCGTACCTTTCGCCGGGAGACGGGATTGTCGCCGAAGATGTGGCGGCGGGTGTTTGGTCAGGATCGGAGCAGGGCCTGCCCGGGCATAAACTCCGATCCCTAGCGAATCTCCTCGGCATCGTCATTTTTTATATGCCCTTGCAGTTAGCTGAATTCGGGTGCGGCTTGCGAATGGAAAAATCGGCTGTAAGCGCTATCTCCACGAGTTGTTCCGGAAACAGGAGCCTAGGCGTTCTTACCAGCCTGCTCTTGCATCGGGGCCAGCGAGTGCCGTAGGCCTGTTGCCGCACGGCCTCAACCACATGAACCGCCGCGCCGAAATCTACGACGTAGAGTGTCTCCTCGATAACATCGTCCAGGCTGCCACCGAAGAGCATCAGCAGCTTGCTGGCGTTGGCATAGGTCATGCGCAATTGCAGTGCCATGTTCGAGCAGTCGGTGGGCAGACCATCGGCATCTACCGGCGCGGGGCCGATTAGATTCCCCCCTGAGTCGTGACTCATCTGACCAATGATGCACAGGCGGTCACCGACCTTTTCTACCTGTGCGTAGCCGTAGGTCAGATCCCAGAGCGGATCGAGATATCCCAGTGTCTTGATCGGACCTGCATTCATCGCGCTTGCGCTCCAAGCGAAACCATTCGTGGTTACCATGAGTGAATCGTCGAGTCCCGGCTTGGATCGACGTACGCTCTTGGTACACACCTGCTGGCGCGATGCTTGTAACTCGACGAAACCGCGCTGGAAACCGATGGCGACTGCATGGGCATGGTTGTTCGCACCAAACGCAGCGAAAGAGCATGAGCGATCAAAGTGTCCTGCCGGGTACCCGACATCTGCTCAAAACGGCCCCGATTGGGCCTGATCCCACTCGATCGCATAGTCTGCCACTTCTTCCCAATTCGCCTCGGTTATCAACCAGTGGCTGTGGGTGGCAAAACACTTATATGCCGTGTGTGCGACGGAACGTTGGTAGTGGCGATAACTAGACGCGACGAGGCTTGCCCGGATGCTTCTGTCGTCCGCGCCAGTCAGCAGCAAAAGCGGCGGGCGTAGATCGTTGGCAAAGTTGATCCGACTGCCGATTCCCAGTGCGGCCTCATAGAAAATTCGCGTTGGTGCGGGCACCACGTGCCGTTGGAACAACCGGAGCTGTTCGGTGTGGGGCACGGTCGGCGCGATATCAGTCGCGAATCGCCCGAAGCTCAGGTTGACCTGAGGACTCCAGCCCGCACTTAACAGCACCGGCAGCAGATCGAAAGCCAGAACGCCGGGACGAATGCCGCGCGGGGGAACCGGCGCGATTGCGATGCCGGCGCTGCCATAGCCGCGGTCGATCAATAACTGGACGATCAAGCCGCCAAAGCCATGGCCGACCAGCAGCGGTGGCTGCGGCATGGCGCCGATCAGGACGGCGTGATGTTCAACCAGCCCTGCTAAACCCAAGCCAAGCGAGTTTGCTGGCGAGTCATTCAGGGGCGGCCATGGCAACGCGATGCACACATAGCCGCAGGCAGTGAAACGGCTTTGAAAATGATCCCAACTGGCTGGCGTCAGCCAGGCGTCGTGGATAAAGACCACCAGTTTGCTCAAAGGGCGTCCTACTTCTGAAGGTCGCGTTTAACCAGGGCGGGTGAGATCAGGTGCCGGATCTGCACCGCAACGCCATCGGTCTGATGCCGTCTGACGGCGGCTTCGATACGTTGTTCGGCGCGGGTCACTCGATGATGGTGACGAAGGTGTTCGAGCCAGGATTCATCGAAAAAGAATTCCTGCCAAAGCCGAGGGTTCTCGCTGTCCTGCATCAGGCCCCAAGAGTAGGAACCGTTGCGCTGTCGCATCCCTCGAACCTCAAGCATGGCCTGGCGAAACGCGGTTACCCGTTCCGGCGCAATGTCGTACTTGATCGTGACCATCACCGGACCGCGATCCTGATCGTGATCGTCACTCAGCACCGGCGTTGGCCAATGCAGTGAGGGCGCCAGATCATCCGCGTCGGTCACCGGCAGACGGAATCGCGCGGTCAGGACAATACCCAGCAGCAGTAATGTGCTGGCGCTGAGCAGGGCGGTGCCTATCGAACTGCGGCTGGCAACCAGGCCCCACAGCGCACCGCCCGCCGCCATGCTGCCGAAAAACACCAGGATATAGACCGACAGCGCCCGCGCCCGAACCCAACTGGGCACCGAGGTCTGTGCGGCCAATTGCAGGCTGGACAGGACCGCTATCCAGGCCGCGCCACTGATCAGCATCACCGGAATGAGCGCATAGAGCGTGCGCAGCGATGCCAGCGCAAACAGCACAAGCGCATAGATGACACTGGAGACGGCGACCAGGGTGTCCGGGCTCAGCTTCTCGCGGACCCTGGGTAGCAAAATGGCGCCAACCACTGCACCGATGCCGACGCTGCCCAGCAGCAGGCCGAAATCAGCTGCGCTGCCTTGCAGCTCGCCACGTACGATCAACGGCAGCAACGACATTCCGGCACTGGCGCCGACGAAGAACGCCGCCGCCCGTACCAGGACGGCCTGCAGTGGCATTGAGCTGCGGCTGTAGCGCCAGCCCATACGCATCGCGCTGAAAAATCGCTCGGCAGGGAAAACTGATGTGGTCGGCTCGCGCTTCCATGTGACAAGCACGGCGATAACGGCAAAGAACGACAGCGCATTCAGGCCAAAGGTGGCCCAGGGACCGCTCAGGCTGACCAAGACCCCGGCGATCGCTGGCCCCAGTGCACGCGCTACGTTGACGCCGAGACTCGACAGGGAGATCGCCGACTGCAGATCACGCCTGCCGACCAGCTCGGGCGTCAAGGCCGACCAGGCCGGCATCATCAACGCCGTGCCTATGCCCATGCCCAGGGTCAACAGCAGCAACAGCATCACGCTCATCAGCCCGCTCAGGGTCAGCAGCGCAAGCGTCATCGCCACGATTGCCATCCACAGTTGCACGCCGAGCAGATAGCGGCGCTTGTCGACAATATCGGCCAGCGCGCCGGCCGGCAGGGCCAGAAAAAACATCGGCGCGGAGCCGGCGACCTGCACCAGCGCCACATTAAACGGGCTGGCTGACAGGGAGGTCATCAGCCAGCCGGCTCCCACCTCGTGCATCCAGGTGCCGATGTTCGAGGCGATGCTGGCCAGCCACAGCCAGCG
>Ga0233385_1000353_pt1 | contig 24653 bp, 19 predicted proteins | sample ElkDunMinimDraft_16_FD_191543 | JGI IMG/M metagenome (GOLD analysis project Ga0233385, IMG submission 191543) | Fecal eukaryotic communites from dung pellets of Tule Elk in California, USA - Elk Dung G36 | ecosystem: Host-associated > Mammals > Digestive system > Large intestine > Fecal | place...
CTTGCCGATGGAGCGCCACTCCGGCGTTCCGTGCAGGCGGTACAGCGTGTCCTGCTTGTTCTGGAAGATGTAGAGGGCGCGGGCGCCGAGCGGATTCTTGACGCCCGGCGCCATGCCGCCGTTCTCGACCGAGTATCTCTCCAGTTCGGGCTGGCGCGCGATCATGTCGGCCGGCGGCTTCCAGCGCGGCCAGGGCTGGCGCCAGTGGATGATGCCCTGGCCCTGCCAGGCGAAGCCATCACGGCCGATGCCTACGCCGTAGCGCATCGCCGTGCCGCCTGGTTCGGTCAGGTAGAGAAAGCGCTGCGCCGTGTCGACGACCACGGTGCCGGGCTTTTCGCCGGTCGGATCGGGCACGCGCTGGCGATGGAATTTCGGGTCCATTTCGCGGAACGGCACCGCGGCGATGAGGTGGCCGCCGTCGTCCAGCGCGGCGTAGCGCGCTTCGAGTTCTGCCTCGGAGGCCAGACCCGTCGGGCGGCGTGGGGGCGTGGGGGCCGCAGGGGGAGGTGCGCCCGGACCGGCGGTGCTGGCGCAACCGGCAACGAAGGCCGAGGCTGAAATGGAAAGGGACAGGAAAGCCCGGCGCGTGAGGGGCCGGCTCTGGCATTCAGGCATGATGGATCTTTGGTACTTTCATCTGCCGCCCTGGCGGGCGATTCGTGGAAGACCCATAGGCAAGAAAGCGCGCTGAGGCCATCCAACCAACAGGCCGCCGGACGACGAAAGCCCGGCCGCGTGACCCGCAGGCCACAGTTGCCGCGCGGCAAACAAAAAGGGCGGGAGTTACCCGCCCTTTCCAATTCAGCCTTTCGAGCGACTTAGCGCAGGCGGCCCGCGGCGTGCGCCAGCATCGTGTAGACCTTGCCCGTGTCCGAGGCCAGGTAGGTCCGGGTCATGACGTTCTCGCGGTCGTTGCGGGCGACATCCTTGAGCAGGCGCTCGAAATCCTCGCAGTAGCGGTCGACCGCGGCGCGGAACTCGCCGTCCGACTGGTACTTGCGGCGGATGTCGTCGAAGGTCTGCTGGCCCTTCAGCGTGTAGAGGCGGCGCGTGAAGACGTCGCGCTCGCCGCGGCGATAGCGGTCCCAGAGCTCGATCGACGCGTCGTGGTCGATGGCGCGGGCGATGTCGACCGACAGCGAGTTGAGCGATTCCACAACCTGCAGCGGCGAACGCTGGGCGGGCGCCGGGCGCGGAGCTTCGGCCACCGCCACCGGCGCGGCCTCTTCCTCGCGCGAGGCGTTGGAGAGCAGGTCGCGGACCCAGCCGCCTTGCGGCGCACGCTGGGCGGTCTCCCGCTGGCGCTGCGGGGCGGCAGCCTCGGCCGGACGCTCCTCGGTCAGCGTCGCGGCACGGGCCGGAGCGGTCGGGGCGGGCGCGGCAGGGGGCGGGCGCTTTGGCTGCGGCGCCGGAGCCTGCTGCTGAGGCGCAGGAGCGGCGGGCCGCTGCTGCGGCTCGGCCGGGCGCTGGGCGGCGGCCGGACGCGGCGCGGGAGCCGCGGCGGCGCGCGGCGCCGTCACGTCGTTGTTGCGGCCGGACTTGGCCACGATCGCCGATAGCTCCTTCAGCGCGTTTATCTGCTCGCTGACGGCGCGGCGGATGGCCGTGGTCGATTCCTTGGCCTCCATCGGCAGCTCGAAGACACCCTTCTTGATTTCGGCGCGGGTCTCCTCCAGCTCGGAGCGGATGGAGCCGGCCGTGCGGCGCATGTCCTCGGTCGCCTCGCTGAAGCGCGAGGTGGCCGACTCGATGACTTCCGCAAAGGCGATGCGCATCTTGTCGGTCGACTCGAGGGTGCGGCCCTCGGCCTTCTCCATGGCGCTGCCGACCAGGTTCTCGAAGGAGCGCATGACGCGTTCGAGATCCTCGGACTTCTTGACCAGGCCGACGGCGAGGTCCTCCAGCGACGACTGGCGCTCCAGCGTGTGCTCGAGGTTGTTCTGGGCCGAGGAGAGCAGGTCCGAAGCGCTGGCGAGAAGCTTGCTGTGCGCCTCGAACTTGGTGGCGATCGAGGCGACCTCGCGCAGCGTGTTGGAGGAGAGCTCGGTGAGGCGGGCGGTGTTCTGGTCGACCAGGCGCGCCGAGCTGGCGAAGGTCTGCGCCGCCTTCTCGGTGCTGGCGGCAAAGTTCTGCGTGCTGCCGGTCAGGTGCTCGTCGACAGTGGCGAGGTTCTGGGCGGCGCTGTCGACCAGCTCGTTGAGCTGGGCGCTCGACGCGGTCAGCCTGTCGAGCAGGCCACCGACGCCTTCGGCAAGGTTGTTGCGCGCTCCCTCGACCGCAGACAGCGTCTCGGCGGTACGGCTGGCGAGCGCGTTGACGAGGGTCGCATTCTCCGTACGCAGCCGCTCGGCGGAGCGGGCGGTGACGTCGTCTAGCGTCCTGGCCAGCTCGTCGCCGGTCTCCGAGAAACGGTCGACCAGCGGCCGCGCCGTCTCGTCGAGGATCTTGGTGATCTCGGCCGAACGCTCGGCGAGCATTGCGTTGAGCTCGCGGGTGTTGGAGCCGATGGTGCGGGCCGCCTCGTTGGTGCTCTGGCCGATATGCTGGCCGACCGCCGCGAAGGTGTCGGAGATGACGTTGGCGCGCTCGACGAGCTGCTGCTCGGCCTGGGCGATCTGCTCGCTGAGCTTCTGGCCCATCGTCTCGGCGCCGGCCGCGAGGCGGTTCTCGGCATCCTCGACATGCGCGTTGACGCGCGCCGCGACCGCCTGGGCGCCGGAGGCCAGCCGCTCGTCGGCGATGGCGAGCGTCTCGTCGATGGCGCGGGCGCGGGCTTCGAGCTCGGCCGAGGTCTGCTGGGTGCGGGCGACGATGCGCTGCTCGGTCTCGCCGAAGGCGTTGACGATGTTCTCGGCGTGCTCGCCGATCGCCGCCGCGCTGTCGCCGATCTTGGCGGCAAGGCGCTGCTCGGCGTCGTCGAAGAGGCTGCCGACCTCGACGGCGCGGGCCGACAGCACCTGCGTCGTCTCGTCGACGCGGGCTGCGACCTGGCGGTCGACATCCGCGAAGACGTGGCCGATTTCGGCGGCGCGGCTCTGGAGCACGTCCGCCGTCTCGAGGGCGCGGGCAGACAGGATCTGCGTCGTTTCCTCGACCCGGGCCGCGACCTGGCGGTCGACGTCGACGAAGACGCTGCCGATTTCGGCGGCACGGCTGGAAAGCACGTTGGCCGTCTCGGCGACGCGGTCGGAGAGGCGCTTGTCGGCTTCCTCGAAGTTGAAGATGATCTCGCCGGCCTTGGTGCCCAGCGCGTTGGCGCTGTCGGCGACACGGTCGGCCAGACGCTGGTCGGCCTCGTCGAAGATGCGGCCGAGCTCGCCGGCGCGGACCTCGAGCTTCTCGGCCCCATCGGAGATGCGGGCGACGAGCTTCTCGTCGGCGCGGTCGAAGATGCGGCCGAGCTCGGCGGCGCGGGTGGCCAGCGCGTCGGCGGATTCGCCGATGCGCATGCCGAGGCGCTGGTCGGCGTCGTCGAAGTTGCGCACGATGTCGCCGGCGCGGGCGGCGAGGGAGCCCGCCGTCTCCATGGCGCGCGCGACCAGCTTCTGGTCGGCGGCGTCGAACGCCTGCGCGATCTGGTCGGCGCGGCCGGCCATCACGTTGCCGATCTCCTCGCTGTGCGAGATGAGGGTGGCGGACGTCTCCTTGGCGCGGGACGCGAGCTGCTGGTCGGCCTCGTCGAAGGCGCGCGCGATCTGCTCGGCGCGGCTCGCCATGCGGTTGGCGATCTCGTCGCCATGCGCGACGAGAGCGACCGAGGTCTCCTTGGCGCGCGCCGCGAGGCGCTCGTCGGCCTCGTCCATGACGCGGCCGATCTCCTCGGCGCGGCTGGACATGAGGCTCGCGACCTCGTCGCCGCGAGCGAGCAGCGCGCTCGACGTGGCTTCGGTGCGGGCGGCGATCTTGCCGTCGGCCTCGCTGAAGGCCTTGCCGATGTCCTCGACGCGGGCGAGCAGGGCGGCGGACGTCTGCTCGGCGCGTTCGGCCATGCGGCGGTCGGCCTCGTTGAAGGCGTTGCCGGCTTCCTCGTTGAGCGTGTTGGTGACTTCCAGCACCTTGTCGCGCAGGGCGCCAGCGACCACCACGGCGCTCTTCTCGAGCACCTGGCGAACGTTGTCGACGCCAAGGTTGAGCGCGCGCTCCATCGTGCCGGTGCGCTCCTCGATGACGCCGGTCTGGCGCAGGAAGGCAGCCTCGATCTTCTCGACGTCGGCGGCGACGGCCTGCGAGATGTCTACGCGCTTGCCGGCGATCGTATCGATGTGCGCGGCGATCTGGGCGTCGATCTCGCGGCGGGCCTCGGTGAGCTTGCCGAGATCCTCGTCGAGGGCCCTCGCCATATGGTCGCGCCCTTCGGCGAGACGCGTGACGTGGCTGGCCACGACGTCGTCGAACACGGCGCGGCCTTCGGCGACCTTCTGCAGGTCGGCCTGCAGCGCGCGGGAGAGCGTCTCGCGGCCCTCGGCGATCTTCAGCACCTGGTCGGCGACGAGCTGGTCGACATTGGCGCGCGCCTCGGCGAGCTTCTCCAGGTCGGTCTGCAGGGCGCGGGTGAGGATGTCGCGGCCCTGCGCCAGCTTCTCGACCTGGCCGGCGACCAGCCCGTCGATGTTGGTGCGGCTTTCGGCCAGCTTGTTGAGGTCGTCCTCGAGCGCCCTGGTGAGCATGTCGCGGCCTTCGGCGAACTTCTGCACCTGGCCGGTGATGAAGGAGTCGATCGCGTCGCGGCTGACGGCGACCTTGTCGAGGTCTTCCTGGAGCGCGCGGGTGAGGACGTCGCGGCCTTCCGCGATCTTCTGGACCTGGCCGGCGACAAGCGAGTCGACCTCGGACCGCGTCTCGCCAAGCTTGGAAAGGTCGCCGGCGAGCGCCTGGGAGAGAGCCTCGCGGCCCTCGGCCAGCTTCTCGAGGTGGCCGATGACCATGCCGTCGACGTTGGCGCGCGCTTCGGCCAGCTTGTTGATGTCGGCTTCGAGGGCGCGCTTGAGGATGTCGCGGCCTTCGGCGAGCTTCTCGACCTGGCCGGCGACGAGGCCGTCGATCACGGTGCGGCTTTGCGCGAGCTTGTCGAGATCGTCGTCCAGCGCCTTGGTCAGACCGGCGCGGCCGACGGCGAACTTCTCGACATGGCTTTCGAGCAGGCCGTTGATGCCGGCGAGATCGGCTTCCAGCGCCTCGGCAAGGGATTCCCGGCCGCGGTCAAGGCGCTGCAGCTGCTCGGCGACCATGCTTTCGACCGCCTGGCGGCCTTCCTTCAGCTTCTCGACGTCCGTCTCCAGCACCTGGGCGATCGAGTTGCGGCCGTCGGCGAATTTCTGGATCTGGCTCGCGACCAGGTTGTCGATGGCCGAGAGGTCGGACTTGAGGGCGCGGGAGAGGATATCTCGACCCTCGGCGAGCTTCTCGACCTGCGCGGCGACGATGCCGTCGATGCTCGAACGGGCCTCCGACAGTTTGGAGAGATCCGCTTCCAGCGCACGCGACAGGATGTTGCGACCCTCCGCGAGCTTGCCGACATGACCGGCGACCATTTCGTCAATGTTCGCACGGGTTTGAACGAGCTTCTGAGAGTCGTCAGTGAGCACATTCGCCAGTTTCTCGCGGCTGGCCGACAGACGTTCCAGCTGGCTGTTGAGAGCGGCGTCGATCGAGGTGCGCTGATCGTTGATCTTGCGCAGATCCTCGTCGAGGGCGCGCGACAGCATGTTGCGGCCTTCGGAGAGCTTCTGGACCTGCGAGCCGACTGCGGCGTCGATGGCGGAGCGGCTCTCGGCGAACTTCGCCAGATCGGTCTGCAGGGCGGCTGCCATGCGGTCGCGGCTCTCGGCGAGCTTGCGGGTGTGGTTCTCCACCGCATGCTCGATGCCGACGCGGGCTTCGCCGAGGCGCTGGATGTCGGCGTCGAAGGCGCGCGAGACGACATGGCGGGCATGGTCGAGCCGGCCGGCGAAGTCGGTGGCGCGCGACTCCAGCATGGACGAGGTCGACTGGACGATGTCGGACATTTCGGCGCCGATGCGCGACTTGCCCTCGTCGATCATGCCGAACAGCGTTTCCTTGCCTTCGTTGAAGGTGGTGGCGATCTCCTTGGCGCGCTCGACCAGCGTCTCGTTGATCTGGCGGGCGCGGGCCTCGAGCGCCGCGTTGAGCTTGGCGGTGCCGGTGTCCAGCGCATGCGCGCGCGTCTCGAACTCGCTGATCAGGCCCTGGCCGCGCTCGGAAAGCGTGCGTTCGATGCTGTTCAGGCTGGCCTCGAACTCCGAGGAAAGCGTGCGGGCGGCGCCGCCGAGCAGCGACACCATGCCCGAGGTGCGGTCATCGAGCAGGTCGGTCAGCGAACGGGTGAGGTTGTCGGTCGAGTCGGTCAGCTTGGCGATGCGCGTGTCGAGCAGGCTTGCGAAAGCCTCGCCCGAGGTGGTCAGCCGGTCGGTGATCGAATCGACGCGCGTATCCATCGAATCGAACAGATGCATGCCGCTTTCGTTGATGCGGTCGATCAGCGTGTCGCCGGAATTGGTGATGGTCATCGACAGGTTGGTCGATGCGTTGAGGATCGAATCGCGGATGATGTCGGAGGCCTGGCCGATCTCATCGCGCAGCGTCTCGTGCGCGCCGGTGATCGAGGCGCGCACGCGCTCGGCATGAGCGACGACCGCCTCTCGCTCGCTGCCCAGGCCGTCAACCAGCGCGCGGATGCGGGCGGCGTTCTCGGAATAGGAGCGCTCGATCTGGTTGACCTCGGTATGGACGAGGGTTTCGAGCTCGACGGCGCGCGCCAGCGTGCGTTCGATGCCTTCGCCCATGGCGGCGACTTCGCGGCGAACGGCCTGGCCAACCATCATGACGCGGTCCTGCGCGAGGTTTTCCGGCTCGGCGAGGCGGAAGGCGACCTCGGTCATCGACTGCGCGGCGAGGCGCATTTCCTGGGCGCGGCGCACCATGGCCGCAAAGGCGAAGATCAGCACGACCGGGAGCAGGGCGCCCAGCACGAACATCAGGAATTCGGGGCGGGCGAAAAGCTGGCTGGCGGACGAAGCCTGCCAGATGTCAGGCCCGAACAGGCGATCGGCGAGCAGGGCGGAAGCGCCGAGCCACAATGCGGACAACAGCGCCGCGACCCAATAGACGGTCCGGGAGGCCCGCTTGTTGAGGCCCTGCAGCAGCGAACGGAAATCGCGCTGGCGGTCGTCGTTCGCTGGGGCGAAGCTCACCGGTTGGTTGGCGGCGACGTGCTCGATCGGCCTGTCGACGGGGCGCTCGACCGGGCGATCCTGGGTCCGCTCCACGGGCCGGTCCGCCGGGCGGGAATCCTTGGCAGGCTGCCGCGCGGCCTGTTGGCCGTTGCGTCCCTCGCGCACGAGTTCGTCCGCAGCCTGGGAGATCTGGGCTTCCAGGTCGTCCATCGATACGGAGATGTCGCTGCTGACCGGGGATTCCGCCAAATCGAGATCGAGGGCGTTTTCGAGCTCCCTGGAAACGTCGCTCTCGATGGACCTGGTCGTGGTCGGCTGTTTAGCCATTTCGCCTTACCCTCTACTTACCGCGCACAACGCCATGATCTGGCACAACAATGTTCGTACGCGGGGCTTTTTATGGACCCGCCGTATCGTAGTGACACAGACCGGTAAAGGAAACATCCTATCGGGGCGATGTGTAAAAGTTTAAAGATAGGGTTAACACCCATCCGATTTGAGGCGAATTTATGCCGGATTTGCTGGAGTTTCCCGGTTAACGGCTTGTCCACAGACAGGGCCTAGCCTGACAGCCGGTCAACAGCTCCAGGAGACGGGTTTTGGCTATCTTGCGCGATGGTTACGATAAAGTGGCATTCTCGATGCCGGGCGGCGAGACGTCCGACAAACGGCGGTCGCGCCCGATCGATCTGGCCCACCTGTCCAAGCAGACGATGGGGGACAGGGAGCTCGAGCGCGAGGTGCTCGGCCTGTTCGCGGAACAGGCGCAGGCAGTGCGGCGGCAGATCGCCGGGGCCAATGTCAAGGAGCGGCTCTTCCTGGCGCATGCGCTCAAGGGCTCCGCACGGGGCGTCGGGGCTTTCCCGATCGCCGAATGCACCTCAGCCGTCGAGGACAGCCCGACCGACCGGCTGGTGGTGAAGCGTCTGGTCAAGCTGATCGACGAGGCCTGCGACTTCATCGCATCGATCAGCCGATAAGCCGGTTATCGCCAGCGATTTCCGACGGTTCCACCCGTCGGCGAATGCCGCGGATGGTGCAAAAACGTCGCAGGGTGGCGTTTGCGCGCGGTAGTTGACTCGCGCGGCGGACTCATTATCTCCGGAGGCCCACCTCCAGGACTTCCGATGACAAAGCTAACCTACATCGCCTTCGACGGCACGCGTTTCGACGTAGAGGCGGAAAACGGCTCTACCGTCATGGAGAACGCGATACGCAATGCCGTCCCGGGCATCGAGGCCGAATGCGGCGGCGCCTGCGCCTGCGCGACGTGCCACGTCTATGTCGACGAGGCGTGGACGGAGAAGGTCGGCGAGCCGGAGGCGATGGAAGAGGACATGCTGGACTTCGCCTACGATGTGAGGCCGAATTCCAGGCTGTCCTGCCAGATCAAGGTGCGGGACGAGCTGGACGGGCTGGTCGTCAGCGTTCCCGAGCGCCAGGGCTGATTTCAGCCGGAGCCGCCGCCCGGGCGGTTCAATCTTCGCGACTTGCTCTACGACTGGCTGGCTTGACCTGTGGAAGGGATGCCGATGAGCGCAGTCACAAAGACGGACGTCCTGATCGTCGGAGCAGGGCCGGTCGGCCTGTTCGCGGTGTTCGAGCTCGGCCTCTTCGACATGAAATGCCACCTGATCGACATACTCGACCGGCCGGGCGGGCAATGCGCCGAGCTTTATCCGGAAAAGCCGATCTACGACATTCCGGCGCTGCCCTCGGTCGGCGCGCAGGAGCTGGTCGACCGGCTGATGGAGCAGATCGCGCCGTTCAAGCCGGAATTCACCTTCAACCGCATGGTGTCGGGGCTGGAGAGGCTGGAGGACGGCACGTTCCGCGTGACCACCGACGAGAACGAGGTGTTCGAGGCGAAGGTCGTGGTGATCGCCGCCGGCGGCGGCTCGTTCCAGCCGAAGCGGCCGCCCATCCCGGGCATCGAGGCGTTCGAGGGGAAAAGCGTCTTCTATTCGGTGCGGCGCATGGAGGAATTCCGCGGCCACGACCTTGTCATCGTCGGCGGCGGGGATTCGGCGCTGGACTGGACGATCAACCTGCAGCCGGTTGCCAAGAGCGTGACGCTGGTGCACCGGCGGCCGGAGTTCCGCGCCGCGCCCGACAGCGTCAACAAGATGTACGCCATGCAGGAGATGAAGCAACTCGAGTTCCTCGTCGGCCAGGTCGCGGGCGTGAAGGGCAGTGACGGTCATCTGGAGTCGGCGACGATCAAGGGGCCGGACGGCGACATCGAGGTCGCCTGCACGCGCATGCTGCCCTTCTTCGGCCTGACGATGAAGCTCGGGCCGATCGCGGAATGGGGCCTGAACCTGCACGAGAACCTCATTCCGGTCGACACGGAGAAATTCGAGACCTCGGTGCCCGGCATCTTCGCGGTCGGCGACATCAACTGGTATCCGGGCAAGCTGAAGCTGATCCTGTCGGGCTTCCACGAGGTCGCGCTGATGGCGCAGGCGGCCAAGAAGATCGTCAGCCCCGGCGAGCGCATCGTGTTCCAGTACACGACGTCGTCGACCAGCCTGCAGAAGAAACTTGGGGTCGCTTAGGCTGATGCCCGCAGGCACCAGCTCCTGACCGTCACGACCCGCTCTTCACCAAGGCCGGCCATTCGGTCGTCGCGCCGGGTTGCACCGGCCGCTCCAGGTAGGTCGTGAGCACGACATAGCTGCGCGTCGCCTTGACGCCGGGCGTGGCGTAGAGGCGCGCCAGCAGGCCTTCGAGCGCGTGGGTGCTCTCGGTGCGGACCTTAAGCAGCATGCAGGTATCGCCGGCGACCGAGTGGATCTCCTCGACTTCCGGGCACTCCTCGATCGCCAGCAGGGCAGTCGTCTTGCCCCAGCCGGTGGTGTCGACATGGACGAAGGCGAGCAGAGTCTTGCCGAGCGCTCCCGGATCGATCAGCGCCGCCATGCGGCGGATGGCGCCCGAGCGCCTGAGGCGCTTCACCCGCTCGTGCGCCGCCGGCGGGGAAAGCCCAATGCGTTCGCCGAGGTCGGCGTAGCTGATGGTGGCATCCTCCACCAGAACGGCTAATAGCTTTCGGTCCATGGCGTCGAGCTCCCGCTCTGGTGGGCGTCTCTGCCGAACGTCATCTGTTTTTCGGTCCATTCCGGCATTTCCTCTTGTTGCGGAACGTCATTCGGAGATGATGCGCCTATGACGAATGTGAATCAATCAGTTTCCGGAACGCCGGAGCGCGCGCGCATTCCGCCGCTCGCCTTCGTGCTGACCGGCTGCATCGGCGTGATCGGGTCCAACTCGCTCGCGCTCGGGCCGATCGCGCCGGAAGTGGCGGCGAAGCTCGGAACGGACGTGCCGGCGGTGATGACCGCGTCCGCCGCCTTCGGCCTCGGCACGGCGGCGAGTGCCGTCTTTCTGGCGCGCCTCATCGACCGCCACGGGCCGCGACGCATGCTTTTCGCGGCGCTGCTGCTTGTCGCGGCCGGTCTCGCAGGCAGCGGCGCGGCGCCATCGCTGCCGCTGCTCATCGCGGCCCAGCTCGTGATTGGAATCGCCGCGGGGATCGCCCTGCCGGCCATCTATACACTGGCCACCGTCATCGCGCCGGCCGGGCGGGAGAGCGAGACGATCGGCCTGGTGCTGACCGGCTGGACGCTGAGCATGGTGGCCGGCGTGCCGCTGTCGGCGGCGATCGCCGATTTCGCCGGCTGGCGAACCGTCTACGCCGTGGTCGCGGCGGCGACGCTGCTCGCCTGCGCGGCGGTGCGGCTGGCCGACTTGCGGGACGAGCCGGCGGGCAAGGCGACGTCGCCGCTGGAAGCGCTCGGCGTTCGCGGCGTCGGGCCGCTTCTCGCCGCGTGCGCGGCGTTCATGGCATCCTTCTATGGTGTCTACGGCTATATCGGCGACCATCTGCATGCCGGCCTCGGCCTGCCGGTCAGCGCCAACGGCCTGGTCGCGGTTGCCTACGGGCTGGGCTTCGGCGGCGCGGCCTTTCTCGACCGCCTCATCGACCGTTTCGGCGCAGGCAGGCTGCTGCCGCTCATCTTCCTGGCTGTGGCCGGCGTCTTCGTGCTGATGGCGGGCGCCAGCGGCTCCTATGCCGGCATGCTGGCGGTCGTCTTCCTCTGGGGGCTGGCGAACCATTTCGGGCTGAACGTGCTGATCATGCGGCTGACCGCGCTCGATCCGGCCAGGCGCGGCGCGATCATGGGGCTGAACAGCGGCGTCACCTATGCCGCGCTCTTCGCCGGCACGATCGGGCTGGGCGCCGTCTATGCGGAATGGGGCTTCTTCATCCTGCCGCTGGCGGCGGCCGGAATGATGCTGGCGGCGGCGATTTTCGCGGCGCTTGCGCGACCCTCGTCCTAGCCGGCGATCTTGCCCGCATCGATCAGCTTCAGGCGCTGGCGCAAGAGCTTCAGCAGGCGCTTGTCGAAATTGGCGCTCTCGACCTCGTCGAACTTGGCTTGCGCCCTGTCGTGCCTGGTCAGGACCCGGTCGGCGGTCGCCTTTGCCTTCTCGGCTGCAATGGCGCAATTCTTCTGGCGGCCGAGCCTGAGGAGCTTGCGCTCGAGTTCGCGCGCGTGCCTCTGGGCGATCTCCACGTGCTGATCCTCGTGGCGCTTGATGTCGCCCGAAAGAGTGTCCCAGATTATGCGCACGTCCTGATCGGCCTTGCCGCGCTGGCGCCAGCGCGGAAGGATCACCTTCGCCTTGACAGTAACGGTGGCCTCGGTGACGCGGCAGGAGCCCCTCTTCTCGGTGTAGCCGAGGCGCGTGTTGAACTGCATCTGGGTGGCGCCGGGGTGGCGGCGGCCAGTGCTCTTCACATGCGGGCCGCGGCTGTTCAGCTCGTCTTCCAGCTCGTCGAGCGTCGTGCCGCCGACCGAGTAGTAGCTGTAGGCCTTCGTCACGCTCTCGGCGGGCGAAGGAAGCGCCGTCAGGCCGAGAATGCATGCTGCGAGAAGGGGGCGGATCATGGGGTGGTTCCGTTTCGCCGGAGCTTGCGATAGCGCAAACCGCCGCGCAACGGAAATCGGGCGGCGGCCGTCGCTTTCAATCGTCGCACAGCCATTCCGGCCGAAAGCCGTTGATTTTCGGGCACGCAGGCGGCATGGCTCGCGCGACGAAGTTCCGGCCGAGGCAAATGGCAGCGAAACGATGGACGCTGGCGCATGGGCGCCATCTCGATCTCGGCGACAAGGCGCTGGTGATGGGCGTGCTCAACGTCACGCCCGACAGTTTTTCCGACGGCGGGCTGTTCGCAACGGTGGAGAACGCGCTGGCGCAGGCGCGGCTGATGGCCAGGCAGGGGGCTGATATCGTCGACGTCGGCGGCGAGTCGACCAGGCCGGGCGCCGAGCCGGTGACGGCGGCTGAGGAGCAGCGGCGCGTGCTGCCGGTCATCGAGGCGCTGGCCGGCGAGGGAACCTGCCTGATCTCGATCGACACCTACCGCGAGGAGACGGCGCGGCTGGCGGTCGCCGCCGGCGCGCATATCGTCAACGACGTGTGGGGGCTGCAGCGCGAGCCTGACGTCGCGCGGCTGGCGGCCGACACCGGCGCCGGGCTGGTGGTCATGCATACGGGGCGCGAGCGCGAGAAGCTGCCTGATGTCATCGCCGACCAGTTCCTGTTCCTGAAGCGCTCGCTGGAGATCGCGAAGGCCGCAGGCGTCCGGCGCGAGCAGATCGTGCTCGATCCCGGCTTCGGCTTTGCCAAGGAGACGGAGGAGAACCTCGACCTGATGGCGCGCTTCGAGGAGTTGCATGGATTGGGCCTGCCGCTGCTCGTCGGCACGTCGCGAAAGCGCTTCGTCGGCCACGTGACCGGGCGCGACGCCGACCAGCGCGACATGGGGACGGCGGCAACCAGCGTGATCCTCAGGCTCAAGGGCGCGGCGCTTTTCCGCGTGCACAATGTCGCGGTCAACAGCGATGCGCTGGCCTTCGCCGATGCTATGCTCGCGCGGGAAGGCGCATCTTTCTCCGGCCAGTCGAGGTGAACGTTGTCCGAACGCATTAGGGAGAGGGCCTATCTAGGCCTCGGCGGCAATCTCGGCGACCCGGCGGGGTCGATGGGCGCGGCGCTGAGGATGCTCGACGCCGATCCGTCGACCGAGGTGGTCGCGGTGTCCTCGCTCTACCGGACGCCCCCCTGGGGCAAGACCGACCAGCCGGATTTCCTGAACGCAACGGCGGAGGTGCTGACCGCCCATTCGCCGCGCGCGCTGCTCGACCTTTGCCTGGAGGCGGAGCGGAAGCTGAAGCGCGTGCGCCAGGAGCGCTGGGGTCCGAGGCTGATCGACATCGACATCCTCGTCTTCGGCGACCGCGCCGTGCACGAGCACGGGCTCGACATCCCGCATCCGCGCATGCTGGAGCGGGCATTCGTGCTGGCGCCGCTGGCAGAGATCGCGCCGGACGTCATGATGCAGGGAAAGACGCTCGCCGGATGGCTAGCCGAAGCGAATACGGCCGGTATCGAGCGGCAGCCGGGCGGCCGCGACTGGTGGCGCCGCCCAGGCTGACGCTCAGCCGGAGAAGCCGCCGCCCTCGAGAAAGGCTTTTTCCTCCGGCGTCGTCTCGCGGCCGAGCGCCGGGTTGCGGTGCGGGAAGCGGCCGAAACGCTCGATGATGTCGCGGTGCTCGATCGCGTATTTCAGGTACTCTTCGGCGAAAAGCGCGGTCTGCTCGACGGAGAAAAGCTGATCGCCGATGTCCTCCGAATGCTCGAAGGGCAGGAGGAAGAATACGCGCAGGCTGCCGTCCACGGCGTCCAGGTGACCGGCATCGAGTGCTTTCCTGGCGTAGTAACGCGCCAGCGGATCGGTGGCGAACATGTGCGCGGTGCCGCGAAAGCAGTTCCGGGGAAACTGATCGAGCAGGATCATCAGCGCCAGCGCCCCCTCGGGATGGTCTATCCAGTGGTCGAGCTCGCGCCGGGCAGCGGCGAAATGCATTTCCCGAAAGCTGTCGTGGAAGCGGGCGTCGAACTCGGCGTTCTTGGTGAACCATGCATCCTCGCCGGCATCGCGCCAGAAGGCGACGATCGCGGCTGCGCGTGGATCGAGTTCGGACATGTCAGGCTCCTTCGTCGGCGGCAGCGGCGCGGCTGCCCAGGGCGTCGGCCGCGCCTTCGTTCATCGCCTGGCCAGGGCGTCTCGGCGGGGTCAGCGGCGTGGGCGTCGGCTCGGGGATGTTGCCCTTCATCAGGCGGCGGCCGGCCTGAAGGCCTCCCGAGATCTGCAACTCCAGCCGCTCGGCGTCGCGGCGGCGGACATCGGCGATGACCTCGGCGACGGCGGCTTCATCGACGCCGAGCTTCTCGAGCGTCGTGCCACCGAAGAGGAGGGCGGATTCGAAGGTTTCGCGGATCTGGTAGTCGACGCCGACATTCATCAGGCCGATGGCGGCGCCGCGGTCGTAGGCGCGCGCCAGCACCGGCACCAGCGGAAATTCGGCCTTCATGTGCTCGGCGATCCTGACAGCGGTTTCGGCCTTGTCGACGCAGATGAGCACGGCGCGTGCGCGGCCGGCGCCCGCGGCGTGCAGGATGTCGAGGCGCGTGCCGTCGCCATAATAGACCTTGAAGCCGAAATCGGCGGCGGCCTGGATCATCTCGACGTCGTTGTCGATGATCGAGACGTCGACGCCGCGCAAGAGCAGCGGCTGGCTGACGATCTGGCCGAAGCGGCCGAAGCCGATGATGAGCACGCTGCCGTTCAGCCCGTCGGCGACCTCGACGCCTTCCAGCGTCAGCTCGTCCTTCGGCGTGATGGCGCGCAAGAGGATGATGGCGAAGGGCGTGAGGATCATCGAGACGATGATGATGGCGGTCAGGTTGGAGTTGGCCTCGGCGTCGATGATGCCGACCGCGGCGGCGGCGGCGTAGAGCACGAAGGCGAATTCGCCGCCCTGCGCCATAATGACGGCGCGCTCCAGCGCATCGTGGTGGTTCGTCCGCAGGATGCGGGCGACGACGTAGATGCCGGTCGCCTTCACGAGCATGAAGAGAATGACGTAGACGGCGATCAGCCGCCAGTTGGCGGCGACGACCGACAGGTCCAGCGACATGCCGACGGCCATGAAGAACAGTCCGAGCAGGATGCCGCGGAACGGCTCGATGTCGGCTTCGAGCTGGTGGCGGAAGGTCGATTCGGACAGCATGACGCCGGCGAGGAAGGCGCCCATCGCCATGGACAGCCCGCTGAGCTGCATGGCGAGCGCGGAGCCCAGCACCACGAGCAGGGCGGCGGCCGTCATCACCTCGCGGGCGTGGGAGTCGGCGAGTATCCTGAACAGCGGGTTGAGCAGGTAGCGGCCGGCGACGATCAGCCCGACGATGGAGCCGACGCCGATAGCCACGTCGGTGAGGCGCTCCGACAGCGAGGTTTCCGTCGCGACGGGCGCCAGGAAGGCGACCAGCGCCAGCAGCGGCACGATCATCAGGTCTTCGAAGAGCAGGATCGAGACCATGCGCTGGCCGCGCGGCGAAGAGACCTCGCCGCGCTCCTCCAGTATCTGCATGACGACGGCGGTCGAAGTGAGCACGAAGCCGGCGCCGGCGACGAAGGAGACGTTCCAGGGGAAGCCGCCGAGCACGCCGACCAGCGTCAGCAGCAAGGCGCAGAGGCCGACCTGCAGGAAGCCGAGGCCGAAGATCTGGCGCCGCAGCCCCCAGAGCCGCGAGGGCTGCATCTCCAGCCCGATGATGAAGAGGAACATGACGACGCCGAGCTCGGCAACGTGCAGGATCGCTTCGGGTTCGGAGAAGATGGCGAGGCCGAACGGGCCGATGACCAGGCCGGCTGCGAGGTAGCCCAGGATGGAGCCGAGCCCCATGCGCCGGAAGAGCGGCACCGCGACCACGCCGGCGGTGAGCAGGGCCACCACCTGAACCAGTTCGCTGCCCAGTGCCGCTTCTGCCGCCATGCGCCGTCCCGATGCGTTAGGCCGCACGGAGCGTGCGGCGGAGCGTCCAAGATAGGTGCTGGCCGGGCAGTCGAACAGCCCCCGAACGTGGCGTTCGTTATTCAGGGTTCCGGCTCGCGGAGGCCGTACTCTATTGCGCGGCGATGGCGCCGACCGGCGCTTCGTCGACGCGCTTCAGCTTGATGCCGATGACCGGCACCATGTCGTCGTCGACGCGCACGGACACGGTGACGTTCATCGTGTCGTCGTCGGGCAGGCGCGCCTGCATGATGCCGCGCAACGCGTTGCGGTTGATGGCGAAGACGACCTTGCGGTCGTTGACGACATTGCCGGAGACGATGTCGAGGCCGGAACCGTCGGCGCCGTCCATGAATCGGCCCTCGTAGCCGACCTTGCTGCTCTGGATGACGCTGGCCGACATCTTCTGCATGAAGACGCCGACGCGGCAGCCGCCGTCGAGCGCCATGCCGAGCTTCTTGACCGGGGTCGAGCCGGCGAAGGTGCAGTTGAACTTCGTGCCCTTATACTTTCCGGCGACGATCTCGCCCGCGCCGGCCCAGGATCCTTCGATCGACTGGAAGAACTGCCGGTCGCGTTCGCCCGCAACCACCGGCTGGGCGGCGCCCGCCACCAATGCCGCCGATGCAGCGAGCGGCAGGATACTGGACAGGATTGCACGCTTCATCGAAGAACACCCGGCACGCGAGAAAGAAGGGAGACGAACTGCCCGAACCATGACCAGAAATGGTTAATGGACCGTCTATGAACGGCGCTGGATGGCTGCTGCGGCAGCCGCGGTCAGGCCTCGGCGGCGCCGGCCTTCTTGCGCGTGAAGGAGGCGAGCGCGGTGAGGAAATCCGTCATGCCCGGCCGCTTCAGCGCGGTGAAGGGCAGGGGGCGCGTCACCTCCATCGCGGCGACGCCGATGCGGGCGGTCATCATTCCGTTGACCACGCCTTCGCCGAGCTTGGCCGACAGGCGGGCGGCAAGGCCCTGGCCGACGATCTGGTGGACGAAATCGTCGCCGGCGGCGATCGCGCCGGTTACGGCGAGGTGGGCAAGCACGCCGCGCGCCAGCCGGAAGAAGCCGAGCGTGCCGGGACGCCCGCCATAGAGTTCCGACAGGCGGCGGATCAGGCGGCCCGATTCGAAGAGCACATAGGCGAGATCGACCAGCGCGCGCGGGCTGACGGCGGTGACAAGCGAGACGCGCTTCGCGGCATCGAGGATCATGTGCTGCGCGCGGGCGTCGAGGGGGCCAAGGATCTCCGCCTCGGCGATGCGCACGAGATCGGCGCCGTCGATGATGTCGTTCTCCAGGCTGGCCAGCGTGCGGCGGCCGGCGGCCGTCTCCGGCTTGTGCGAGACGAGGCCGGTCAGTTCGGAGACGACGGAGCGCGCGACCTTGGGGTCGTCGCGCGAGATCGCGTCGAGCGCCCTGGCGCGCAGCTTTTCGACCGAGGCGAGGCGGGCGATGGCCAGCATCTCGCGGGTCAGGATGACGAGGAGCGCCAGGGCTGCCAGCGCGGCGAGGGCGGCGGCCAGCCAGCCCAGCCATTCGGCGCGCGCGAATAGCTCGCGGATGAGGCGGTCGGCCCAGAGGCCGATCGCCAGCGAGAGCAAGGCGCCGAAGGCGCCGAGGAAGATGGTGGCGAGCCAGGAACGGCGCTTTGGCGCGGTCGGCGGCGGCGGAACCTCGTCCATGGGATCGCCGGCGTCGAAGACGTCGATCTCAGCCGGCGTCACGATGGCCATAGAGCTGTCGAGCGCGCGGGGCTGGCGCGGCCTCTCGGCTTCGGCGGCGGGCGCCGCTTCCGGCTCCAGCCGGAAGGCTGCCGGTTTGCGGGGGGCCTTCATGCGAGATGGTCTCCGATCAGGAACTGCAGCGCACGGTCGAGGCGGATATGGGGCAGCGACAGTTTCAGGCCGTCCGCGTCGCGTTCGAGCTTCGGCGGGCGGAAGCGCACGAAGCGGATCGCCGGATCGGCCGGCAGCTTCTCGCTGCCCGCAGGCTCCTCAAAGATTGAATCAATCTTCGCCGGCAAATCACCGGGAAATATGGCGGTTTCGGTCTTGCCGTCAAAAGTCTCGCCGCCGATCGTCTCGCCTTTAAGCGGCGTGCCGATGATGACGGGCAGCGTCTCTCGGCCCTGCTTGACGGTGCCTTCGCGCGTCGCGCGCACAGCGGCCATGGCCAGCACGTCGACGGCGGAGCCGGAGAAGTCGGCGCGCTTGATGGCGCGGTCGGCCAGGCGGCGGACGATGGCCTGCAGCCGGTCGTGGCTTTCGTGATGCAGATGGTCGGCCTTGGTGGCGGCGATCAGGATGCGGTCGATGCGGCGCGAGAACAGGTCGGTGAAGAGGCTGCCCCGGCCCTGGCGGAAGCAGGCGAGGATCTCGGTCAGGGCGCGCTCGAGATCGGCGATGGCGCCTGGCCCCGCGTTCAGCGCCTGCATGGCGTCGATGAGCACGATCTGGCGGTCGAGCCGCGTGATGTGCTCGCGGAAGAAGGGCTTCACCACATGCGTCTTGTAGGCCTCGTAGCGGCGCTCCATCATCGCCTGCAGCGAGCCGGAGCGCGAACGGCCCTCGGCCAGGTTGCCGAGCGGCGCGAAGGTCAGCGCCGGCGAACCTTCGAGGTCGCCGGGCATCAGGAAGCGGCCGGGAGGCAGCGTGGACAGGGCGCGCTCGTCGCGCTTGCAGGCCCTGAGATAGGCGGTGAAGGATTCGGCCAGCTTCCGGGCCAGCATCTCGTCGGAATCGGCCTTGGGGTCGACCGTCGCCGTGAGTTGGCGCCAGTCGCGCGCGAGCTCGGCGCGGACAGGAAGCTCCGATAACTCGAAGGCGTCGTGGCAGAATTCGGCGTAGCTCTTGCCGAGGAGCGGCAGGTCGAGCAGCCATTCGCCGGGATAGTCGACGATGTCGACCGACAGCCTGCCGCTGCGGAACAGCCGGTTCCAGCCGGAGGCGGACTCGAATTCGATGGTGAGCCGAAGCTCCGAAATGGCGCGGGTCGAATCCGGCCAGATGCGCTCATCGACGAGCGCTGCGACGTGATCCTCGTACTGGAAGCGGGGCACCGCGTCGTCGGGCTGTTCCTCGAGCAGAGCGCGGGAGATGCGTCCCGACTTCTGCGCCTGGAAGAGCGGCAGGCGGCCGCCATGGACGAGATTGTGCACCAGCGCCGAGATGAAGACTGTCTTGCCGGCGCGCGACAGGCCGGTGACGCCGAGGCGCACGGAAGGCGAAAACAGCGCGGCGGCGCGGCCCGAGAACGTGTCGAGGGCTATCCTCGCCTCGTCGGTGAAAGTGGTCAGCCCGGTCGCCAAACTCTGTCCTCGGTCATCGGGGCCCGATATAGGCAATGGAGAGCGGCTTTGGAATGGCGCCCGGCCGGTCAGCGGCTGGCGGGAATGTAGAAGGCCTCGAGGAAGCCGTTGCCGGGGGCAGCCTTCCTCAAGCTGCCCGGAAAGGAGATCACGGCCAGCGCCGAGGTCGGGAACCCGAAGCCCAGCGCGGCTTTGGCGGAGGCGTCGCCGTCGCCCGAAATGGCCATTGCGAGGTCCTCCATCATCGGATTGTGGCCGATGACCAGCACCGATCCGCTGTCGGCGTTCTGGTGGATCAGCGCGAGATAGCCGGCGGCGTCGTCGCTGTAGAGCCTGTCAGTGAAGACGACCCGGCCGGTATCGGCCTGGCCGGCGATGCCTTCCAGCGTCTCGCGGGCGCGCAGCGCGTTGGAACAGAGGGTGATGTCGGGCACGTAGCCGCGGTTGCGCATCTCGGCGCCGGTCGCTTCCGCATCGGCGCGGCCGGAGGCTTCGAGCGGCCTGTCGAAGTCGCGCACGCCCGGCAGCGCCCATCCGGCCTTCGCGTGCCGCAGCAGAAACAGCCTGCCCAACGATTGTTCCTCCCGAGGCGCTCATGCCGCGATGTGCGGAACGCATTTAGCCACGCACGAGGCCGGGTGCAACATGCAGCCGGACAAGGCACGCCGGCGTGGATTAGAGCCGCCGCATTTCGGTCACGGATGCATTGCATGAGGCACGGAATTTGGCACAAGCCTTGCTTTGACAATTGCGTGAGTGCTCTGCTGAATGATCTTGTGCCGTCATTGGAGCCCGAATATATAGGCGCCCGAAACGGGTATGTGGGGTGAGTCGAATGAACGATCTCGTTACTGCCGATTATGTGCCCTCCGACGACGAGCCGTTCATGAACGAACGGCAGAAGGCATACTTCCGGGGAAAGCTGGTCGCCTGGAAAAACGACATCCTTCGCGAAGCCCGCGAAACCCTCGAAATCCTGCAGCAAGAGAACGCCAACCACCCTGATCTAGCCGACCGTGCGTCTTCCGAGACGGACCGCGCCATCGAGTTGCGCGCCCGTGACCGGCAGCGCAAGCTGATCGCCAAGATCGACTCCGCGCTGCAGCGCATCGAGGAAGGCACCTACGGCTATTGCGAGGAGACCGGCGAGCCGATCGCGCTGAAGCGCCTCGACGCCCGTCCGATCGCGACCCTGTCGATCGAGGCGCAGGAGCGCCACGAGCGGCGCGAGAAGGTCTATCGCGACGACTGAGCCACCTGCTCACGGATTAGACAAGGAAGCGGCTTCGGGCCGCTTTTTTGTTGGCTGACGCAACGTAAGCCCGGGCGCTTGTCCGGTTGGACTGTGCCGGCCTGGGGCAGTTCCGTTCGGCCGCAGTTCAGGATGGGAAAGCGGTCCCCGGTCTTCGTTGATTGCCTAGCGCTTGTTGTTCGAGAGCTCGCCGAGAAGCTTGGTCATCTCGTCGTCGAGCGTCATCTCGGCGGGCTTTGGCTGCTTCTTCGGCGGACCTGCGTCGAAGGAGACTTCGAGTTCCCTGAGAAGGGCGTCATCGAGGCTGCTGGCGCGCACGGGCTCCGGCGGCGCCAGGCTCGTCGGCAGGTTGGCGGGCGCGAAGGAGGGGCCGGGCGGTAGCGGCGCCGAGGTGGGCCGCGCCGGATTGTTCGGACGTGCGGACGAGATCGGCGGCTCGCGCATCGGCATCTCGCGCGCCGGAGTTTCGCGAACGGGCGGGCGGGCGGGCGTCGGGCGCGCCGGGCGGGGAGCAGGCTGGACCGGCGCGCGCGCCGGCTGCTGCGCCCGCTCCGGTTGCCTCGACGGCTGCGGCGTGCCGTTCCTGGCGGCCTGAGGCGGCATTTGCGCATGCTCTGGCGCGCGCTGCCGCGCAGGTGAGGGCTGCGGGGCGGTTGGAAACGGCGGAAGGGCCGCGGGCGCCGGCGCCTCGAAGGCGGCTTCGGTGCCGAACGCGGACTGGTTCCTGCGGGTCTGGCCCAAGCGGATCTCGCGCTCGACCACCACGTCGGTCGGCCCGCCGATCAGCAGCAGATGCTCGATGTCGTCGCGGCGCACCAGCACGAGACGGCGATGGCTGTCGACAGCGGTGGCGTCCATGACGGCAAGCCGGGTCTTGCGGTTGCGGCCGCCGGCGACGAAGGTGCCGAAGGTCAGGCTGCGGATCAGCCGGATGATCACCAGCACGATCACGAGCAGGACGAGGGCGGCGAACGTCCAGACCACGGCGGTGGCGAATCCCGGACCCCCAAAGCCTCCAAGCCAATCGCTCATAGAGTTCCCCCTTGCCGCGCCCGGAACGGCGAAGACCCGAACCGGAATCGTTTCAGCCGCTCCATACCCTTGCTGGAGGCAGGATCACAATTAAAAACGCTTCGCGCCGTCTGCCAGGCGTGCCGAGCGCGCGACAGTAGACCCGGACGGCGACGGTTCGCAAGTTGCCTTTGGGACTGCGCTGTCCGCATGCATCCGCTTTGCGGAGGCACATGTTTGCGGAGTTCGTCCTTGCGGGGCGCTTTTTCCGGAACAGACCTTTTCCCGCCAGGGAGAATGTGATTCAACCGGGCAGCGGCAGGGGAGCCGCCATTTTCGGGAATCACCTTTGATGGCAAGAGAGCCTCGCGGCGACTTCTATCCGCTACCCATCGTGGACCAGAACACGCGTCCCGGCGCCGTTACCCGGCTTATCGTCTTCGTCGTCGTCTTGACCGGCGCGGCCATCGTCTTCGGCATCTTCCGCGAGCGGCTGGGCGACCCGTTCCTGCTCGGCATGCTCGGCGTGCTGGCGATGATCGGCGTCGGCTATCTTTTCGCCACCGCCATCGGCTTCGTGCAGATCGCTCCGCGCTCGACCACCGACGAGCTGTCGAAGGCCTTCGTCGACTCGATGTCGCAGGGCCTGCTGGTCACCGATATCAAGCGCCGCGTGGTCTATGCCAACAAGGCCTATGGCGAAATGACGGGGGCCTCGTCGGCCGCCGACATCAGGACGGTCGAGAACCTGCTGTCCGACGTGCCGGAGGCGTCCTCGACCATCGAGCGGCTGGCTTCCGGGCTCAGCGACGGGATCGCCGGCGAAGGCGAGTTCAGGCTGTCGCAGCCGATCCGTCCGGGGGCAGAACCCGGCGCACGCTGGTACCGGGTGAGGGCGCGCGCCTTCAACGCGCCCGGACAGCGCCAGCCGCTGCTCGCCTGGCAGCTCACCGACATTTCCAGGGAGCGCGCCGAACAGGAGCGCTTCTTTCTCGACCTGCAAAAGGCGATCGACCATCTCGACCACGCCCCGGCCGGCTTCTTCTCGGCCGACCAGGAGGGCCGCGTCACCTATATCAACGCGACGCTGGCCGAATGGCTCGGCATCGACCTTGCGAACTTCACGCCGGGCGCGACGACGCTGCCCGAGATCGTCGCCGGCGACGGCATGGCGCTGATCCACTCGGTCAAGGCCGACCCGGGGACGACGCGCAACGCGGTGATCGACCTCGACCTGGCGACCACGACCGGCGAGGCGCTGCCGGTGCGCTTCATGCACCGCGTCTCGGCGACCCGCGACGGCACGGCGGGACCGAGCCGCACCATCGTGCTCAACCGCACGCAGGGAGAGGATTCGTCCGCCGAACTCAGGGCGTCCGAAATCCGCTTCACCCGCTTCTTCAACTCGACGCCGATGGCGATCGCCGGCGTCGACATGCAGGGGCGCATCGTGCGCACCAACGCGCCGTTCCTGTCGCTGTTCTCGACGGTCGTCGACCGCGACGCGGTCGACCGCAAGATCCGCCTCGACGCGGTGATCCACGAGCGCGACCGCGCGGCCTTCGCGGCGGCGCTGGAAAAGGCGCGGCTGAAGCAGGCCGACATCGCGCCGATCGACACGGTGCTGCCCAACAACGAGGAGCGGCACATCCGCTTCTACGTCAATGCGGTGGCCGACGGCACGGGCGGCGAGGGCGCCGAGGAGGCGGCGATCGTCTACGCGGTCGACACGACCGAGCAGAAGGCGCTGGAAGGCCAGATGGCGCAGAGCCAGAAGATGCAGGCGGTCGGCCAGCTCGCCGGCGGCATCGCGCACGACTTCAACAACGTGCTGACCGCCATCATCATGGCGTCCGACCTGCTGCTGACCAACCACAGGCCGTCGGACCCGTCCTTCCCGGACATCATGAACATCAAGCAGAACGCCAACCGCGCGGCGTCGCTGGTGAGGCAACTGCTCGCCTTCTCGCGCAAGCAGACGCTGAGGCCCGAGGTGCTGAACCTCACCGACGTGCTGGCCGACCTGCGCATGCTGCTGGCGCGGCTGGTCGGGAGCCAGATCAAGCTCAAGGTCGACCACGGTCGGGACCTCTGGCCGGTGAAGGTCGACATCGGGCAGTTCGAGCAGGTGGTCGTCAACCTCGCCGTCAACGCGCGCGACGCGATGCCCGAGGGCGGCGACCTGACGGTGCGCACGAAGAACGTCACGGCGGACGAGACGAGAACTTACGGCTACCGCGAGATGGCACCGGGCGACTACGTGCTGGTCGAGGTCGAGGACAGCGGCTCGGGCATCCCGCCGGATGTGCTGAAGAAGATCTTCGAGCCCTTCTTCACCACCAAGGAGGTCGGCAAGGGCACCGGCCTCGGCCTGTCGATGGTCTACGGCATCATCAAGCAGACGGGCGGCTTCGTGTACTGCGATTCCGAGGTAGGCAGGGGGACGGTCTTTCGCATCTTCCTGCCGCGCCATGTGCCGGACGCGCAGGTGCAGACAGGGGCCGAGCCTGAAGCGGCGCTGCCGGCCGGCGACGCGCCGCCGCCCGTGGCGGCCAAGGCCGCCGACGTCGCGCGGGATCTTTCCGGATCGGCGACCGTGCTCCTGGTCGAGGACGAGGACGCGGTGCGGATGGGCGGCGTCAGGGCGCTGACTTCGCGCGGCTATACGGTGCACGAGGCGTCGTCGGGCGTCGAGGCGCTGGAGGTCTACCACGAGCTCGAGGGCAAGATCGACATCGTCGTCTCCGACGTGGTGATGCCGGAAATGGACGGGCCGACGCTGCTCGGCGAGTTGCGCAAGCTGCAGCCCGATATCAAGTTCGTCTTCGTTTCGGGCTATGCCGAGGACGCCTTCGCCAAGAACCTGCCTGCCGAGGCGAAGTTCGGCTTCCTGCCGAAGCCGTTCTCGCTGAAGCAACTGGCGACGGTGGTGAAGGAAGTGCTGGAGGGCGACTGA
>Ga0233385_1000355_pt1 | contig 24522 bp, 22 predicted proteins | sample ElkDunMinimDraft_16_FD_191543 | JGI IMG/M metagenome (GOLD analysis project Ga0233385, IMG submission 191543) | Fecal eukaryotic communites from dung pellets of Tule Elk in California, USA - Elk Dung G36 | ecosystem: Host-associated > Mammals > Digestive system > Large intestine > Fecal | place...
CTCCGACATCGTCGCCCCGTACCTCGTGGAGCTGACGACCGAGGAGCAGAAGGCGCGGTGGCTGCCGAGGTTCGTGACCGGCGAGCTGCTCACGGCGATCGCGATGACCGAGCCCTCGGGCGGGTCGGACCTCGCCGCCCTCAAGACGACCGCCGTCCGCGACGGCGACGAGTGGGTCCTCAACGGCTCGAAGACGTTCATCACCAACGGCTGGTCGGCCGACCTCGTGATCGTCGCCGCCCGGACCAAACCCGAGAAGGGCGCCAAGGGCATCACGCTCTTCGCCGTCGAGACCGGCATGGACGGCTTCAGCCGCGGTCGCAAGCTCGACAAGGTCGGCCAGAGCGAGTCCGACACGGCGGAGCTCTTCTTCTCCGACGTCAGGCTCAGCGACGCTCAGGTCATCGGTGAGGTCGACCGCGGGTTCATCGCGATGATGCAGCGCCTCCCGCAGGAGCGGCTGTCGTGCGCCGTCTCGAACGTCGCCCATGCCAAGCAGATCCTGGCCGAGACCATCGAGTACGCGAAGGAGCGCCACGCGTTCTCGCAGCCGATCGGCTCCTTCCAGCACAACAAGTTCCTCCTCGCCGAGCTCGTGACCCGTATCGAGTCGGTGGAGGCGTACGTCGATGCGGCCGTGCTCGCCCACACCAGGCGTGAGCTGACCGCGATCGACGCAGCCAAGGTGAAGTGGCTGTCCTCGCAGGTGCAGAACGAGGTGCTGGACCACTGCGTCCAGCTGCACGGCGGGTACGGGTACATGAACGAGTACCGCGTCGCCCGCGCCTGGCGGGACGCCCGCGTGACCAAGATCTGGGCCGGCTCGAACGAGATCATGAAGGAGCTCATCGGCCGCGATCTCGGGCTGTGACACTCGGAGCCACCGCTCACCGCATCCCCACCTCTCTCGGGACCACGAAGTCAGACAGCGCTCGAACAAGAAGGAAAGCTCATGACTGAAGCCGTCATCGTCTCCACCGCCCGGTCCCCGATCGGGCGCGCCTTCAAGGGTTCGCTCAAGGACATGCGTCCCGACGACCTCACCGCGCAGATGGTGCGCGCCGCGCTCGACAAGGTCCCCGAGCTGGATCCACGCGACCTCGGCGACCTGATCCTCGGCTGCGGCCTGCCCGGCGGTGAGCAGGGGATGAACATGGGGCGCGTCGTCTCGGTCCTCCTCGGCTACGACTTCCTTCCGGGCACCACGGTGACCCGGTACTGCTCGTCGAGCCTCCAGACCACCCGCATGGCGTTCCACGCGATCAAGGCGGGGGAGGGGGACGCGTACGTCTCGGCGGGCGTCGAGACCGTCAGCCGCTTCGTCAAGGGCAACAGCGACGCGATCCCCGGCCAGGAGATCACCAACCCGCTCTTCACCGACGCCATGCAGCGGACGGAGAGCTTCACCGAGGGTGGCCAGAAGTGGGCCGATCCCCGTGAGGACGACCACCTCCCCGACGTCTACATCGGGATGGGCCAGACCGCGGAGAACGTCGCGCAGGTGCTCGGGATGAGCCGCGAGGAGCAGGACCGTTTTGCGGTGCGCAGCCAGAACCTCACCGAGCAGCGCATCAACGAGGGCTTCTGGGCGCGCGAGATCACCCCCGTCACGCTGCCCGACGGCACGCAGGTCACCGCGGACGACGGCCCCCGCGCCGGCACCACGTACGAGGCGGTCTCGCAGCTCAAGCCCGTCTTCCGCCCCGACGGCACCGTGACGGCCGGCAACGCCTGCCCGCTCAACGACGGTGCGGCGGCCCTGGTCATCATGAGCGACCAGAAGGCGAAGGACCTCGGGCTCACCCCGCTGGCGCGCATCGTCTCCACGGGCGTGACCGGACTGTCGCCGGAGATCATGGGCCTCGGTCCGGTCGAGGCGATCCCGCAGGCGCTCAAGCACGCAGGCATGAGCCTCGACGACATCGACCTGTTCGAGATCAACGAGGCGTTCGCGGTGCAGTCGCTCGGCTCCGCGCAGCAGCTCGGCATCCCCGAGGACAAGCTCAACGTGAACGGCGGCGCGATCGCCGTCGGCCACCCGTTCGGGATGACCGGCGCCCGCATCACCGCGACGCTGATCAACTCGCTGCAGTGGCACGACAAGCAGTTCGGCGTCGAGTCGATGTGCGTCGGCGGCGGCATGGGCATGGCCATGGTCCTCGAGAGGCTCTCGTGACCACCGGCGCCAAGCGGTTCGAGGGCCGCACCGCGATCGTCACCGGTGCGAGCCGCGGCATCGGCCTCGGGATCGCTCAGCGCATCGTCGACGAGGGCGGCCGCGTCTGCCTCACCGCTCGCAACGACGAGGCGCTCCAGGAGGCCGTCATCCACCTCGGCGGTCCCGAGGTGGCGATCGGTGTGGCGGGCAAGGGCGACGACACCGAGCACCAGGACGACGCGATCGCCAGGACGCTCGAGGCGTTCGGGTCCGTCGACCACCTGGTCAACAACACCGGCATCAACCCGGTGTACGGGCGCATGATCGACATCGACCTCGCCGCGGCGCACAAGATCTTCGCCGTCAACGTCCTCAGCGCCCTCGCGTGGACCCAGAAGGTGTTCCACGCGTGGATGGACGAGCACGGCGGCACCGTCGTCAACGTGGCATCGGTTGCCGGGCTCAAGCCGGCGCCCGGGATCGGGTTCTACGGTGCCAGCAAGGCGATGCTCCTCCACGTGACGGAGGAGCTCGCGGTCGAGCTCGGACCGGACGTCCGCGTCAACGCCGTCTCACCGGCCGTCGTCAAGACCAGGTTCGCCACCGCCCTGTACGAAGGCCGCGAGGACGAGGTCGCCGCGGCGTACCCGCTGAAGCGGCTCGGCGTCCCGAGCGACATCGGGTCGGTCGTCGCGTTCCTCCTGTCGGAGGAGTCGGGCTGGATGACTGGTCAGAACCTCGTCGTCGACGGCGGCCTGACGTTGACCGGCGGGGTCTGACGTGCTGCCTGATCGCGCGGGCGTCGTCGTCACCGGCGGCGGCAACGGGATCGGACGCGCGATCGCGCACCGGCTGAACGCAGCTGGTGCGCGTGTCGTCGTCAACGACCTCGACCCGGAGGCGGCCGCGCAGGTCGCGGACGAGGTCGGCGGTCTGGCGCTTCCCGGGGACGCGGCGTCCGCCGAGGGCGTGCGCGCGCTCGTCGACGGCGCACGCGACCACCTCGGGGCGATCGACGTGTTCTTCGCCAACGCCGGTATCGCCCGGGGCGACGCCGGCGCGGCGACCGACGCGGACTTCGAGGCGTCGTGGCAGGTCAACGTCATGGGCCACGTACGCGCGGCGCGGGCGCTGATGCCCGAGTGGCTCGAGCGCGGCGAAGGACGGTTCGTCGCGACCGCGTCGGCGGCGGGTCTCCTGATGATGCTGGGCTCCGCGCCGTACACCGTGTCGAAGCACGCGGCCGTCGCGCACGCCGAGTGGCTGTCGGCGACGTACCGGCACCGCGGGATCGTCGTGCAGGCCCTCTGCCCGCAGGGCGTACGGACCGCGATGCTCGACGACACCGGACCGGCGGGCGACGTCACGCTCAAGGACGCCGCGATCACGCCGGAGCAGGTCGCCGAGACGGTCTTCGACGCCCTTCAGGACGACCGTTTCCTGATCCTGCCGCACCCCGAGGTTGCCGCGTACGCGCAGGCGAAGGCCGACGATCCCGACCGCTGGCTCGGTGGCATGAACCGGCTCCAGCGCCGGATCGAGGAGCTCCGTCCCGACTTCTGACCCCCTCCCGCCGCTCCCGTTTGCCACGTTTCCGTGGCAAAGCACGCTGGCCCTCGGCAAATTTGCCGAGGGCCAGCGCTGTTTGCCACGGGAACGTGGCAAACGGCGGAGGGCGGGGTCAGAGGTGCTTGCGCAGCTCGGCCTTGGCGAGCGAGTTCTTGTGGACCTCGTCCGGGCCGTCGGCGAAGCGGAGCGTACGGACGCCCGCGAAGGACGCGGCGAGCGGGAAGTCCTGCGACAGGCCTCCCGCACCGTGGGCCTGGATCGCCTTGTCGAGGATCCACTCGACCGTACGGGGGGTCGCGATCTTGATCGCCTGGATCTCGCTGTGGGCGCCCTTGTTGCCGACGGTGTCCATCAGCCATGCCGTCTTGAGGGTGAGCAGGCGCAGCTGCTCCACCTTCACCCGCGACTCCGCGATCCAGTCGCGGATGACGCCTTGCTCGGCCAGCGGCTTGCCGAAGGCGACTCGCTCGTTGACCCGCTTGCACATGAGAGCGATCGCGCGCTCGGCGATGCCGATGGAACGCATGCAGTGGTGGATGCGGCCCGGCCCGAGACGCGCCTGCGCGATCGCGAACCCGTCACCCTCGCCGGCGATGAGGTTGGAGGCGGGGACGCGGACGTCGGTGAACTCGATCTCCGCGTGGCCACCGTGGTCGCGGTCGTCGTAGCCCAGCACGTGCATCCCGCGCTTGACGTGGACGCCGGGTGTGTCTCGCGGGACCAGGATCTGCGACTGCTGCCGGTGCCGTGCAGCCGTCGGGTCGGTCTTGCCCATGACGATGAAGATCTTGGCGGCGGGGTTCATCGCACCGGTGATCCACCACTTGCGACCGTTGATGACGTAGTCGTCACCGTCGCGCACGATCGAGGTCCCGATGTTGGTCGCGTCGGACGAGGCGACGTCCGGCTCGGTCATCGCGAACGAGGACCGGATCTCGCCGGCGAGCAACGGCTCGAGCCACTGCTTCTTCTGCTCGTCGGTGCCGAAGTCGTGCAGCACCTCCATGTTGCCGGTGTCGGGCGCCGCGCAGTTCAGCGCGACCGGAGCGATCGCCGGGCTGTGGCCGGTGATCTCGGCCAAGGGGGCGTACTGGAGGTTGGTGAGCCCCGCGCCCTCCTTGCCCGGGAGGAACAGGTTCCAGAGGCCCTGCTTGCGCGCCTCCTCCTTGAGTCCCTCGATCATCGGGGGAGGGCCCCAGCGGTCGGGGTTGGCCTCGATGTCGGCGTGGAACGGCGCTTCGGCCGGGTAGACGTGCTCGTCCATGAACGCGAGCAGCGTCTCGCGCAGCTCCTGCGTCCGCGCGTCGAGTGCGAAGTCCATCGGTGCTCCTTCTGACGGGGTGGAGGTTCAGCGACGCGCGGCCTGGAGACCGAGGGCGATCAACGGCTCGGTGACCTCGCCCATCCGGTCGAAGCCCTCGCCGACGGTCTGGCCCTGGGTGTAGCGGAAGTGGATGCCTTCGGTGATGATCGCGAGCTTGTAGAAGCCCAGAGCGAGATGGAATCCCATCGACGACACGTCGCGTCCGCTGCGCGCCGAGTAGCGCTCGAGCACCTCGTCGACCGTGGGGTATCCCGGCGCCTGCGTGGCGTCCGAGACGGCGCCCGCCCCCGCCGTACGGCCCATCTCCTGGTAGACGATCGACAGGGCGATGTCCGAGAGCGGGTCACCGAGCGTTGCCATCTCCCAGTCGAGGACGGCGGTGATGCGGTCGTCACCGCCCGGGCTGGTGTCGACGAGCACGTTGTCGAGGCGGAAGTCGCCGTGGACGATCGCCGCGTCGGAGTGTGCGGGGACGTGCGTGGCGAGGTAGTCGCGCAGCTCCGCGTATCCGGCGAGTTCGCGGCTCTTGGAGGCCTCTGCCTGGGTGGTCCAGCGCCGCACCTGGCGTTCGAGGTAGCCCTCGGCGCGCCCGAACGCCTCGAGCCCGACGGTGCCCGGGTCGACGGCGTGGAGGTCGGCGAGGGTGTCGACGAGGCGGCCGGCGATGTCCGCGGTACGGGCAGCGCCGAGCTCCTCGAGCTCGGTGGCGCGCCGGATCGCGCGGCCCTCCACCTTGGCCATGACGTAGAACGGAGCACCGATCACCTCGGTGTCCTGGCAGAGCGCGTGCACCTCGGGGACCGGTACGTCGGTCGGGGCGAGCGCCTTGATGACGGTGTGCTCGCGGCTCATGTCGTGCGCGGTGGCGAGCACGTGGCCGAGCGGCGGACGACGCACGATGAGGTGGGTGGTGCCGTCGGTCACGTCGTACGTGAGGTTCGAGCGCCCGCCCGGGATGACGGTCCCGGAGAGCGGTCCTGCGACCAGGCCGGGCGCCTCCTTGTCGAGGAAGGCGCCCAGCCGGTCGAGGTCGAGACCTGGCAGGTCGTCGGCCACCGTCAGTCCTTCGGTCCGCCGGCGACGTAGATGACCTGGCCGGACACGAACCCGGACTCCTCGCTCGTGAGGAACGAGGCGGTCGCGGCGATGTCCTCGGGCTGCCCGACGCGGGCGACCGGGATCTGCTGCGCGCTGAACTTCTTGAAGTCCTCGTAGTCGACGCCGACGCGCTTGGCCGTCTCTGCCGTCATCTCGGTCTCGATGAACCCGGGGGCGATCGCGTTCGCGGTGACGCCGAACTTGCCGAGCTCGATCGCGAGGGTCTTGGTGAACCCCTGCATGCCGGCCTTGGCCGCCGAGTAGTTGGCCTGTCCGCGGTTGCCGAGAGCGGAGGTCGAGGAGAGGTTGACGATGCGCCCGAACTTCGCCTCCACCATGTACTGCTGGGTGGCGCGTGCCATGAGGAAGGCGCCGCGCAGGTGGACGTTCATGACCGCGTCCCAGTCGGCGACCGACATCTTGAACAGCATGTTGTCGCGGATGATCCCGGCGTTGTTGACCAGGATGGTCGGCCCGCCGAGCTCGGCGACGACCCGCTCGACGGCGCCGGCGACGGCCTGCTCGTCCGACACGTCCGCCCCGACCGCGAGGGCCTTGCCGCCCGCGGCGGTGATCGCGTCGACGGTCGCGGCGCAGGAGGACTCGTCGAGGTCGATGACGGCGACGGAGTGCCCGTCGGCGGCGAGTCGCTTGGCGACGGCGGCGCCGATCCCGCGGGCCGCGCCGGTGACAATGGCAGTTCGCTGCTGGCTCACACGTACTCCTCGTTGCTTCTGGCTGATGCTGCCGACCGCTCGCTAAGCGATCGCTTAGCAAGGTACCCCATCCGGCGTGAGGAAGGGCACAGGGGAGCGAGCGGAATGCGGTGCGTCGGGGTACGACACTCCTCTGACACGATCAGGACGTGCGACACACCTTCGCCTGCCCCCTGCGCTGGGCCGACATGGACGCGCTCGGCCACGTGAACAACGTCGTGTACGTCGACTACCTGCGCGAGGCACGGCTCGCGCTGACGACCCCACCGGATCGAGTCCTCGCCCTCGAGATCGACTACGAGGCGCCACTGGTCTTCCGGCCGGAGCCGGTGCTGGTGGAGTCGCGGATCGACGGTGACGGCATCCTGGTGCAGGAGATCGCGGACCGTCAGGAGGACGGCGGCCGCACGGTCTACGCGAAGGCATGGACGACGTTCGTCCGAGACAGCGTGGTGCCGCGGGTCCGCCCGGACCCGGCGCTCGCTGCCCACGTCCCGGTGACCGTACGCGCGCGCGACCTCGGCAGCGACGGGTACGTCGACGAGGTCGCGACGCTCGAGCTCTTCCAGGAGTCGCGGATCGTTTTCCTCCAAGGGCTGGTCGCCCGCCAGGAGCCCCGTGTCGTCCGGCGTACCGCCGTCACCTACCTGCGCCCGTACGGTCGTGGTGCCGCTGCGTACGCGGTCCACCACGGGATCGGACGTGTGGGGCGGTCGTCGTTCGAGATCCGTGCCGAGCTCGTCGACGAGGGTGCGGAGGGTACGGAGGGCCCTGTGGTCGTGGCGTCCTCCCGGACGGTCATCGTCGCCGTCGACGCGCAGAGCCGGCGGCCGCGGTCGCTGACCGAGCACGAACGGGCGCACCTGGAGCCTCACGTCGTCTCCGGTTGAGCCGACCAGGGAGAATGGGACCGTGAGCCAGGACCAGGCGGAGCAGCAGCAGACCTTCTACGACGCGATCGGCGGGTACGACACGATCGCGGCCATCGTCGCGGCCTTCTACGAGGGGGTCGCCGAGGACCCGGTGCTCCGGCCGATGTACCCCGAGGAGGACCTCGGCCCGGCCGAGGAGCGCTTCACGCTCTTCCTCGTCCAGTACTGGGGCGGGCCATCGATCTACTCCGAACGTCGGGGCCACCCGCGGCTGCGGATGCGGCATGCGCCGTTCGCGGTGACGCCGACGGCGGCCGAGCACTGGCTGCGGCACTTCCGGGCGGCGCTCGACCGCGTCGCGCTCTCCCCTGACCACGACCGCGAGTTCTGGGCGTACGTCACGCACGCGGCGCAGTTCATGATCAACGCGCCCGAGGACCTCGGCTAGCTAGACGTCAGCGGCGGTACCCCGGCTGCCCGCGGGCTTCGGCTCCCCGGCGGGGTCGGCCTCCGCGCGCGGCTCTTCCGGCTCGTCGTCCCGCTCCGCCTGCGGGGGAGCGCCGTACGCGGCCGCGTGCGCGTACGGGATGTCGATGTGCAGCGTGTCGAAGCGCTCCTTGATGAGCTCACGCATCTCGCGTGCGACCTCCCACTGCTTGAGCGGCGCGGTCTTGAGCACGACGCGGACCACGACACCCTCGGCCGTCCAGCGCTCCACGCCCCAGACCTCGGGCTCCTCCAGGATGGCGCCGCTCCACTCGGGGTCCTGCCAGAGGGCGTGCGCGACCTCGTGCAGCACCTGACGCACCCGTGCGAGGTCCACGTCGTAGCCGACGGGGACGTCGAGGACGGTGCGCGCCCAGTTCTGGCTCTGGTTGCCGACCCGCAGGATCTCGCCGTTGCGGACGTACCAGACCGTGCCGTTGACGTCGCGGAGCCGTGTGACGCGCATGCTCACGGCCTCGACCGTGCCCGTCGCGTCTCCGAGGTCGACGACGTCGCCGACGCCGTACTGGTCCTCCAGGATCATGAAGATGCCCGAGATGAAGTCCTTGACCAGGCTCTGCGCGCCGAAGCCGAGCGCGACTCCGAGGATGCCTGCCGAGGCCAGCAGGGGCGCGATGTTGTAGCCGAGCGTGGCGATCACCATGAACGCGACGACCGTGAAGATCACGATGGTCGCGATGTTCTTGAGCAGCGACCCCATGCTCTTGGCCCGCTGCTCGCGACGCTCGTGGAGCAGCGGGGTGACCGCCTCGGCCGCCCGGGCGCCCGGGACGGTCCCGGCGGCCGCCGAGCGGGTGATCCGGTCGATCATGCGGTTCAGGAGCCAGCGCGCCGCGACGCCGCCGAGGATGAGCAGCAGGATCGCCATCGGCTTCGCGAGCAGCAGGTCGGCAAGCTCGGCGAGCGTGTCGTTGTCGGTCCAGCGGTGGACCAGGCTGCACACCTGTCGGTCGGGGTCCTCCCAGCACTTCTGGCTGAGAACCGAAGCGGGGAGGAGACCGGAGTCGGACGTGAACACGGCGGCGGACATGCCCCCGACGTTAGCGGGCGGCCACCAGGGTCGGCGGACGGAGCCAGGGGTCGCCGGGGGCCGAGCACGCGTCCTCGATCTGCGCGGCGAGGCTCATCAGGAGCGCGTCGGCACCGGGCGCCGCGGCCAGCATCGTGCCGATCGGGAGGCCGCTCGTGCTCCAGCCCGTCGGGAGCGAGACGGCGGGCGCGCCGGCGATGTTCCAGATCGACGTGTACGGGGTGAACGCCTTCTGCGCCGCGAAGTCGGCCGCCGGGTCCGAGTCGTCGCGCAGCGCACCCACCGGGGCAGGCAGCTGCCCGAGCGTCGGGGTGAGGACGACGTCGTACGCCTCGTACGACTCGAGGGTGCGCTGCTCGGCCTGGCGCATCGCGAGCAGCGCGGCGGCGTACTCGGTCCCGGTCGCCGCGCGGCCACGTTCACGCTGCCACCGCGTGAGTGGTCGCAGCAGCTCCTCGCGCTCGAGCGGCACCGAGACCGACGCCGCACCCACGAACCACACCGTCTCGAACGCCGCGACCGTCTCGGGGCCGAACGGGGGAGCGACCTCCTCGAGCTCGTGGCCGAGGTCGGCGAGAAGGCGGCTGACGTCCTCGTACGCCGCGAGGACCTCGGGGTCGGGCGGGAGGTCGCCGATGACAGGATCGGCGAAGCGCGCCACCCGCAGGCGCCCCGGCCCGCGGCTGCACGCGTCGCTCATCCGTCTGCCCGTGAGCGCCAGCACGTCGAGGAGCGCGGCCGCGTCGGCGACGGTGCCGGCGAGCGGTCCGGGCACCGCGAGGCCCGAGATGTCGATCTCCTCGGCCGTCTCGGGGACCAGTCCGCGGGTCGGCTTGAACCCGACCAGGCCGCAGGCGGACGCGGGGATCCGGATGGAGCCGCCGCCGTCCGACCCCACGGCGACCGGCACCAGGCCCGCCGCCACGGCGGCGGCCGCGCCCCCTGACGACCCACCGGCCCCTCGCGTCAGGTCGTACGGGGTGCGGGCGGGGGGAGCGACGTCCGGCTCGGTGTAGCAGGGGAGACCGAGCTCGGGCGTGCTCGTCTTCCCGAGGCTGATCATGCCTGCGGACGCGACCCGTACGGCGGTCGAGCCGTCGGTGTCCGGGACGAGGTCGGCGAAGGCCGCGGAGCCGTAGGTAGTCCGCAGGCCGGCGGTCGGCGTGAGGTCCTTGAGGGCGGTGGGCACCCCGAACAGCCGGGGGAGGATGTCGGCGCCGGTGCTGCGGAGGGCGTCGCGGGCGGAGACGGCGGACGCGCGCGCCTCGTCGGCGGTGACGGTGATGAACGCGCCGACCTCCGCGTCCAGGTCCTCGATGCGTGCGAGGAGCGCGTCGACGACCACGACCGGGTCCGTCTCACCGCTCCGGTACGCGGCGGCGACGTCGAGAGCGGACGAGAACGGGGCGCCGTGGTCGGGAGGCATACCGCCGAGGGTAGGCGAGCGAGGTGCTCGGCTAGAATGACCGCCATGCTGAGCCGGAGCCGTACTGCTGTCCGTTCTGCCGTTGCTGGTGCTCTCGTGGCATCGCCTCTGCTCGCGGTCGCCGCCGCCACACCGGCCGCGGCCGACGTGCCGGTCGGGTGGGAGGAGGCCGAGACGTCGCTGACGCCGCTGGACGCCCTGCTGATCTTCGCCGGCATCCCGCTCGCGATCGCGCTGGTCCTGGCGCTGTTCGGCTACGTCCTCGCGCGTCGCACCACTCCGAGCTACCTTCCGTACATCGCAGCGCCCGGCGCGGCGCTCCCCGAGGCCGCTGAGCGCTCGGAGATCACGTCCGGCTACTGACCGTCCTGATGACTTCGACATCCGAGGAGACCCGACGATGAGCTTCTCGCGTCCCGGCGCCGTCGACCTTTCGGCGCTCAAGAAGCCGGCCGCTCCCGCCGGCGCCCCGGCGGGTTCTGCCCCCGCGGGTGCCTCGTGGGTGATCGAGGTCGGTGAGCAGAACTTCCAGCAGGTGCTGCAGGCCTCGGTCGACTACGTCGTCGTCGTGTCGCTGTGGTCGTCGCGCTCGCCGCAGAGCAGCACGTTCAACCAGGTGCTGGCCGACGCCGTCAACGCGTACGCCGGCCGCATGCTGCTGGCGCAGATCGACGTCGACACGAGCCCCCAGATCGCGCAGATGCTCGGCGCGCAGGGCGTGCCCTTCGTGCTGGGCGTCGTCAAGGGCCAGCCGGTCCCGCTCTTCCAGGGCACGGCCGAGGAGCCGCAGGTCCGGCAGTACTTCGACGAGCTGCTCCGCGTCGCCGAGGCCAACGGCGTGACCGGGACGGCGCCGCCGGTCAGCGCCGCCGCTCCCGCCGACGAGGAGCCGGCCGACGACCCGCGCTTCGCCGCCGCCGACGAGGCGTACGGGGAGGGCGACTACGCGAAGGCCGTCGCCGAGTACGAGAAGCTGGTCGCCGCGAACCCCGCCGACACCGAGGCCGCCGAGCGGCTCGCCGGTGCCAGGCTCCTTCAGCGTACGGACGGTGCGGACCTCGCAGCCGCCCGTGACGCCGCGGCGCAGAACCCCGACGACATCGACGCGCAGATGCTCGTCGCCGACCTGGACCTCTCCGGCGGGCACGTCGAGGACGCCTTCGGGCGTCTCATCGACGTGGTGCGCCGTACGGCCGGCGACGACCGTGAGCGCGTCCGCGTCCGGCTCGTCGAGTACTTCACCATCGTCGGGCCCGACGACCCCCGAGTGAGCCAGGCCCGCCGCTCGCTCGCGACCGCCCTGTACTGAGCCGCCCCCGTACTGAGCCGCGATGCGGCCGAACTGGCCGCACGTCTCTGAGGTACGCCCGGCATACTGGCTCCATGCGACGGGTGGCGGGGATCGGGCTGCTCACGCTCGGGTTCCTTCTCCTGGTGGCGGGCGCGGTCGTCGCGGTGGCCATGGGGCCCGACAACCAGCTGAAGACGGGCCCTCACGAGGTGCGGACCGACGGTCGTGCCGTGGTGACGAGGCCCGCGGTCCTGGCGCGGTACGGGCCTCAGGTCAGCGTTCTCGTCGAGGTTCCTGACGACAAGCCGGTCTTCCTCGGCCTCGGGCACACGGTCGACGTCGAGAACTACGTGGCGTCCACGGAGCGGCTGGAGGTCACGCGCTACCGTCCGCCGTGGTCGCTGCGGACCCAGACCGCCAACGGTGAACCCCAGCTCCCGGCGGCACCGACGGCCCTGGACTGGTGGCTGTCACAGTCGGCGGGCCTGGGTGGCGCGCAGCTGCGCTTCACCCTTCCCGACGACGTGGTCTCGCTGGCGGTGCTCGCGGTCGGCGACTCCGACCTCGAAGGACTGAAGGTCACGGCCGCGTACGAGGTGCCGGGCTCCTTCGGTGTCGGGGTCGGCATGGCCGCCACCGGCCTCGGGACGCTCCTCTTCGGTCTCGTCGCGCTGCGCCTGGTCCCCGGGGTCAGGCGCCGCACGCCGCTGGTCGACGCAACCGGCCTCGTCGATGACGAGTGGGACGTACCCTGGCCCGAGACCGACCCCTCCGACGCGGACACCTGGGACGACTTCCTGTCCGAGGAAGGGGCGCCCGGGACCACGACCACGGGTGCTCCTCGGTCACCCGCACCGCCGAAGAAGGGTCTCCGGAAGCCGCGATGGCCGAGGAGGGCCCGGCCGCAGCCGAGCCGACCGGCGGCGGTCCAGCCGGGCGGACCCCAGACCGGAGCCGAGAAGCCGAAGGTGGCGAGATGAGCGCACGAGCAGCCCGTAGGGGCGCACCGCCGCGTCGGCGCGCCATCGGCGCCGCGTTCCTCGCCGTCGGGCTGGTCGCCGGCCTTGGAGGCTGTGGCGTCGTCCCGCTGGAGAAGAGCACCGGGGACGTCTCCAAGGTCGCAGCGGAGGAGCCGACGGTCCAGCGCACCTACGACAACTACGAGAAGGCCCGCGGCGCGGCGTTCGCGGCGCTCGACCCCGAGGTGCTCGCGCTGGTCGAGACCGGGCCGGTGCTCGCGGTCGACGCAGGAGCGATCGACGTCGCCAAGCGGCTGCACGGCAACGCCTCGACCGGCCGCCAGACGACACCGGCCCAGATCGAAAACGTCTACACCCCACGCCTGGACGCGTACCCGCTGTGGTTCGTCGCCACCGCCCGCGACGAGTCACGCGGGGTGCGGCGAGTGCAGGTGTTCGAGCGCGCGTCGTCGACCGAACGCTGGGAGCTGACCGCCTCCCCGGAGGCGCTCCTGAGCACCGTCCTGCCGGTGCCCCGGACGAAGGACGGCGTCCTCGAGACGGTGGACCCGGACCAGGCCGACGGTCTCGTGATCGCTCCAGGGCAGGCACTGGCGGCGTACGCGGCGACACTGGGTGATCCGAACTCACCGCGTGCCACGGACGTCGCCGCAGACTCGTTCATCACCCAGATGCGGGCGCAGGCAGCCGGGCTCGCGCAGCCGGGGACGACCTTCCGGCGCAGCTGGTCGGCCCAGCAGGTCAGGCACACGATGCGGACCGAGGACGGGGGCGCGCTCGTCTTCGGGACGCTCATGCGGCAGGACGGGTGGGTCCTGGCGCCGGGGGCGACCGTGCGGTGGCCGGAGGGCTCGGAGCAGCGGGCGTACTTCGGTGACCCGATGGCGCGCTCTGGCGTGCTGCGCTACTACCACCAGGTGCTCATGTACGTCCCGCCTCTCGGCGGCGTCGGCCAGCCGAGGGTGCTCGGGCAGTACGGGGGAGTGATCGGGTCCGAGGACACCGGACCGGTCGCCGCACCCTGACGCGGTGCAGCGGGGCGTACGGGCCGGCGGCGTCAGGCGTTCCCGCGGAACACGTGGCCGGCCTCGCGATAGCTGTCGGCCGGGTCGTCGTCCAGGCTGTCGAGCAGCTCGATCGTCGCTGCAGTCGCCCGCTCGCGGACGAGGTCGCGCTCGCACCAGTGGACGCCGGCGATCTCCGTCGGCTGGAGCACGAGCGGCGTCTCGGGATCCCACGGCTCGACGTCGAAGACGAACAGCACCGCGTCGTCCCACGCACTCCACGGCGGGAGCCAGTTGACCGTACGGAGGCCGCGGACGCGGGCATCGACACCGAGCTCCTCGCGCAGCTCACGGACGACCGCGTCGGCAGGCGACTCTCCCGGGTCGACGACGCCGCCGGGCAGGTCCCACTCGCGCTTGTACGTGAGCTCGCACAGCAGCACCCGGCCCTCCGGGTCGCAGACGAGCGCCTGGGCGATCGCGCGCTTCTTGGGCAGCGCCGCGTTGAGCATCGCGACGAACCCCTCGCGCGTCTGCGGCTGCGGGTCGTCGGCCAGCCGGGAGAGCAGCTCCTGGTCGGGCCCCTCGACGTGACGGAGCATGCCGTCGCGGCGCATGCCGGCACGGGCGGCGGCCCGTCGGTCGGCGACGGCGTCCTCGTCGATCAGGGCCTGCACACGCGTCACGCCGAGCTCGCCGAGCACGTAGGTGACGGCGAGGTTGACGGCCTGGGAGCGCAGCGGCTCCTCCGTACCGCCGAGGTCCCACGACAGCGTGGCCGTGCGGGTGTCGTCACGACGCACGCTGACCGTGCCGAGCACGGTCGAGCCCGCGTGCACCTCCAGCGAGTCGCCGTCGGGACGCAACGTGAGGTCAGCCATCGACCGGCTCCAGCCAGGTCACCGACAGCGGAGGGAGGCGCAGCGCGACCGACTGAGGTTGGCCGTGCCACGGCTCGTCGTCGGCGCGCAGCGCGGGCACGACATCGGCGCTGGACCCTCCGTACGCCTCGGCGTCGGTGCACAGCACGACCGCCCAGGCTCCCGCTGCGGGGAGGCCGACGCGGTAGGAGTCCCAGGTCGCCCCCGACATGTTCGCCACACACACGAGCGTACGACCGTCTCCACGCCGGACGAAGGCGTACACGTTGTGAGTCGCGTCGTCGGCCTCGATCCACGTGAACCCGTCCGGGGCGTGGTCGCCGGCCCAGAGCGCGGGGTTGTCCGCGTAACGGGCGTTGAGGTCGCTGACGAGCCGCTGCACCCCCGCGTGGGCCGGGTCCTCGAGGAGCTCCCAGTCGAGCGAGCGCTCGTCGGACCACTCACGCTCCTGTGCGAGCTCGGCGCCCATGAAGACGAGCTGCTTGCCGGGGTGCGCCCACTGGTACGCGAGGAGTGCGCGCAGCGTCGCGAGCCGCTGCGGGAGGTCGCCGGCCATCTTCGTGAGCAACGACCCCTTGCCGTGGACGACCTCGTCGTGGGAGAGCGGGAGGACGAAGTTCTCCGCGTGGTGGTACATCATCGCGAAGGTCAGCCGGTGGTGGTCCTGCCCGCGGAACAGCGGGTCGGTCGCGAAGTAGGCGAGCGTGTCGTGCATCCAGCCGAGGTCCCACTTGAAGCCGAACCCGAGACCACCGTGCGCCACGTCGCGCGTGACACCGTCGTACGCGGTCGACTCCTCGGCGATCATCGCGATGCCGGGGAAGCGCGCGTAGCACGAGGCGTTGAGCTCCTGGAAGAACGAGACGGCGTCGAGGTCGATGTTGCCGCCGTGTGCGTTCGGGATCCAGCCGCCCGGCCCGCGCGAGTAGTCGAGGTAGAGCATCGAGGCCACCGCGTCGACGCGGAGACCGTCCACGTGGAACTCCTCGAACCAGGAGTGCGCGTTGGCCAGGAGGAACTCCCGCACCTCGGGCTTCGTCAGGTCGAAGACGTACGTGCCCCAGTCAGGGTGCTCGCCGCGCCGCGGGTCGGGGTGCTCGTACAGGGGCGTGCCGTCGAAGCGGCCGAGCGCCCACTCGTCACGCGGGAAGTGCGCGGGCACCCAGTCGAGGATCACGCCGATCCCGGCGGCGTGGAAGGCGTCGACGAGCGCCCGGAAGTCGTCAGGATCTCCGAAGCGCGACGTCGGCGCGTAGTAGCCGGTCACCTGGTAGCCCCACGAGCCGCCGAAGGGGTGCTCCATGACCGGCATCAGCTCGACGTGGGTGAAGCCGCGCTCTGCGACGTACGGGACCAGGGTGTCGGCGAGCTCGGCGTACGAGAGGCCGCGCCGCCACGAGCCGAGGTGCACCTCGTACACGCTCATCGGCTCCGCCCACGGTCGCCGGTCGGCACGGGTCCGCATCCAGTCGTCGTCGCTCCAGACGTGGCGGGAGGTGAACACGCGTGAGGCGTTGGCGGGCGGCACCTCCGCCCACGCGGCGAAGGGGTCGGCCTTCTGGCGCCACACGCCGTCGGCGCCGTGGACGGCGTACTTGTAGAGCGCACCGTCGCCGATGCCGTCGACCCGGCCGCGCCATACGCCGTCGGCCTCGCGGACGAGCGCGTGACCGCCGCCGTCCCAGCCGTTGAAGTCGCCGAGCACCGCGACGTCGTGGGCGTGGGGTGCCCACACCGCGAAGTCCACGCCGTCGTCCTGGACATGAGCACCGAGGTCGCGCCACAGGTCTCGCGTCATGCGGGGGAGTCTCTCACGCCTCGGCGACGCCACGTCCGGAGAGCATGCGCTCCAGCGCCGCTCGCGGGATCGGGGCCCAGTCAGGACGGTGGTCGCGCTCGTAGACGTACTCGTAGAGCGCCTTGTCGATCTCGTACGCGTCGAGGACGATCCCGACGGCCTCGTCCTCGGACCCGGCGTACCCCCGCAGGAAGGCCTGCCGGTTGCGCTCGACCCACGCCTGCGCACGCGCGACCTGGTCGTCCACACCACCGCCGGTCTGGACCAGGTAGGAGTGCGCGGCATAGTCGAACGAGCGCAGCATGCCCGCGACGTCGCGCCAGACGGAGTCGAGGGCGACGCGCTCCGCGAGCGGCGCGGCGGGCTCGCCCTCGAAGTCGATGAGCTTCCAGCCTGCCGTCGTCCGCAGGGTCTGGCCGAGGTGGAGGTCACCGTGGACGCGCTGGGCGAGCACGGGCCCGTCGAGGGCGCGCACAAGGGCGTACCGTTCCTGCGCGGCTCCGACGTACGGCGCGAGGTCGGGCATCCGCTCGGCCAGCGCGTCGGCGCGCGCGTCGAGCCGGTCCGCGAGCGCGGTGAGCGCGTCGCCGTCCCACTCGGCTGTCTCGAGGCGTTCGGCCATCAGCCCGTGCACGAACCGGACGGTCGCGCCCAGCCGCTCGGACTCCGCGGCGAAGTCTCCGCCCGCCTCCTCCGGCGCCAGGTCGGGCTCCGCGAGAAGGTCTCGGACACTTGCGCGCGCGCTGTCCCAGCCGTTGCTGGCGGTACGGAGGAAGCGCTGCAGCATCGCCAGGTCGTACGACGTCCCGGCATCCGAGGTCGTGCTGATCGCGCCCCACAGCGCCGCGATCGCCTCGTCGCCCGGGCCGGCGAGGGCGTCGTGCACCTCGACGTCCGGGTTGCGCCCGGCGACGACCTTGCGGAACACCTTCAGCAGCGCGGTCTCGCCGACCACCATCGAGGTGTTGGACTGCTCGACGGCGAGCAGCACCGACTCCGAGTCCGGGCCGATCACCGGCTCGCCGTCCTCACCGACCGGCAGGAGCGACGCGTATTCCGTGTCGGCGGGGGCGTCGGCGAAGAACCCCCGCACGAGCGCCTGCCGCGCCTCCGGGTCGTGCAGGGCGTCGTACACGAAGAGCTCGTCGGCCGTCTCGCCCGGTGCCGGCGCGTACACGCCGACGAGCCCGTACGCGTTGGCCTCGACAGGCTCCTGACGGTAGGCGAGCGGCATGTTGTACGTCTGCGTGCCGCCAGGTCCCCGTACGGTCACGAGCTCGAAGCGCACCCCGAGACCCGTGCCCGGGCGCTGGAGCCACCCGCGTGGCTCGATCGCGACCAGCTCCCACCCGGCTCCCTCGCCGGCGAACCAGCGCTGGCGCACCAGGTAGTCGAGCACCTCTCGCGTGCGGTCGCCGCTCATCGGACCCCCTCGTTGTCGACCGTACGGCCCAGGCGGAACCAGTAGAAACCATGACCTGCGAGCGTGAGCAGGTACGGCAGCTCGCCGATCGCGGGGAACTCGACCCCGCCGAACGTCTCCACCGGCCGGATCCCGGCGTACGCGTGCAGGTCGAGCTCCACCGGCTGCGGGAACCGCGACAGGTTGTTGACGCACAGCATGACGTCACCGTCGTGCTCCCGGACGAACGAGAGGACCGACGGGTTGGAGCCGCCGAGGTCGCGGAACGTCCCGACGCCGAAGGCCGGGTGCTGCTTGCGGATGTGGATCATCCGGCGCGTCCAGTGCAGCAGCGAGGAGGTGTTCTCCTGCTGGGCCTCGACGTTGACCGACTGGTAGCCGAAGACCGGGTCCATGATGACCGGCAGCCCGAGCTTGCCCGGAGTCGCGACCGAGAAGCCGGCGTTGCGGTCGGGCGTCCACTGCATCGGCGTCCGGACGCCGTCGCGGTCGCCGAGCCAGATGTTGTCGCCCATGCCGATCTCGTCGCCGTAGTAGAGCACCGGCGAACCGGGCAGGCTCAGCAGCAGCGCGGTGAACAGCTCCATGCGGTTGGTGTCGTTGTCGAGCAGGGGAGCGAGCCGTCGCCGGATGCCGATGTTGGCCTTCATCCGCGGGTCGGTCGCGTACTCGCTCCACATGTAGTCGCGGTCCTCGTCGGTCACCATCTCGAGGGTGAGCTCGTCGTGGTTGCGCAGGAAGATGCCCCACTGGCAGCCGTCGGGGATGGCGGGGGTCTGCTCCATGATCTCGCTGATCGGGTAGCGCGACTCCCGCCGTACGCCCATGAACAGGCGCGGCATCACGGGGAAGTGGAAGCACATGTGGCACTCGTCGCCGCCGACCTCGGGATCGCCGAAGTAGTCCACGACGTCCGCGGGCCACTGGTTCGCCTCGGCGAGCAGCACGCGGCCCGGGTAGTTGTCGTCGACGTAGCGGCGGACCTTCTTGAGGAAGTCGTGCGTGGGCGGGAGGTTCTCGCAGTTCGTGCCTTCCTCCTCGTACAGGTAGGGCACGGCATCGAGCCGGAAGCCGTCGACACCCATCTCGAGCCAGAACGTCAGCGCGTCGATCATCGCGTCGTGGACGGCCGGGTTCTCGAAGTTGAGGTCCGGCTGGTGGCTGTAGAACCGGTGCCAGTAGTACTGGCCGCGCACCGGGTCGTGCGTCCAGTTGGACGCCTCGGTGTCGACGAAGATGATGCGCGTGTCGGAGTACGCCTCGTCGGTGTCGTGCCACACGTAGAAGTCCCCGTACGGCCCGTCGGGATCGTTGCGCGACGCCTGGAACCACGGGTGCTGATCGGACGTGTGGTTCATCACGACGTCGATGATGATGCGGATGCCGCGAGCGTGGGCGGCGTCGAGCAGGACCTTGAAGTCGTCGACGGAGCCGAGCTCGGGTGACACGGACGTGTAGTCGGCGACGTCGTACCCGCCGTCGCGCAGCGGCGAGGGGAAGAACGGGGGGAGCCAGAGGCAGTCCACCCCGAGCCACGCGAGGTAGTCGAGCTTGCTGGTCAGGCCGGCGAGGTCGCCGATGCCGTCACCGGTCGAGTCGTGGAAGGACCGTACGAGGACCTCGTAGAAGACAGCGCGCTGGAACCACAGCGGGTCGTCGTCGCGCCGGTCGGGGGGCGTCACCGGCGCGGGAGCGGGGGCGTTCATGCGCGCCACGATAACCCCCCGCCGTACGCCCGCCTCCACCGTCGGGTGCGTCGACGGCACTAGGCTTGGCGCATGGTCGTCGCCGCGTTCACCGCTCTCGTGTGCGGGATCGGCATCGGGGCTGTCGTGGTGTGGTGGGCGAGTCGTCGCGACCCTCCCGAACCCGTCACGGGGCGGGTGCTGATCCCGGTCGCACCGGAGCTCGCCGAAGCCCAGCTCCACACCCTCGGCAACCGTCCGCTCGACAACGTGACGCGCTCGGAGATCACCCGGCTCCTGCAGACCGGCCGCAAGATGGAAGCGGTCCGGCTCCTGCACGGCAGCACCGACATGTCCCTCCTCCAGGCCAAGGCACGCATCGAGGAGTGGTCGGACGCCGTCGAGCAGCGGCTGATCGCCCAGGCGTACGCCGACGCCGCCGACCTCGACCACGCCGAGGTCGACGAGGTGCTCGCGGAGGACCTGCGGGCGATGCTCGGCTTCCGGTTCGGTCGGTGGCGGGCGCTCAAGCTGCTGCGCCGGCGGACGACGATGCGGCTGATGGACGCGTTCGACTACATCGACGGCCTCCGCCGGACCGGGGTGCCCGACTGACCGCGAAACCGCCGGTCGAGTAGGGCGAATCGCGGCCTATCCCTCGCTGGTCGAGTAGGGCGAGGGACGAGCCCGTATCGAGACCCCGCCCCGTGCAGGTGGTCTCGATACGGACTCCGCTGGCGCTCCGTCCTACTCGACCACCGGAGGTGGTTCCGCTGGTCGAGTAGGGCGAGGAACGAGCCCGTATCGAGACCCGGCCCCGTGCAACGATTCGCCGTGCGCACGATGACGTGGAAGCCGGTTGTTGTCGCCCTGGTGGCGGCGCTCGCGCTGGGCATGGTCATCGGCAACCACGTGTCGTACGGGACGAAGCGACTCAAGGTCAAGACTGGTGAGGCCTTCTTGCACAACACCGACAACTGGCTGTCGAGCTTCGACACCGGGGACCCGGACGACCAGCTGACCTTCTACGCCAACGCCGTCGACTGGTCGTCCCCGTCCTCCGGTGGCTCCGGGCGCCCGCCGTGCCTGGTGGAAGGACGTGCGGTCCCCGTCCGGGTCGGCTACACGCGGGTCACGTACGAAGGCGGTGGCGCGCGGGAGATCATCGCCTGGATCGACTGTCTGGAGCCTGAAGTCCCGGTGGTCGAGTAGGCGGGTCTCGATACGGACTCCGCTGGCGCTTCGTCCTCCTCGACCACCGGTAACCCTCCGCTGGCTCCTGCTTGACCAGCGGAACCGTGGTCCGCGCTCAGCGCAGGACGGTCAGCACGTGCGCGACGGGCGAGTCGCCGCCGAGCTTCACGTAGTCGTCCTCGCCCCACTCGAACACGTCACCGGTCAGCTCGTCACGTACGGCGAACCGCTCGCCCCAGCCGATCCCCAGTGCAGGGAGGTCGAGGTGCACGGTCGTCTCGTGCGTCACCGACGGCTCCAGGTTGGCCACCACGATGACGACGTCGTCGAGCGCGTCGTCGAGGTGGCGCCGCGAGAAGCACAGGATCTGGTCGGACTCCGTCTCGTGGACGCGCAGCCGGTGGAGCTGGCGCAGCGCCGGATGCTCGCGGCGGATCGCGTTCAGGCTCGCGATGAACGGGGCCAGCGAGTCCGGCACGTCGAAGTCGCGGTGCTTGATCTCGTACTTCTCCGAGTCGAGGTACTCCTCCGACCCGGGCCGCAGCGGCGTGTGCTCGAGGATCTCGAACCCGGAGTACATGCCCCACGTCGGCGCGCCGGTCGCCGCGAGCACCGCGCGGAGCCGGAACATCGCCGGATCCCCGGTCTGGAGGTGCGTCGGAAGGATGTCCGGGGTGTTCACCCAGAACGCCGGCCGCATCACGGTGGCCTTGCGTCCCGACACCTCCTCCAGGTACGCCTCGAGCTCCTCCTTGGTCTCGCGCCACGTGAAGTACGTGTACGACTGGTGGAAGCCGACCGTCCCGAGCGCCCGCATCATCGCCGGCCGCGTGAAGGCCTCCGCGAGGAACACGACGTCCGGGTCCGTCCGCCGCACGTCGGCGAGCAGCCGCTCCCAGAACGGCACGGGCTTCGTGTGCGGGTTGTCGACGCGGAAGATCCGGATGCCGTGCGCCATCCAGTGCCGGACGACCCGCAACACCCCCTCGTACAGGCCGTCTGGATCGGTGTCGAAGTTGAGCGGGTAGATGTCCTGGTACTTCTTCGGCGGGTTCTCCGCGTAAGCGATCGTCCCGTCGGCGCGGTGCGTGAACCACTCCGGGTGCGCGGCGACCCACGGGTGGTCGGGCGCGCACTGGAGCGCGAGGTCAAGAGCGACCTCCATGCCCCGCTCGCGGGTCGCGGCGACGAACGCGTCGAGGTCCTCGAGCGTGCCGAGGTCCGGGTGGACGGCGTCGTGCCCGCCTTCCGCGGCGCCGATCGCCCACGGGGACCCGGGGTCGCCGGGCTCGGCGACCAGCGCGTTGTTGCGCCCCTTGCGGTTCACGCGCCCGATCGGGTGGACGGGCGGCAGGTAGACGACGTCGAACCCCATCGCCGCCACCCGGTCGAGCTGGCCGATCGCGCCGCGCAGCCCTCCGTACGAGCGGGGGAACAGCTCGTACCAGGCCCCGGCGAGCGCGCGCTCGCGATCGGCGAACACCGGGTACGACGGGGTGCTGCCGAGGAGGTCGCGCACCGGGAAGCGCCCCATCACGTCGAGCACCTCGGGCGTCGTCGCCGCCTCGAGCCGCTCGGCGGGGGACCGGCGCGTGTCGCGCAGGACCTTGGCGGCGGCCCGCAGCGTCCCGCGCTCGGCGGTCCGGCCCCGGGGGAGCGCGGTCGCGGCACGTTCGAGGAGGAGCGCGCCCTCGATCGGCATCAGCTCGGCGTCGACGTCGGCGGCGACCTTGATCGGGGCGTCGTGCAGCCATGTGCCGTACGGGTCGGACCAGGTCTCGATCCGGTACGACCAGGGCCCGACCTCGTCCAGCGTCACCCAGAGCTCGTGATGATCGTTGTCGAGGTGGGGGAACGGAAGGCGAGGGCGGTCCTTGCCGTCGGGGCCGGTGAGCACCACGGCCGCACCCAGCTCGTCGTGGCCCTCACGGAAGATGCGCGCACGGATCGGGAACGGCTCTCCGACTGCGGCCTTGGCGGCGTACGCCCGGTGCTCGACGACGGGGCACACGTCCATGACGGGGATCCGGAGCATGCGCGCCACGCTATCCGACCTGCTCGGCGCCCCTTGTCCGCGGAGGTCGTCGGTTCCCCGGGACGTCATACGTTCTGCGGGCGGTGACCCTCGATTCGTATGACGTCCCGGGATCGTCCACAGGTGGCAACGCATCCAGGCTCGTACGGTCTCGTCGGACACACGTTGACGGCATGCCGCAGCAGATGACGAGAGACGACGTACGGCGTTCGCGACGCCGTCGGGTACGAGACGAGGCGCGCACGCAGGGCGGAGTCCTTTCGCGACAGCAGCTGTACGCGATAGGGCTCACCCGCTGGGAGGTCGAGGCGGAGCTGAGGGCGGAGCGGTGGAGGCGGCACGGGCGTCAGACCGTCGCCGTCCACACTGGCGACCTCGGGCCCGACGCGGTGCTGTGGCACGCGGTCATCGAGGCCGGGCCCCGTGGTGTCCTCGACGGGGTCAGCGCACTCGCTGCCGCCGGCCTCACGGGGTTCACGGTCCCCGCCGTACGGGTGTCGGTGCCCCGCGGCGCGCGGACGGTGAGAGTGGCGGGGATCGACATCCGGCAGACGAGGCGGCTGCGTCCCTCCGACCGGGTCGGCGTCGGAGTCCCGCGCGTGTGGCCCTGGATCGCCGCCGTACGTGGCGCGCTCTGGGCCCGTACGGATCGTGAGGCGGCGACGCTTCTCGCGATGGCCGTCCAGCAGCGGATCACGACCGCAGAACGGATCGGCGTCGCGCTGCTCGACGTGAGACGCGACCGTCGTCGGCGCTTCGTGGAGATGATCGTGCTGGACCTCATCGGCGGCGCGCAGTCGCTCGGCGAGCTCGACTTCGCCGGGATGGCCCGCAGGCATGGTCTGCCCGAGCCGGATCGGCAGACCGTACGACGTGGACGCGACGGCAGGATCTATCTGGACGTCGTCTGGGAGGCGTTCGGGGTCGTCGTCGAGATCGACGGCATCCACCACGCGTTCGCGCAGAACCTGGTCAACGACGCCCTTCGCCACAACGCGGTGTCGCTGCACAAGGCCACGGTGCTCCGACTGCCGTTGCTGGGCCTGCGGGTCGCGTCCGAGGCCTTCTTCGCGCAGATCACCGAGGCGCTCGTCGCCGGCGGTTGGACCCCTTCGGACGTCATACGACCGGAGGGTCCCCACCCTCAGAACGTATGACGTCAGGCGAGGACGACAGGAGGAGGACGAGGGAGTGCGGGGCGACGGCGACCGTGTCCGAGACGGTGCCCGTGCGCTCCAGGTCGGCGGTGTCCAGCGCGACCTCGTACGCGTCGGGCCAGGGCGCCTTCGGCAACCGCCACTCGAGGGAGTCATCACCGGCGTTGAGCAGGAGCACGGCGCAGCGTGGCCCGTCGAGCGCCATGCCGAGGGTGTGTGTCGACCCGTCGTGCCAGTCGCCCTCCTCCCACGGCCGACCGTCCGGGTGCAGCCACCGCACGTCCTCGCGCCCGCTGTCCGGCGACACGTCTCCGGTGTAGAAACGGGTCGTCCGCAGCACCGGGTTCTCCGCCCGCAGGGCGGTGAGGCGCGCG
>Ga0233385_1000363_pt1 | contig 24342 bp, 26 predicted proteins | sample ElkDunMinimDraft_16_FD_191543 | JGI IMG/M metagenome (GOLD analysis project Ga0233385, IMG submission 191543) | Fecal eukaryotic communites from dung pellets of Tule Elk in California, USA - Elk Dung G36 | ecosystem: Host-associated > Mammals > Digestive system > Large intestine > Fecal | place...
TGCGCCTTCCAGGTAGTCGATGAAGGCGGCTTCGAGCGTCGGCGCCGAGCGGCTGGCCACGATCGCCGCGGGCGTGTCGCTGACAAGCACCTTGCCCGCATGCATCAGCGATATGCGGTCGCAGCGCTCCGCCTCGTTCATGAAGTGCGTTGAGACGAAGATTGTCACGTTGCCGCGGCGCGAGAGGTCGATGAGGATCCGCCAGAAATTGTCGCGCGCGACCGGGTCGACGCCCGATGTCGGTTCATCGAGGATCAGGATGTCGGGCGAATGGATCATCGCCACCGCGAGCGACAGCCGCTGGCGGATGCCGAGCGGCAATTCGTCGGGAAGCGCCTCCATCTGCTCGACCAGCTCGAACTGCCGCGCCACATCGTCGACCCTCGCCGGGATGCCGGCGGCGGGCAGGGAGAACAGACGCGCGTGAAGCTCCAGGTTCTGGCGCACCGTCAGTTCCGAGTAGAGGGAGAAGGCCTGCGACATGTAGCCGACGCGGCGGCGGATCTGGATGTCGCGGGGGTCGACCTCGCGGCCGAACAGCTTGACCCGCCCCTCGGTCGCATCGAGCAGGCCGGTCAGCATCTTCATGGTGGTGGTCTTGCCGCAGCCGTTGGAGCCGAGGAAGCCGAAGATCTCGCCGGGCGCGATGCGGAAGCTGACGTCGTCGACGGCGGTGAAGTCGCCGTAGCGCTTGGTCAGATGTTCCGCCTCGATGGCCGCTTCGCCGCCGGCCCCGGGCGGACGGGGAGGAATGACCACCTCCTTGTAATCGTTGCGTCTTTCGGCCGGCAACAAGGCGATGAAGGCTGCGTCGAGGTCGGTCGTGCCGGTCTGCGCGAGAAGCTCGGCGGGCGTACCCGTTGCAAGAATCCGCCCGCCATCCATGGCGATCAGCCAGTCGAAGAGCGCGGCCTCTTCCATGTAGGCGGTGGCGACGATCACGCTCATGCCTTCGCGGCTGTCGCGTATCTCCGCTATCAACTCCCAGAATTGCTTTCGCGACAGGGGATCGACGCCCGTCGTCGGCTCGTCCAGGATCAGCAGTTCAGGGTCGTGGATCAGCGCGCAGCAGAGGCCGAGCTTCTGCTTCATGCCGCCCGAAAGCTTGGCTGCCCTGCGGTCGACGAAAGGCGCAAGGCCGGTGCTTTGCGTCAGCGCCTCGATGCGGCGTTCCCGCTCGCGCCGCCCATGGCCGAAGAGCCGGCCGAAGAAGTCGATGTTGTCGAACACCGAAAGCGCCGGGTACAGGTTCTTGCCGAGGCCCTGCGGCATATAGGCGATGCTGGGCTGCACGCGGCCGCGGTGCGCCGCATCAGCGATGTCGCCGCCAAGCACGTCGATGCTGCCGCGCTGGATCTTTCGGGCGCCGGCGACCAGCGACAGCAGGCTCGATTTGCCGACGCCGTCGGGGCCGATCAGGCCAACGACGCAGCCCGACGGAATGTCGATGGTGACATCCTCCAGGGCCGTCGTCGCTCCGTAGCTGAGGCCGACGCCCTGCAGCCGGGCAACCGGCCCGGATGGCGCGTCGGCGTTCATTGCAGCAAGGTCTTCTGCAGGGCGGCGGGCCATTCCGCGTTCGGGTCGAGCTTGATGTAGGCGACCCCGGGCAGGCCGGTCTTCACCTGTTGCACATATTTGCGCAGGAGCTCCGGCTCGATCTGCGCCTTGATGCGGAACATCAACTTCTGGCGCTCTTCCTCCGTCTCCACCGTCTTCGGCGTGAACTGCGCCACGTCCGCGACGAAAGTGGCCTTGGCCGGGATCACGTATTGCGGCGCGGCGTCGAGGACGATGCGGACATCCTCGCCGATCGCAACGCGTCCCGCCTGCGCCGTGGGCAGGAAGAAGGTCATGTAGACATCGCCGAGATCGACGAGGTTCAGCACCCTGCCGCCGCTGCCCAGCACTTCGCCGGGCTGGGCCACGCGATACTGGACGCGCCCGTCGCGCGGCGAGCGCAGGGTTGCGTCCTCGATTTCCGTGTCGATGGCTTCCTGCGCGGCGGTCGCTGCGGCCACCGCCGCTTGAGCGTCGACGACCTGCGCCTTGGCGGCGTTGATGGCCGCCTCGCTGGCGGCAAGTTGCGCCTGGGCTGCGGCGACCGCGGCAGCGGCGCTGCGTTCGGCAGCCCGATCGTCGTCGAGAATCTGCTGCGAGATCGTGTTGTTCGCGGCAAGTTGTTCGGAGCGTGCCAGACGCCGCTCCGCAGCATCGAGCTCGGCCTCTCGCTGGCTGACCACCGCCGCGTTCGCGGTTTTCTCCGCCTGGCGCTGCGTGATCAGCGAATTGGCGGTGTCGACGGCAATTCTGGCACGCTGCAACTCAGCCTCGGCCTGCCGGCGCTGGGCCTCGAGTTGCGCCGTATCCATGCGCGCCAGCACATCCCCGGCCCTGACGAAGTCGCCCTCGTCGACGAGTATTTCCTTGATGCGTCCGGGAGATTTCGCCGAGATATCGATTTCGACGGCCTCGATGCGGCCATTGCCGACAGCGATATAGTCCGGCAATGCGCCGCTGCGACGCTGCATCAGGGCGTAGTACCCGCCGGCCACGAGGACCACCAGCAAACCGACGAGGAGCCAGATGCGTGCCGTTCGGGTCATGGCTGTTGCTCCTGGTAAAATGTGGCCGGGGCCCTTGGCCACGGCGCTGCCGCCCGTCCGGACCCGTTCCGTTGTGGACTCGATGTAGTGCCGACCATAACGCCGTTCCTGCTTGGTTACAGTTAGCTCAAAACCACTCGATTGCCATGGCGACCTTGATCCGCATCAAAAAACGCCGATCCGCCATTGAAGACCCGCGCCTCAATTTCCCCAATGAGATGTTGCAAGTTCGATCCGCATCAACGAGCGGAGACGGCGCCTCTGGGGGGCAAGGGCGGAAAAGAGGAGCGGCATCTCAGTCTGTCCAACCCAAGGAGAACAGTCATGGCCGACGCTTCCCCCAAAATGCCAGTCAAGAAATCCGCTGCACCCGCAAAGACCGGTGAATGGGTGCCTTTTGAAAGCCTGCGACGGGAAATCGACCGGCTGTTCGACGATTTCCACCCGTTTGACTGGCGATTGCCGTCGAGGATGCTCGGCGCGGCGCCGCGCGTCGCCCGCGCCGAATGGCAGGTCGCCCCGGCCATGGATCTCGTCGAAAAGGACGATGCGTATGAGATCACGGCCGAGCTGCCCGGCCTCGACGAGAAGAACGTCGAAGTGAAGCTGGCCAACCGGACCCTGACCATCAAGGGCGAGAAGAGCGAAGACAAGGAAGAAAAGCAGAAGGACTACTACCTGGCGGAACGCCGCTACGGCTCGTTCCAGCGCAGCTTCCAGCTGCCCGAGAATATCGACGCCGAAAAGATCGACGCGCAATTCGCCAAGGGCGTTCTGACGGTGAAGCTTCCAAAGACGGCGGAGTCGAAGAACGCGGAGAAGAAGATCGCCGTCAAAACCGTTTGACGGAAATCGTCGCCTCCGCGGCGCGCCTACTGACGTTTCAGGCCGCGCGTGGCTGCAAGGTGTCGCCGAGCAGGCGGGCTGCCCACATGCCGAGGAGCATGGCGGGCACGAAGGCCAGCGTGCCGGCTGCGCCGAGGCCGAGCGCGGTCAGCGCCGGGCCGGGACAGAAGCCGCCAAGCCCCCAGCCGATGCCGAAGATGGCCGGGCCGGCGATCACGCGGGCATCGATGTCGTTCCTGGCCGGCAGCTGGAAGCGGCTGCCGACGATCGGCCTTTGGCGCCGCAGCACCAGGCGATAGCCGGCGAAAGCGACGATGACCGCTCCGCCCATGACGAAGGCCAGCGACGGGTCCCAACTGCCGAAGAGGTCGAGGAAGTTGAGGACCTTGGCAGGGTCGGCCATGCCCGAGACGACGAGCCCCACGCCGAAGAGGAGGCCGAGCGCCAGATTGACGAGGAAGGACATGTTCAGCCTCCGATCACGTGGCGGACGAGGAAGACGGTGGCAAACGCCGTCGCCATGAAGACCGCCGTCGCCACGAGCGAGCGTGTCGACAGCCGGGACAGGCCGCAGACGCCGTGTCCTGAAGTGCAGCCGTTTCCCCACACCGAGCCAAAACCGACGAGCAGCCCGGCGGCCATCATCAGCGGGACGTTGGAGGAGACGGTCTGAACGATCGCGCCGCCCGACATGAGCGTGACGGCGAAAGGAGCGGCAACGAGGCCGATGATGAAGCCCAGCCGCGACGGGAACGCATCGTCCCGGTAAGGCGGCAGCAGCCTGCCGGCGATGCCGGAGATGCCCGCGATCCGGCCCTCCCACAGCATGAGCAGCACGGCCGACAGGCCGATCATCGCACCGCCGGCGAGCGATGCGAACGGGGTGAACTCGGTCATCGTTTCCAGGTCCTCAGGGCTTGCCGGGCTCTGCGCAGAACATCCGGTACATCAGCTCGATGAAGTCTCTCACCCGCCCGTCCTCCAGGCGGTAGAACATGTTCTTCGATTCCTTGCGCCCGACGATGAGCCCGGCGTCGCGCAACTCGGCGATCTGCTGCGACAGGCCGGGCTGGCGGATGCCCAGCGTGTCCTCCAGGTCGCGCACCGAACGCTCGCCGTCGACCAGCGCGCAGACGATCATCAGCCGGGAGGGGTGGGCGAACTTCTTGAGAAAGTCCGCCGCTTCCTCGGCACGGGCGACCAGTTCGGCGGTGCCGGATTGCAGTTCGACCTTCATTTGTCGTCCCATGCCGCTCCCTGAAGCGCGTCGAGGGGGAGCTTCAGGTATCGCTTGCCGTTCGCCTCGGGCTCCGGCAGGCGGCCGCCGTTCATGTTGACCTGCAGCGCGTGGAGGATCAGCTTCGGCATCGCGAGCGTCTTGTCGCGCGCCTCGCGAACCGCGACGAACTCGGCTTCCGTCGCGCATTTCGACATGTGCGTGTTCTTCGCCTTCTGCTCGGAGACGGTCGATTCCCAGAGCGGTTCGCGCCCGCCAGGCTGGTAGTCGTGGCCGGTGAAGATGCGGGTGTCGTCCGGGAGGGAGAGTATCTCCATGATAGAACGGTAGAGGCGTTTTGCGCTGCCGCCGGGAAAGTCGGTCCGCGCGGTTCCCGAGTCAGGCATGAACAGCGTGTCGTGGACGAATGCCGCGTCGCCGATGACATAGGTGACGGAGGCCAGCGTGTGGCCAGGCGAAAACAGCACCCGGGCGGAAATGTTGCCCACCTTGAACGTGTCGCCTTCGGCAAACAGCCTGTCCCACTGCGAGCCGTCGGCAGGGAAGTCGGGCCAGTTGTAGATGCCCTTCCAGAGCTTCTGCACCTCGACGACCTTCTCGCCGATCGCAGTCGGCGCACCGGTCCTGCCCTTGAGATATTGCGCGGCGGAGAAATGATCCGCATGGGGATGGGTGTCGAGGATCCATTCGACCTCGAACCCCTGCTCGGCCACATAGGCGAGGAGCTTGTCGGCGCTCGCGGTTGCGGTAACGCCGGACTTCTCGTCAAAGTCGAGGACGGGGTCGATGATCGCGCACTTCTTCGTCTCCGGGTCCGCGACGACGTACTGGATGGAGGATGTGCGCTCTTCGAAGAAGCCCTTCACCAGAGGCTTGGCGGTGCTCATGGGAAAACTCCGGTTGCGACCGCGTTCGCCGCCAGGTTCGGCCCGGCATCATGCTTCGTGGAAATCGGATTCACTGGTTTCTCCAGGGTCGACAAGCCATATGCTGCGAGTGGAAGACGGGTATCATCAGTTGCGAAAAAATGCAATAGTTATTTCGCAAGTGATGTGATGCGGCCGCGGAGGGCCGAGGACGAGGCATGCAACGAAGGTTCAGTTTTGACGCTTCATTGGCGCTGACGGCGCTGACCGTCCTGGGCATGGCGCTCGCGGTCGCGGCCTTCTGGCCGCTGCAGGGGGAGACAGCCGCGTGGGCCTCCCGCATCGGGCTTGGCCTCGTCTATCTCGCCGGCGGCCTCCCGGCCGCATGGCGCGCGCTCGCAGCCTTGTGGCGGGAACGCATCCTCGACATCGATCTGCTGATGGTCGTGGCGGCTGTCGCCGCGGCGGCCGTGGGGGCGCCTTTCGAGGGTGCGGTTCTGCTGACCCTCTTCAGCGTTTCGACCACCCTGGAAGAGCGGGCGCTCGGCCGCGCCCGCCGCGCCGTCGAGTCCCTGATGGCATTGCGCCCGGAAACGGCGCTGCGCAAGGACGCGGGTGGCGCCGTCACCGAGGTCCCTGCAGTCGATCTCGAAGTCGGCGACGTCGTCGTCCTGCGGCCCGGCGCCCGCGTTCCCGCCGACGGGGTGATCGTCAGCGGTCGCGGCTCGCTCGACGAGGCAAGCATCACGGGCGAATCCATGCCGGTGGCGAAGGACCCCGGCGCGCAGGTCTTCGAGGCGACCGTCAATTTGGACGGCGTTCTGGAGGTCGAGGTAACCAAGACCATCGAGGACAGCACCGTCGCCCGCATGATCGCGCTGGTGACGGAAGCACAGGCCGCCAAGGCTCCTTCCGAACGGTTCAGCGCCTGGTTCGGCCAGCGCTACACGCTGGCCGTCATGGTGGGCGCCGTCCTTGCCTTTGCCGCCTTCTACTGGCTCGGGCGCGACTGGCAGGACGCGCTCTACCGTTCCGCCACCCTGCTCGTCGCCGCCAGCCCCTGCGCCATCGTCATCTCGGTTCCCGCGGCGATCCTTTCGGCGCTGTCGGCGGCTGCCCGGGGAGGCGTGCTCTTCAAGGGCGGCTCGGCGCTTGAAACGCTGGCTGCGGTCGACACATTCGCCTTCGACAAGACCGGCACGCTGACGACCGGCAAGGCCGCCGTGACCCGCGTCGTGGCGCTCGACGGCGACGAACAGGGCTTGCTGTCCCTGCTTGCGGGCATCGAGGCGCAGTCGGAACACCACAGCGCCGCGGCCATCAGGCAGGAGGCTCAGAGCCGGTCCGTCGCCGCGGCCGACGTGACGAACGTGACCGCCCGGCCGAGCGCCGGCATCGTCGGTGACCACGCAGGCGGCCTGTTGTGGGCCGGCAATCCGCGCCTGGCAGCCGAGATGAAAGCCTCGGTCGACCATCCGGCGCTGCAGGCCCTAGCGGCGGACAGCGAGACCGTCATCTATCTCGGCAGGGACTCGACTGTCCTGGGGGCCGTCACGGTTGCCGACGGGGTGCGTCCGACTTCCGCAGCGGCGCTTGCCGCCCTGCGGCAGGGCGGCATCAAGCGGATCGTGATGATGACCGGCGACCGCCGGCCGGTCGCCTTGAGGATCGGCGCGGCGCTCGGCCTCGGGCCGGAGGAGATTTATGCCGACATGCTGCCCGAGGACAAAGTGCGCATGGTCGGAGAGCTGGCCGCCAAGGGCAAGGTCGCGTTCGTCGGAGACGGCGTCAACGACGCCGCCGCGCTCGCGCGGGCCGATGTCGGCATCGCCATGGGTGCTGCGGGGTCGGATGTCGCGCTGCAGGCGGCCGATGTGGCGCTGCTTTCGGAAGATATGAGCCGGCTCGCGGAGGCCCATCACCTGGCGCGCCGCGCCGCATCGATCATCCGGCAGAACCTGGGCTTCGCCCTTGCCGCGATGGGGGTGCTGGTGATCGGCGGCCTGTTCTTCGACCTGCCGCTGCCGCTGGCGGTGGTCGGCCACGAGGGAGGTACGGTCCTCGTCGTCCTCAACGGCCTGCGGCTGCTGGCGGCGCCGATCGGAAAACCTGCCAGGGAGAGGCCGGCGGCAAATCGCCAGAAGGGATCGGCCATGGTCTCGCCCCTGCCGCGCCAGACCTATCGCCGCAAGGTTCCGCGGGGCTCCTGAGGCGTTTGCCCGGGATGGCGGATGTTTCGCTGCATCGGGGCCATTCAGGCGCGCCGCAGATTTGGCCACGAAACGTCATTTGACTGCGGCCCGGCAATCGGCGAACAGGACAGCGTGGACATCCAGAGCAAGGGGCCGTGCTTTTGCAGATACTTGTCTTCAACGCAGGCAGCTCCAGCCTGAAGTTCAGTCTCTTCCACATGGGCGCGGACGCGCGCGAGCTGTTCAAGGGTTCCTACGAGCGCTTTCGAGGCGGGCAATGTCAGTACCGTTTCCGGCATGCCGACACCGATGAGCGCGGCTCGGCCGAATACGACAGTCCCGGCGACGCGCTGAAGGGCGTTCCGGCCGCGCTGAGGCGGTTCGGTCTGGAAGCGATCGACGCGGTCGGTCACCGGATCGTCCACGGCGGAGCCAGATTTTCCTCGCCGACATTGCTGGACGACGAAACGGTCGAGGCAATCGCGGCGCTGACGCCGCTCGCTCCGCTGCACAACCCCGCCAATCTGGAGGCCGTCCGGCTCTGCCGCGGCCTTTGGCCTGGCATACCTCAGGTGGCGGTATTCGATACGGCCTTCCACCTGAGCAGTCCGCCCTTCGCGACAACTTATGCCGTGCCCGCGGCGTGGCGCGATGCCGGTCTTCGCCGCTACGGCTTCCACGGAACCTCCCACAAATATGTCGCCGCGCGGGCGGCGGAGGAGATCGGCCGGCGGCCTTCCGACCTGCAGCTGGTGAGCATCCATCTCGGCAACGGCGCCAGCGTCTGCGCCGTCAACCGCGGGCACAGCATGGACACCTCGATGGGCATGACGCCGCTCGAAGGGCTGGTGATGGGCACCCGCTCCGGCGATGTCGATCCAGGTGCGTTCGGCTTCCTCGCCCGCGAATTCGGTCTGTCGGTGCAGGAGATCGAGAAGGCTCTCTACGATGAAAGCGGGCTGAAGGGCCTGGCGGGCTCGTCCGACATGCGCGACATCGAGGACAGGGCCGCAAAGGGAGATCCCGAGGCCCAGCTTGCGATCGAGATCTACGCCTACCGCGCCAGGAAGTATGTCGGGGCCTATGCGGCAGCCATGGGTGGGCTGGACGTGATCGTCTTCACCGGGGGCATCGGCGAGAATTCCCCTTCCATGCGCCGGCGGATCTGCGACGGGCTGGACTTCATGGGACTGCAACTCGACCACGACCGCAACATGGCCGTGGACCTGTCGGCCGGGGCGGCGCCGCAGATCCAGGCCTATGGCTCCCGCGTCCGGGTCCTGGTGACGGAGACGGCGGAGCAGCTCATGATCGCCCGCGAGACGGCGGCGGCGCTCGCCGTCGCCGGGCCCGCGGACCAGTTGCGCCTGCCCATCGCGGTCTCGGCCAGACATGTCCACCTGTCGCGCGAGGCAGTCGACGAGCTGTTCGGCAAGGGCTACGAACTCCAGCCGGCGACACCGCTGCGGCAGCCGGGCCACTGGGCCGCGAAGGAACGCGTCACGCTCGCCGGGCCGAAGGGCCGGCTCGAGCGGGTAGCGATCCTCGGGCCGTTGCGCAAGCGCACGCAGATCGAAGTGTCCCGCACGGACAGCTTCGCGCTCGGCATCGACGTGCCCGTCCGGGACAGCGGCAGCATCGAGGGTACGCCTCGGGTCACGCTTGAGGGACCTGCCGGAAGCTTCACCACCGACGGCCTCATCATCGCAGCGCGGCACATTCATACGAATCCCGCCGATGCGGCGCGGCTCGGCATCGAGGACGGCCAGTATGTCGACGTCCGCATCAGTGACGACGATCGTGCGCTGACCTTCGGCCGGACCCTGGTGCGGGTGGGGAAGGACAGCTTCACCGAGGTGCATATCGACACCGACGAAGCCAATGCGGCAGGGATCGACGCCGCCGCGATGGGCGAACTCGTGCAGGCGTGAGGCGGCGGCTCAACTTGGCCCGGGCGTATCGCCTGCGGCCAGTTCATGCAGATGCACCTGTTCCGTCCACTGGCCGTGCCTGTGCAGCATCGCCGGGACCAGCCGGCCGCCGCGCAGGACGGCCGCCCGGTCGGTCAGCCGCTCCAGCAGCGTCCAGTCGTGCGAGACGATGATCATGGCCGCCGGCAGCGAGGACAGTATCGCGACCATCCGTTCCAGGTAGGCTTCGTCCAGGAAGTTGGTCGGCTCGTCGAGCAGGAGGACGTCGGGGCGCATCGCGAGAACCGCGGCGAGCGAAACCAGGCGCTTCTCGCCGCCGGAAAGCCGGTGGGTGATGCGGTTGGCGAGATGGCCGAGATCGAGTTCGACGAGGGTGTCGCCGGCGAGCGACATGGCCTGCGCATGCTGCATGCCGAGATTGAGCGGGCCGAACGCGACGTCGTCGAGCACGGTCGGGCAGAAGAGCTGGTCATCCGGGTCCTGGAACAGGTAGGCCGCTCTTGTCCGCACCTCCCGGAAGTCGGCCTCGCTGCGGCGGCGCATGCCGAAGGCGAAAATCTCGCCCGCAGCCCGCTGCAGGCCGACGATGGTGCGCAGCAGCGTTGTCTTGCCCGCACCGTTGTCGCCGATCAGCGCCAGCCTCTCGCCCGCTTCGAGCGCAAGCGACAGGTCGTCGAGGACGGGCCGTCCGTCGCGGACGACGCTGACGTGGTCCAGGCTGATCAACGCGTTCATGCGGCGAACTCCACGACGAGGAGGCCCACGACTGCGCCAAGGAAGATGCTGGCGAAGGCGATGTCGAATTCCCCGGCCGGCTGCGGGGGCGCCGGCTGCGTCGCGCCGGCGAAGCCGCGGCAGCGCATCGCCTCGTCGACGCGCCGGGCGCGCTCGAGCGAGCGCACCACCATCGTGCCCGCGAGGTTGCCGAAGGTGCGCCAGGTGTGGAGGTTGGAGCGCGGCCGGAAGGCGCGTGCCCGCATCGCTTCGGCGAGCCGGTCCGCTTCCTCGCGGAATACCGAGACGTAGCGGGTGGTCGAAAGGAACAGCGTCACGAATTTGGAGGGGAGGCCCAGCGTCGCGGCGGCCTGGCCGATGCGCACCGGATCGAGCGAGCCGAGCAGCGCAAAGACGGTGAGCACGCAGAAATTGACCTTGACGATCACCGTCAGGGCGCGGGTCAGTCCTTCGCTTGTCGCCACGAACGGGCCGACTTCGAAAACCGGCCGTCCGGGCACCGTGAACGGCAAGAGCGCGAGCAGGATGATCATGAACCCCTCGACATGCAACAGGCGATGCCTGAGATCCGCCCAGGGCAGCCGTGCGAGCATGACAAGCAGGGCCGCCGCGGCCAGCGCGACGGCGAGCACGGCGGGGGTGTGCGCGACCGTCGCAAGGACAAGCGCGGCCAGCGTGGCGAGCAGGCGCGTCCTCGGCTGGAGCCTGTCGATCGGGCTGGGGGAGGTGGCTTCGGGATTGCGCATGTCGCTCCGTTTCAGCCGAGATCCCGCGAGGCGGGAGGCTCGTTGTCCCTCCGGCGCCGCGACCTCGCCCATAACAGCAGCCCGCAAAGGCCGACGATCATCGCGATGCCGCTGACCACATCGTTGAAGCGGATGCGCCCGTCGGCCTGGGCATAGGCTTCGAGCAGGGGAGCGACCTGGCGCGCGACGGCGCGATCGACGCTGCGGTCGACCAGCTCCGCCAGGTCCTGCTGCGCCGACGCCATGGCGGGGGCGCTTGCCTCCGGCTTTGGGTCAATCGCCGCCGACGGCTGTCCCGCAGCCTGCGCCGCCGCCACGGCATCGAACGCGCCTGCGTCGGGGAAGCGATCGGCCGCGATGCGGGTGTCTGCGACGTGGCCGTCGCCGGCATCCATCACCAGGAAAAGCTCGGCGCCGGCAGCCGGCTTGAAGGTGAAGCTTGCGTCATCTGCCGCGGGTCCCCTGTAGAGTTCGACGCCGGCCTTGTTGCGGATCACCAGTCGAGCCCCGCTCGGACGCCCGCCGCCGATGAAGAAGCCATAGCCCGTGACCACGCCGTCCTCCACGGTGGCGAACAGCTTCAGCCGATGCGCCTCCGCGGCATGGGTCAGGCAGGCGAGGACGGCGGCCGCCGCCGCAGTCCGGGACAGGATCGGCAGCATCATTCCAGTCTCCTTTCGCCGAGCGGCTCGGCGGCCAGCGTCTCGGGCCGGACGCGCTTGAGAAAGGCGATGGCGAAGCCGGTGATCAGCCCTTCGGCCAGCATCAGCGGCAGGTAGGTCGCCCCGATGATGCGGGCGGAGGGCACGTAATCCGATGAGGACAGCGCAAGCGCGAGCATGACGCCGCAGGCCGTTCCGGCTACCGACAGGGCGGCGCAGAAGAAGCCCGCCACGCCCGCCCAGACAGGCGGCAGGCGCCGGACCAGCGGCAGGAACAGCCAGCCGAACACGACGCCCGGCAAGGCGATGTTGAGCGTGTTGACGCCGAGCGTGGTCAGGCCGCCGAAGCCGAACAGCAGCGTCTGAAGCAGAAGCCCGACCATCACCGCCGGGAAGGTGGCGAGACCGATCGTCAGGCCCATCAGGCCGGAGAGCAGCAGGTGGACGCTTGACGGTCCGACCGGCACCGCAAACAGCGAGACCACGAAGAACATCGCCGCCAGAATGGCGGTTTCGGGTATTCGCTCGTCCTCGAGCCGGGCCAGCGCATGGCCAACGCCGGCTGCGGCGACCGCCGCGCCGCCCGCGAGCACGGGAATGGACAGGAGACCGTCAGGTATGTGGGCCATCGCCACCTCGGCGCATCGCTCCGCGGGCCGGCTGTCCGCCGCCCGCAAGGCGTGCGTGTCATTTCATGTCCGTCGCCTTGACCCAGATCAGCCCGCCGAGTTCGACCGGGGCCGGCTTGCCGTCGGGCCCCATCATCGTCGCATCGTCTTCGGCGAGTGCGGCAAAGCCCCACCAGCCGGCGCGCGGCATGGCGTAGGAGAACCTGCCGGCGTCATCGGCTTTGAGCACCTGCGTGGAGAAGGCCGGGTTCGGCGCCTTCACCGAGCCGTCATTGACATACTCGACCTCGATCTCGGCATCCGGCAGCGGCTTTCCGTCCCTGAGCACGATGCCGCTGAAGAGGTTGCCGGTCCACAGGCCCGTGGGCCGGGTCAACGGCTGAATCTCGACGGGAAGGCCGATCGTCTGGTCCCAGCCCTCGCCGGATGCGAAACCGTCCACGAGCACCTTGGCAAAGTGGACGATGAACTTCTTCTCGGCCGGCTCCCAATAGGGCTGCGGCTCGACGAAATAGATGGCGGCCCCCGGCTCCTCGATCTCGTCTGTCGCCCGCCATGCGCGCTTGCCGTCCACCTCGTGCTCCTGCAGCCGGCCGGTGAGATCGGTGAGCGCACCGCCCCGCTTGACGCCGAATTTCTTCGGCTTCGCCATGTCCATGGCGGGGCCGCGATCCATCGGGTGGGTGAACGCGAGATCCAGCGTGACCTGCCCGCCATCGACCAGGACGTCCTCGGAGGGAAGGATTTGCTGGAAATGGGCGAGGGCAGTCCCGGGCATGCAGGGGCAGGCAACGAGAAACGACAGGACCTGCGCTTTCATGTTGCGCCTCTCGCTATGACGATACCGACTGCAGTTGCGCGCCGACGGGGGCATGCGCCACGGCCCAGGGCACCTGCACCGGCATCAGGGTCGACACCGCTATGCGGTGCACGTTCGCCTCGTAGTCGGACCGCAGCGCAACCAGGTCGTCGCAGCATTGCTTCTTGTCCTTCTTCAGCGGCAGTCCAAGCTCGGTGAGCTTGTCGTAGAGCGCGTCGAAGCCGGCGACGAGCTTCGCGCTGTCCGACGTGAAGGGAGACCTGGCGCTCCATGGGTCGCCGCCCACGTCGTCGGCGATCATTCGTATGGTGGCCACGCCGGTTTCGCGGCACAACCGGACCGCGTCGGTATCCTCGACGTCGATCGTGGTCAGGACCAGCGAGGCCGTGTCCAGGACGGCGCCGGCCGTTCCGAGCCAGGAGGTGTTCTGGTAGACGGACGGGACGTAGGCAAGGATCGGGGCCGTCGAATGGGTTTCATAGATGCCGCGGAACCAGCTCTCCAGGTCCTCCCATATGGCCCGGTCGTTGACCGGCCCGGCCTTCGTCAGCGCTTCCAGCAAGGAGACGCAGTTGGGATGCATGCCCGTGCGGGCGAACACCCAGGCGACCTTGCGCTCGCGCGTCTGGACCGCAGTCTGGTAACCGGGCACGAAGGTGAAGATCAGGATGACGATCGCCAGGCCGATGGCGGCTTCGTAGATCGCCAGATACTCGCCGACCAGGCTCGACGGCGTAAGATATCCAAGCGTGCTGAGCGCTGAACCGCTCGAGCTCAAGGCGCGCGGCCAGCCGGGCTCGATGTGCGGTCCCCAGATGATCAGGCTGAAGGAGAATTGCACGAGCAGGAACCACGCTGTCACGATGAGGAAGATGAAGATCGGGAGTATCCAGGCCTGGAGCCCCTGCACCTCGCTGTACTCGCGGTTGCCGGCAATGCCATGGACGATGTTCGCCGCCACCTTGCGACACGTATCCGCGATGAGGTCGGGCTCGCGCCGGTTGAGCAGCGTCGTCCGCACGATCGAGCGGAAATAGACGAAGACGCCGATGATGCCGATCAGGACGGCAAGGGTCCGGAGGATCGTCTCCATCACGGCCGTCCCTCCGATGTCGGATGAGCGCCCGCGGCACTGGCCGGCGGTGTGTCGCCGCTCACGACGCCGTTCGCGATCGGGGCGTGCGGATGCGGCTGCAGCTTCGCCTTGGGCAGCAGGAACAGCCAGGTTACGAAAACGAACGGCGCCGTGAAGGTCGGGATGCCGAGCGGCGCGACCGTGGCGTCCAGCGCTCCCTGGACGATCACCGTGAACACCGTGCCGAGCAGGGCGAAGAGGGCGACCCGCCAGGAGGGTTTGTAGAACACGCAGCCGAGGCCGACCGCCGTGAGCACCGGGCTGAAGCCGTAGAGGCCGCCCTCGATGCTGGCGAGACTGGCGCCGAGACCGAACGACAGCCCTATGGCCACCGCCGAGCCGATGAGCGCGAACAGCGCTGCCCAGGCCGAGCTGACGAGCAACCCGATCACCACCAGGACGCCGCTGACGGCATTGTTGATGAGGAAGACCTGCGCCGGCCCCTTGAGCCACGCTTCGATGAGCTGCCAGTTCGCCCCGCTCAGTTCCGGCGCCACGGCGGCGGCCTGGTGCGGCAGCGCCGGCGGGCCCATCGAGGCGATCGGCAGATGACCGAAGGAGTACGCGGCCAGCACCAGGAACCACGTGGTCAGCACGAAGGGAAAGGTGAGCGCCGGCGCTCCCCATGTCTTCATGACGTTCGACACGGCGAGCATGACTACCGTCGAGACCGCGGCGCCGACGATCAGCAGGAACCACATCCAGCCATTGACGGCCAGGAAGGTCGGCACCGCCGCGCCGACCAGGACGCCGTTGAAGCCGAACAGGCCCTGGCGAAGCGACGGCTCGTCGACGTCGAGCAGCATGGCGGTGACGGTTGCCACCACGAGGGCCACGATTGCTCCGATGGCGATGGCCGGCTGCCCGGCGACATAGGCTCCCCAGACGATCGCGGCCAGGAAGAAAAATCCGGTCAACGGGTTGTCCTGGAAGATCACCTGCCCGGCGCCGCGCAGGTTGATGTCGATGAAGCGGATGACGGCGTTGTCTTGCGCCATTCTCGTCCAGGCAGAATTGCCGTCCGGCATGGATGCCTCCTATGCCCAGAGGAAGTTGTCGGGCACGCGTGCGCCGACAACCTCCTGCCGCGCAAGCGACCAGAACTGGCGGATCGCGTCGCGCACCGGCGCCGTCTCGACGCCGAGCACCTTGAACAGAAGGCCGGCATCGTAGGGGAGCCGGCTGACGCCCTTGGCAAGTTCCGCCTCGCCGTCGAAGCAGGGCTCGACCGCCTCGAACAGCCGGTCGGCGTGCACTTTCGGCGTCAGCAGCACGACGTTCCCGTAGACGTGGAACGCGCCCATGGCGCCAAGCCGCGACAGGCTGGAATGCCGGGGCTCGAGGACGAATTTCTCGCTGAACAGCGACGTGCCGTCCGGCCGCTCGGCATGGATCGTCGACGAGAACAGGTCGTAGAGGAACAGCTCGCCGACGCCGTAGTGCTTGCGGCCCGGCATCAGCACCTCGGAATAGATCGCGGTCGCCGAGGGGTCGATCGAGATGTTCGTGCGCTGGACGAAACGCGAGTGCTTGTGCGGAATGATCGGGTGGGGGATGTATTCGAGGTAGGCGCCTTCGCCCAGCACCAGTTCCTGCGTCTGGATGGCGTAGTTCGCATCCATCTCGTGAATGCGCGTCGCGGACTGCGTGGTCAGGTAGGCCTGCGCATGCGGCGCCAGCTCCACTTCGATCGCGTAGCGGTCGCCCTGCAATATGCCGCCGGCGTTCGAGATGATGGAGACGCATGGCAGGCCCGGCATCTCCTCGTCCCAGTAGAGCGCCTGCTGGACGATGAGCGGCGCTCGTCTGTAAAGTTTCGAGAGCACTGTCCGGCCGGGGCGGGGCTCGAAGCCCAGGCGCAGGGCTGCATCCTTGCCGAACGAACCGCTCGGCAGTTGCGCCGGCTCGTCCTGATAGGCAGACAGTTCCCGCGCATGGGCGAGCATCAGGCGCTTTCCCTCTGAAGGTCGCTGTCGAACAGCACGTTCTCGCGAATGAGCCGCACGAGTTCGGGGATGCCTTCCCCGGTCTTGCAGTTGGTGAAGACGAAGGGCTTCCTGCCCCGCATCAGCTTCGAATCCCGGTCCATCACTTCGAGGCTCGCGCCGACATAGGGAGCGAGGTCGATCTTGTTGATGACGAGGATGTCCGACTGGGTGATGCCGGGCCCGTTCTTGCGCGGGATCTTGTCGCCGGCTGCTACGTCGATCACGTAGATGAAGAAATCGATCAGGGCCGGGCTGAAGGTCAGGGTCAGGTTGTCGCCGCCGCTTTCGAGCAGAACGAGGTCGGAATCGGGGAACTGCGCCTCCATGTCCTCGACCGCGGCCAGGTTCATGCTCGGGTCTTCCCGGACCGCCGTGTGCGGGCAGCCGCCCGTCTCGACGCCGACGATGCGCTCCTCGACCAGCACGCCGCGCAGCGTGCGCTGCACATGCTTGGCGTCCTCCGTCGTGACCACGTCGTTGGTGACCACCAGGATGCGGAAGCCGAGGTCGACGAGGATCGGCGTGATCGCCTCTATGATCGCGGTCTTGCCCGACCCGACCGGCCCGCCGATGCCTATGCGTGGAATCTTCTTCATGTCGTCGACCTCTGTCAGTTCATGAACATCCGGATGTGACCCTTCACGTGCAGGGCCGCGAGTATGTCGGTCATGGGCGCGAAGGCGGCCATGTCGTCGACCGTGGCGCCCGCCACGTCCTGGTAGGTCCCGGCGACATCGCCGGTCGCCTCGAGCAGGATCTTCTGCGTGTCGATGAACGACACCCGCATCAGCCGCAGGGCGGCTCCGAGGATCGTCGTCGCGACGCCGTACTGGTGGGCGCCGAAGGCATCGCGCGCTTCGATGCCGAGCGCCGCGCTGGCGATGCCGAGGCTGACCGGATGGGTTCCCGGCGTCTCGCCCCGCTTGATCCGCGCCAGCCATCCGGCATCGAGCTCGTCGCCGACGATGGCGGCGACGAGCTCGCATAGCTTGCGGCCCATCCGCACCGTCATGAGCCGCGTCTCCTCGTTGACCTTGCGCTCGTAGCAGGCGCGGTCGACCTCGATCAGCGCCGTCTGGTCCTGCAGCCTGGCGGCGCGGTGCGCGCAGAGCAGCGCCACGCCGTCTCCGGTGCCGGCCTGCCGCATTGCCGTCGCCACGAACTCGCGCAGCGTTGCCGGGTCATGGACGATGCCGTGCTGGACCGCCGACTCCAGGCCGTTGGAGAAGGAGAAGGCGCCGACGGGAAGTGCTGAATCCCCGATCTGCAACAGATGCAGAAGTTCCGGCAGACGCCGGCGGGGGCTGTTCAGCTCAGTGATCGTAGCTTGCTTGGTGGTCATGGGCGTGCTGCTCACCTTCGTGAACATGCGAGTGCGGCGTCGAGCCCGCCCCGCCGAAGAGCCGGCGCGCCTCGTGCGGCGCCATGTAGGGAATGACTTCCGCGCCGGGCGCGAAATCGTAGCGCACGCCTGTCAGGTTGTGCGTCTTCATTACCGACGACATGACCTTGCGGTCGACCGTGAGGGGCACGAACACCCGCGTCCCCTTCACCACCGCCGGCCAATGCTGGTTGCCGAGCGCATGGCCGAGCTCGAACACCGTGCGAACGATCGTGTCCTTGTCTTCCCCGACCACTTCGGAAAGGTCGATGACCATCACGTCCTTGAGCTGGATCCGCACGATGACGGCCCGATTGGGGTCCTCGTCCCACAGCAGGATATCGCCGTCCTGCAGGTGAGTGTTGCGGTCGAGCGACAGGGCCAGTTCAACATCGCCCTCGGTCGCCTTGCGCAGCCGGCTCTTCTGGGCTTCCCACTGGTCGAGGTGGAGCAAGTCGATCTCGGCGTCCTTCAGCCGGCTGCGCCATTGCGGCTCGTTCACGTTGCCGACGATGTCCTGGATGATGATCATTCAATTCTCCATGCGTGCGCGCGTGCCGGTCAGCTGAAGAAGTAGAGCTGGTTCAGCGCGATGTTCTTGGGCGGCTTGACGGTCGCGTGGACGCCATCGACCTTGACGGCGAATGTCTGCGGATCGACTTCGATGTTGGGCTTGAAGCTGTTGCGGACCATATGCGCCTTGCCCAGCACGCGCGTTTGCGAGACGGGTCGGACGAGCCTCTGAAGTCCATACCGGCGCGCGATGCCCTTGTCGTAGGCGGCGCGCGAGACGAAGGTGATCGAGCTCTTTTGCAGGGCCGAGCCGAACGCCCCGAACATCCGGCGGTAGTACATGGGCTGCGGGGTCGGCAGAGAGGCGTTGGGGTCGCCCATGTTCGCCCATGCGACGAAGCCGCCCTTGAGCACCATCTTCGGCTTGGCGCCGAAGAATGCCGGCTCCCACAGCACCAGGTCGGCGAACTTGCCCGGCTCGACGGAGCCCAGCACGTCGGCGATGCCGGCGGTAAGCGCCGGGTTGATGGTCACCTTGGCGATGTAGCGCAGCACGCGGAAATTGTCGTTGCCGGGAGAGTCCTCCGGCAGGGCGCCGCGCGCCTTCTTCATGGCGTCCGCCGTCTGCACGGCGCGCAGGAAGCTCTCGCCGACGCGGCCCATGGCCTGCGAGTCCGAACCGATCATCGAGATCGCGCCCATGTCGTGCAGCACGCTTTCGGCGACGATGGTCTCGGCGCGCACCCGGCTCTCGGCGAAAGCGACGTCGGACGGGATCTTGGGATTGAGGTTGTGGCAGACCATGATCATGTCGAACAGCTCGGCCACCGAGTTCTGCCCGCAGGGCAGCGTTGGGTTGGTGGAGCTCGGCAGGATATTGCTCTGTCCGACGACCTTGAGCAGGTCGGGCGCATGGCCGCCGCCCGCGCCCTCGCTGTGATAGGTGTGGATGGTGCGGCCGTCGATGGCGGCGATCGTATCCTCGACATAGCCGGACTCGTTGAGGGTATCGGTATGGATCGCGACCGAGACGTCGTAGTTGTCGGCGACCGACAGGCAGGTCCGGATGGCGCCCGGGGTCGAACCATAGTCCTCATGGATCTTGAAGCCGGCTGCGCCCGCTTCGAGTTGCTCGACCAGCGGCCTGTACCCCGATGAGTTGCCCTTGCCTTGGATTCCGAAGTTGATCGGCAGGGACTCGATGGCGCGCAGCATCATCTCGAGGTTCCACGGCCCGTTGGTCGTGGTCACGCCGTTGGTGCCGTCGACCGGGCCGATGCCGCCGCCCCACAGCGTGGTGATGCCGTTGGAGAGCGCGGCATCGACCTGCTGGGGCGAAATGTAGTGGACATGGGTGTCCATGGCGCCGGCGGTCAGGATCAGATGCTCGCCCGAAATGGCATCGGTCGAGGTGCCGGTGACCAGCCCGGGGGTCACACCCTCCATGGTCGAGGGATTGCCTGCCTTGCCCAAGGCCACGATGCGGCCGTTGCGCACGCCGACATCGGCCTTGACCACACCGACATTCGCGTCGATCACGGTGACGTTGGTGATGACAAGGTCGAGGCAGCCGGCTTCCTGGGTGAGCTGGTTCTCCGACCCCATGCCGTCGCGCAGCGTCTTGCCGCCGCCATACTGCAACTCGTCGCCGTAGCGGCCGCGCAGGTCCTCTTCGATCTCCACGACGAGATCGGAATCGCCCAACCTTATCTTGTCGCCGACCGTCGGCCCGTAGAGGTCTGCATATTGCTGACGAGATATCTGCGTCATGGTCGTGCACCTCACCGATTGGCTGAACTGCGGGGACAGGCCCCGCTGCTTGGCCGGCTATCTGGAAGCTGATTTACTGGGAGCTCGCGACTTGAAACCGCGCTTGCTGGCTCGCTCGAGCGCCGCGTCCAGGTTGGGCCGGTAGTCGGGCGTCGGGCCGTCGCCGGTCCAGCCGTCGACGAGATTGTTGAAGCCGTAGACGTAGGTCTTGCCGGAGTAGGGCACCAGCGTCACCTCTTTCTCATCGCCCGGCTCGAAGCGGACGGCGGTGTTTGCCGGTATGTCGAGGCGTTTGCCGAAGGCCGCGCCGCGGTCGAATTCGAGGTAACGGTTCGTCTCGAAGAAGTGGAAGTGGGAGCCCACCTGGATCGGGCGGTCGCCGGTGTTGCGCACCGTCACCTTGGTGCGCGGCCGACCGGGGTTTATCTCGATGGGATCGCGGGCAAGTATATACCCGCCGATCGGCCGGACATGCTTGTGGGCAAGGTTGGTGTGTTCCTTTGACGGATGAGTGGGTGAGGAGACTTTTCTTGGCGCGTGCGCAGAGGTTTTTTTGGCCACGGGAAATCCTCGTACATTGCGACGTTTGATGGCGCGGAAGTCAGGTGATCGGATTGTGCAGGCTCACCAATCGGCTGCCGTCGGTGAACACGGCCTCGACCTGGATGAGCGGCATCAGGTCGGCGACGCCTTCCATCACGTCGCCCACCTTCAAGACCTGCCGGGCCTCGCCCATGACGTCCTCCACGGATTTGCCCTCGCGCGCGGCGTCGAGGACATAGGCGCTGAGGACCGCTACCGCTTCCGGGTGGTTGAGCTTGATGCCTTTCTCTTTGCGCTTGAGCGCAACACCGGCAACCATGTGAATGAGGAGCTTGTCGAATTCACGAGGCGTGAGATGCATCTACGTCTCCCGAGAAGGATCCGAAGGAAATCGCTCGACTACCGCCTGGGTCAAAGTGATAGCAAATAATGGACTGGGAAGCCAGCAAATAGTGCTCCACGATGCCTCCGCCAATTCTGCATAGAGCTGCCTCGTGAATAGTCAAGGGCTCCAAGTTTATGGAAATGCAGCCGGTCTCAACAGAACAAAACTCGCTGCATTTCTAAAGTTTTACAGCAAACAGGAAGCGGAGAGGGCAGGGCGTTGCCGTAGCAGATCGCGGCGGATCCCCAAGCTCCAGCGTTGGGCATTCGCAGGTTGGGCAGCGGGACGAGGTCGGCGTCGACGTTTCCCTGCGTCGAGCGGGCCACGCCGTTTGTCACGGAGGCGCGAGGCGCCCTTAGACTACTCAAGCTCCTGGACCCCGCCGCCGCTGACGGTGAGGATCTGGCCGCTGATCCAGGCGGCTGCGGGGGAGCAGAGGAAGAGCGCTGCGTCGGCGATGTCCTGCGGTTGGCCGAGGCGGCCGAGAGGCGTGTGCCTGAGCATCGCCTGCTCGGCCTCCGCGGTCAGCACGCCGGCGAGCGCATCGGTCTTGATTGCGCCCGGCGCGATGGCATTGACGCGAATGTTGTTCGGCCCGAGGTCGTAGGCCATGTTGCGGGTGAGGTGGTTCTCGGCGGCCTTGGACGACGCATAGGAGGTCATGCGCACGTTCTTGTTCTCGCCGGCCATCGAACTGATGTTGAGGATGGCGCCGCCGCCGGCCCGAGCCATCTGCGCGGCGCAGAGCTGGCTGAGGCGGAAGACCGAGAACACGTTGAGCCGGTAAGCCTTGACGAAGTCGTCCAGGGGCATGTCGAACGGCTTCGGACCGCCGCCGCCGGCATTGTTCACGAGGATGGTCACCTTGTTGAACCGGTCCGCCGCGGCATCGACCAGGGAAACGAGGTCGTCCTCCTTCAGGACGTCGCAGGCCAGGCCAATCGCCTGGCCGCCGGCTGCGGCGATCTCGTCCGCGACGCCTTGCGCGGCGCCTGCTCGCAGGTCGCTGACGACGACGCTCGCGCCCGCTGCCGCGAAGGTCATGGCTATTGCCCGCCCGATACCGGCTCCGGCTCCGGTGACGATCGCCACGTTACCGGTCAACGCGAAACGGGATTCCATCGGCGCCTCCATTCCTGCGAGGGGAAAACGAATTACATCTTTTCCTGTCCGCCGAGCTTCAGCCCCGCGACGACCGCCAGGTAACCCACCACGATGCTCGCCACGACATAGACCACGGCGACGAGCGCGCTCTGCGTCGACGCCGCCATCAGCACGACCGAGGCGTAGACGAAGCTCGAGAAGGTGGACAACCCGCCCATGACGCCGGTGCCCAGCATGGCGTTGACGGAATCGGAGAGGACCTTGCGGCTGTGCAGGGCCGTGACCAGTCCGAGCAGGAAGGCGGCCACGATGTTGGCGACGAAGATGTCCATGGGAAACCCGTCGGCAAGCCGCGGCACCGCCAGCATGGCGAACTCACGCAGCATGGCGCCGACAGCGCCGCCGACCAGCACGAGTATGACCGTGTTTATCATCGCCGTTCTCCTTATCCTTGCAGGCGGGCCAGGGCGGCGCCGAGTGCGGCCGCCGCGAGGCCGGCGATCACCGACGCCAGCAGGTAGAAGGTGCCGGAGCGTATCCCCTCGCTGGTGGTCAGCTTGGCTGCGTCGAGCTGCATGCTGCTGAAGGTCGTGTAGCCGCCGAGGATGCCGGTCAGGACGCCTGCCTTCAGCGGCGTCCCCAAGCGGTCATGCCACTCCACGGTGAACAGCACCGACAGGTAGCCGATGACGAAAGCCCCGGACACGTTGATGATGAAGGTCCCGAGCGGAAAGGTCCCGTGGTATCGCTCGCCCACGACGCGCCCGATCCACCAGCGGAGCAGTGATCCGATGCCGCCGCCCAGGCCAACCCAGAGGACATCCAGAGCCGTCATGATCGGTTACCTCATTGCGGGGCCATGCCTCGGACGCATTCGGCGAGTTGCGTTATCGAATGGCGAACCTCCTCCAGGGCGAACGAGAAGTTGGCCAGGAAGGTAAGCGCCTCATGATCGATGGGGGGAGATTGCGTGTCACCGGCTGCCGGGGTGGCTGCCACGATCTGCTGTCTGGCGCTCGAAGAAGCCGTCTCGGTAAAGCGAGCAAGTGCGTCGTCAAGGTCGCTGTCGGCAGGCACCGGGTCGCCGTCGGCGATCGACTTTCCAAGCGCGCGCAGCGTGGCGCGCACCGCCTCGAGGGCCTCCGCGGCAGACGCGGCCAGGTCGGGGGTGAGCGGTTTGGCCAGGAACTGGGTGCTTGCCCGGCGCAGCAGAAAGACGACGCCGCGCAAATTGATCAGATGCCGCCGAAGCTCGTTGATGTCCAGGTTGCTTCGCGCGAGCCGGGTCGCATGCTCCGCTTCGGCTTCCTTCGCCAGCTTCTCGATGCGTTCGTAGGCGGCGTAGATGTCCTCTTCGGCTACCGCGACGCGACGGGCCCCGTCGCCGGCTTGCATATCGTCCTCAAGGAGATCGGCCAACCGGTCGAGGATGGCGCTGACCTCGCTTTCCAGTCGCGCCTCGGCGCGCGATGGTGCGATCAGAAGCGCCACCGCGATACCGATGAAGCAGCCGAGGCTGATCTCGGCGACCCGGTAGAGAGCCGCAATCCAGGGCTCGACATGGCCAGGATCGGTGATGAGGATGATCGCCGCCGTCACGGGCGCCACCCGAAAGCTGGGATAGCGGGAAGCCACCATGGCCAGCAGTCCCGTGGCGATCATCAACTCGGGTATCTCGGCGGGGCTCGTGGCCGGGGTGAGCGCGGCGACCGCGAAGCCGAGCGCCGCACCTGCCAGGGTTCCGATCAGGCGGTCGGTCGCGGCCTTGACCGACGCCCCGATATTGCCTTGCATGATCACCACCGCGGTGATGACAGCCCAGTAGCCGTGCTGCAGGTTGAACACCTGCGCTACGAAGAGCGCCACGCCTGCGGCGACGGCGGTGCGCAGCCCGTCCTTCCAGATGTTGGGGCTGATCTTGAACATCACCGGGACGGGACTCCGGTCTTGACCTTCAGTGCTCCCCGCCAGGCCAGGAACCCAACTGGTCCGGCTTGGTTCCAGACGCATTTCGAAGAGAGCCGAAGCATTCGGTTCTCCCGGGGAGGCCACCCTCGCCATGTCGCGAAACCTCATGTTGAGCCTGTCGACGGACGACGGTCTCCCGATTGCGCGTGCTGCGGAAGCGGCTCAGGCCGTGGCGGATATCGCCTTCTGCAGTCTGGCCTCCTGCTCCGGTGAAAGGGAGGTCCGGATGACCTGCCCCTTGAACTGGGAGAGTTCCGCGAGGACTTTTTCCGGCTGGACCTTGCG
>Ga0233385_1000365_pt1 | contig 24309 bp, 27 predicted proteins | sample ElkDunMinimDraft_16_FD_191543 | JGI IMG/M metagenome (GOLD analysis project Ga0233385, IMG submission 191543) | Fecal eukaryotic communites from dung pellets of Tule Elk in California, USA - Elk Dung G36 | ecosystem: Host-associated > Mammals > Digestive system > Large intestine > Fecal | place...
GGTCGAGCATCTTCGCGCGGCGCAGGTGGTCGATGGCGCGGCGCTTGCCCGTCGCCATCAGCCAGGCGGCCGGCTTGTCGGGCACGCCTTTTTCCGGCCATTGGGCGAGTGCCGTGACCAGCGCGTCCTGCGCGAATTCCTCGGCGAGGCCGACGTCGCGCACCATGCGTGCGATCGCGGCGATGATCCTCGCCTGCTCGATCCGCCAGACAGCCTCGATGGTCTTTTGCACGCCGGTAGCCGACATGGGCTACCGGGTAGTGCATTTTGCTTCGAAATGACAGGGGGAGGGCAGGCGGGGCGCGCGCCTCGTTAGCTTGGCGAGTGGTCGGCCATTCGATCAACAGAAGACAATCGCATATGGCGCGGTCGACCCCCACTCCGGTTTGCTACGCAAACCACCTCTCCCCCGATCGACGGGGGAGAGGAATGCCGGCGGCACGGCTTGGCTCCTTTTCTCTACCCCACCGAGTGGGGGAGAGGTGGCTCGCCGAAGGCGAGACGGAGTGGGGGCTCTAGGCTCGCGAAGCCATAGCGATCGCCCTTGCTGCCTCGGAGGAGGATGCAATCGCCAGTCGCTTCGCTTGATCGAAGCTACCTCTTCGCGAGCTTTTCGGTTTCCTTGCGCAGGCGCTTTTCCTGCTCGAGGATCTCGGGTGTTACGATCTCGCCGAAATCGTCCATCTCATAGAGAGGGCGGATCTCGATCTCCGACGGGCCGGGCATCGGGTTGGGGCAGCGCTTGACCCATTCGATCGCCTCGTCCAGCGAGCGGACCTCCCAGATCCAGTAGCCGGCGACGAGCTCCTTGGTCTCGGCGAACGGGCCGTCGACGACGGTCCGCGTTGGCCCGTCGAACTGGACGCGCGCGCCCTTCGAGGTAGGCTGCAGGCCGTCGCCGGCCAGCATGATGCCGGCCTTCACCAGCTCCTCGTTGTATTTCATCATGGCGGTGAGCAGTTCCTCGCTCGGCATGACGCCGGCCTCGCTGTCCTCGGTCGCCTTGACGATAACCATGAAACGCATCGGTGTTCTCTCCTCGGTTGACGCTCATCGTTCGAGTCCGTTCATCGGCCTCTGCAGATACGACGAGCGGGTTTTGGCGGATTCGACAAGGGTGCCGGATATTTTTCGGGGTCGCCGAGAATCCGGCACGGCTTGACCGGCTCATGCGCCCCTGTAGGCTGGCTCATCACCGGAAGATGGGAGGACGTCATGCCGGGATTGTCTTGGAAATCCTGCCTGATTGCGGCCGGCGCGGCCTTGCTCGCCGGTTCGGCCGCGTATGCGGATACGATCATACTGCGCGGCGCGCGCGTGCTCACCATGGACGACGCAAAGCCGGAGGCGCAGGCGATCGCGCTGGTCGACGGCAGGATCGCGGCAGTCGGCACCGATGTCGAGGTCGAGCCCTTCTTCAAGGATGCGAAGATCTACGACCTGCCAGACGGCGCGCTGGTGCTGCCTGGCTTCCAGGATTCGCACAACCACCTGATCTGGAGCGCGGCGCAGGCCGAGGACATCAGCCTGACCGACGTTTCCGACGAAGCGGGCCTGCGCGCGGCGATCGAGCCGGCGATGGCGGCGCTGCCTGATGACGCCTGGCTGCGCGGCGGCGGCTGGAGCGTGGCGGTCTACAAGGAGCCGAGCGCCGCCCTGCTCGACAGGATCACCGGCGACCGCCCGGCCTATTTCGACGATGTGGACGGCCATTCCGGCTGGGCGAACTCGGCGGCGCTGAAGGCCGCCGGCATCGACGCCAGCACCAAGGACCCGGAGGGAGGGCGCATCGACCGGGATGCGCAGGGCAACCCGACGGGCATGCTGCGCGAGAGCGCGATGGCGCTCGTCTCCGACCTGCTGCCCGATTATCCGGACAGCCAGGTCGATGCCGGGCTGGCGAAGGCGCAGGCCGAGGCGATCGGCTATGGCGTGACCGCCATCATCGATCCGTCGGTCAAGGAATGGATGCTGAAGGGCTATCAGCGCGCGGACGCGGCGGACAAGCTCAAGCTCCGCGTCGACGCCGCGGTGACGGTTGATGCCGCCGAGGGTGTCGCCGGCGTGGCCAAGGCGCTGGAGCTGAAGAACAAATACGCTTCGCCGCGCCTCGATGTGACATCCATCAAGCTTTTCGCCGATGGCGTCATCGAGACAGGGACTGCGGCCCTGCTCGCACCCTATGTCGGCTCCAATTCGTCCGGGGATCTGCTGTTCACGCCGGACCAGTTCGCGGAAATCGCGACGGCCGGAGACAAGGCCGGGCTGCAACTCCATGCGCACGCGATCGGCGACGGCGCCGTGCGCGCCGCACTCGACGCCTACCAGGCGGCAGAGAAGGCGAACGGCAAGCGCGACAGCCGCCACCAGATCACGCATCTGGAGCTGGTCGATGCGGCCGACCTCCCGCGCTTCAAGGAGCTCGGCGTGATCGCCAACATCCAGGCGCTGTGGGCCTATCCCGACACCTATATCGTCGACCTGACCCAGCCGAAGATCGGGCCGCAGCGCTCCGAATGGCTCTATCCGTTCGGCGCGCTGAAAGAGGCGGGCGCTGTGCTCGCCGGTTCGAGCGACTGGAGCGTCTCGTCGATGAACCCGCTGGAGGCGATCCAGACGGGCGTGACCCGGCAGGACATCGCCGACCCTGATGGAGCGGTGCTGACGCCGCAGCACAGGCTCGACGTCATGGACATGCTGCGCGCCTATACGGTGAACGGCGCCTATGCGGCGTTCGACGAGGCGGACTCGGGCTCGCTGACGAAGGGAAAGCGCGCCGACGTGGTGGTGCTCGACAAGGATGTCACCAAAATCCCGCCGAGCGAGATCGCATCGGCAAAGGTGCTGCTGACGCTGATCGACGGCCAGCCCGCGCATGAAGGTCAGGGGCTGCCGAAGCCGACGGGGCCGTAGCGCCGGCGGGCTGACGGCCGGCATGACTTCGTGGGGCTGGGAAGCTGTGACTGGCCGCTTCTGGCGGGACTCATCGTAAAGCGGACGTTGTCGGATTTTGCGGTGGTGAAGCCTATAGGGACGTTGGATTTGTAGCGTCTATAGATCGCTACGGGCAATGAACCGATCGCGGCGTTCAGCGACCGTGACACCTTTCAGCTCCCTGACGCGGAAAGCGAAGGGTTTCTTGTCCGGAAGGGCATGCAGCAGCGAACTCACGATGATTTTGAGTCCGTCTATCTGGCCCTGCAGTTCGAGGCGCTCTTCGATATCGGTCATGAATCTCTCCTTTTGGATTTATGTTCGCCCCAACGCGGAAGGGAGGACCGAGCGTGACGCAGCTTCTTCTACTCCTGCCCCCTCGGTCAGCTTGCGTATGGATCAACGGGAACGGGAGCGTCAGCCGAGCTTTTCGTCTCTCCGGAACTTGGCCAGGAACGAGCGCCACTTGCGCTTGGCAGCACCGTCGCGCAATTTCAGGATGCGCGGTGCCATGAAGTGGACCGCCGCCATCCCGCTTCTGTGCAGTTCGGCTTCAGCCGCGGAGCGCTGGTCATAGCGGGCATCGTCCATCGAAGCGACGTCCTCGCCTTCAAAGGCCCTGACCTCTTCCGCGCAGCGATCGAACTGCTGCACAAGAGCGTCGAACTTCGAGCGGGACGCCTCATCGAGCCGAAGCGTCTGCAACTCTTCGGGCGTCAGTTTTTTGAGCGCCGACTGACGAGCCTTGGCCGGTCGGCGCCGGGGCTTCGCCGCCGACCCCTGCTGAGAGAGCGGTCCGGGATTTTCATCGGTAAGCATAGCGCTGGACTCCATATTGCATGCGGCGGTGCGGATCGGTCGGACCCTCCGCGGGTTGGACGCGACGAGTGGCAGGTGGCAGGAGATCCGGCCACAGCCTCTCGTGCGCGGACGCATCAACAGAAATAGAAATGAAAAGGCCGAGCAATTGCCCGGCCTCTTGATCAGGAACTTACTATAGGGCGCCAGTACATCCGTGGTCGCCATTGAAAGCTCTGGATTTGGTCAGGCGGCCTGAAGCTGCTCGGCTGCCATCTTGCCCGACTTGTTGTCGCGAACCATCTCGTAGCCGATCTTCTGGCCTTCGACGATGCTGGTCATTCCAGCGCGCTCGACGGCGGAGATGTGGACGAACACGTCCGACCCGCCATTGTCAGGCTGAATGAAGCCGAATCCCTTGGTGGAATTGAACCATTTTACTGTGCCGGTGGTCATGATGAACCCTTTCCTCAGCAACATTGCGTTCTCGCGGCACGAATGCGCCGTGAGCAAGAATCGATATTTTGCGGGAGGAAGATCGTAGACCAGCGCCGGAGCGCGAATAGACAACGTTCGAACTTCAAAAGTCGATTGTTTTGTATACGTGCTCAGCACGAGAATGTCCACCACCTAATTCCGCCAGCAGTCTGGGCGGCGGAGAAGGACATGGTGTCTGTGACGCGTCGATAGGTGGCCGTGCCGGCGACGTCGGGTTTCGGGAAGCAGTCACGGACCTTGAAACGACTGGCATGGGGTCGCAAGCAGCCGCATCGCTAATCGCGCTTGCGGCCGGGCATCAGCGGATAGCTGCGCCAGCGGGTGACGAAGTTCATGAAGGCGAAGAGCGGCTCGTGGGGCCAGGCGCGCAGGAATTTCAGGCCCCAGGTCAGCCGCCAGGGGAAGGTCGTCTCGTAGCCGCCCGAGCAGATCGCCTTCATCATGCGCTGCGACGCCTTCTCGACCGGCATCAGCGCCGGCATCAAGTAGGTGTTCTTCTTGGCGAGCGAGGTGTCGACGAAGCCCGGATTGATGATCTGGATGCGGATGTTCATCTTCTCGAAGTCGTAGCGCAGCGCCTCGGCCATGTTGTTCAGCGCCGCCTTGGTGGCGCCGTAGGCGGCAAGCGTCGGCCAGCCGAAATAGGACGTCACCGAGCCCATCAGCACGATATGGCCGCGGCTGCGCTTCTGCATGCGGGCGACCGCCGGGATCAGCCCGTGCAGCACGCCGAAGAGGTTGACCTCATAGGTTGTGCGGAAATTCTCAAGGTCGAGCGCCTCGCCGTGCAAGGGGATGTAGACGCCGGCGTTGAAGACGCCGAGCACGATCGGGCCGGCCTCCCTCTCGATCGCGTCGACAGTCGTGGCCATTCCGGCCTCGTCGGTGACGTCGCAATAGAAGGCGAGGATTTTGCCCGGGAAGCCCGCGGCCGCCTCGATGACGGGATCGATCGGGTCCTCCTCGCGCGAAGTGACGGCGACCGTCCAGCCTTCGCGGGCAAGGTCGAGCGCGAACTGGCGGCCGATGCCTGTGGCGCCACCGGTCACCCAGGCGATGCCGTGTGTCCTGTCTGCCCTGTAGATCGCCATATTCCCCGCGAAGAATTGGTTGTCCGGCACGTCCTTAGCAATGATGCCGATGAAAGCAATATCCTCAAGGGGGGATTGGCGACTGGAGGCGCAACTCGGCCCGACGCCGAAAAAGTGTCGCGCCTGACGTTCGGCCCGGAATTTCTTTGCTTGAAAGGCAGGGCGGCGGTTTCTAGAACCGTGTCGGCACCTATCGAGGCCCGGCAAGCAGAGGTTATTTCATGCATCGTTCGGTGATCGACGCGATCGGCAACACACCGCTGGTCCGGTTGAAGCGCGCCTCCGAGGAGACGGGCTGCGAGATTCTCGGCAAGGCCGAGTTCATGAACCCCGGTCAGTCGGTGAAGGACCGCGCCGGGCTCTTCATCATCCGCGACGCCGAGGCCAAGGGGCTCTTGAAGCCCGGCGGGGTGATCGTGGAGGGGACCGCCGGCAACACCGGCATCGGGCTGACCGTCGTCGCCAAGGCGCTGGGGTACCGCACGGTCATCGTCATCCCCGACACGCAGAGCCAGGAGAAGAAGGACGCGCTGCGCGTGCTGGGGGCTGAGCTGATCGAGGTGCCGGCCGTGCCCTACAAGAACCCGAACAACTACGTGAAGGTGTCCGGCCGGCTGGCCGAGCAACTGGCGAAGAGCGAGCCGAGCGGCGCGATCTGGGCCAACCAGTTCGACAATGTCGCCAACCGCGACGGCCATATCCGCACCACCGCACGGGAGATCTGGGAACAGACCGGCGGCAAGGTCGACGGCTTCGTCTCGGCGGTCGGCACCGGCGGCACGCTGGCCGGCGTCGCGGCCGGGCTGAAGGAGAAGAGCAACGCGGTGAAGATCGCGCTCGCCGATCCGCTCGGCGCGGCGCTCTACAGCTTCTACACGGAAGGGGTGCTCAAGGCCGAGGGCTCGTCGATCACCGAAGGGATCGGACAGGGGCGCATCACCGCCAACCTCGAAGGGTTCACGCCCGACTTCTCCTGGCAGGTGCCGGACGAGGAGGCGCTGCCGATCGTCTTCGACCTGGTGCAGGAGGAGGGCATGTGCGTCGGCGGCTCGACCGGCATCAACATCGCCGGCGCGATCCGGCTTGCGAAGGAGCTGGGGCCGGGCCACACCATCGTGACGATCCTGGCCGACTACGGCACGCGCTACCAGTCGAAGCTGTTCAACCCGGAATTCCTGCGCTCGAAGAACCTGCCGACGCCGTCGTGGATGGAGCGGACGCCGGAAATCGCGGTGCCTTACGAGAAGGTCGACTGATGGCGTTCAGGACGGAAGCGCTGTTCCGCGAGGACAGCTATCTGGCTGAGACCGAGGCCGAGGTCGTTCATGTCAACGAGCGCGGCGGCATCATCCTCGACCGCACGGTGTTCTACGCGACGTCGGGCGGCCAGCCGGGCGACACGGGCCGGCTGACCCTGGCCGACGGGCGCGCGGTCGACGTGGCCGCCACCATCACCGGAGAGACCAAGGACGAGATCATCCACGTGCCGGCGGCAGATAGCGGCCTGAAGGCGGGCGACCGGGTGAAGCTCGCCATCGACCGGGAGCGGCGGCTGAGGCTGATGCGCATGCACACGGCCTGCCATCTGCTGACCGTCGTCTGCCCGTTCCCGATCACGGGCGCAGCGGTCGCCGAAGACGACAGCCGCGTCGACTTCGACATTCCCGATGCCGGTTTCGCCAAGGAGGATGTGACCGCCAGGCTGATGGAACTGGTGCGGGCCGATCATCCCGTCTCCACGCGCTGGATCACCGACGAGGAACTCGCGGCGAACCCGACGCTGGTGAAGTCGAAAAACGTGCGCCCGCCGGTGGGCACTGGACGGATCAGGCTGGTGCTGATCGGCGCGGACGGCTCTGTCGACAGCCAGCCTTGCGGCGGCACGCATGTGCGCTCGACGGCCGAGGTCGGCGAGATCCACATCGGCAAGATCGAGAAGAAGGGCCGCGAGAACCGGCGCTTCCGGATAAGGTTCGGACCGGCGCCGGTCCAGTAAGCGACATCAGTAGTTGCGGATCTGCAGTTGCTCGTGATGCGTGGAGCGCTCGTCCCAGCGCTTCAGGATCTTCCGCGCCGCGTCCGGGACGTAGGCGGTTTCATAGTCCTCGCCCTGAAAGGCAATGACGTCGTCGAGTGAATTGAACGTCATGATCGTGGTGAACTCGACCTCGTCGCCGGCCGTTCGCCGCAACAGCTCGATCGACCGGTAGCCCGGAATGCGCTTGGCTTCGATGCCGGGGAAGACGGTGGTGTCGAGCAGCCGCTCATAGGCGTCGGCGTTTTGCGGTGTGGTGTATCCGTGCCAAATCCGTTTGATCATGGGTGTCCCTCCAATACGGCTGCGCGCGAGCGTATTGCCCGAAAACCGGATTACACTTTTCGGTCCGATGCTCTAAGCAGGATGTAAGAACGAAATCACGCATTTGGAGGCCAGCATGGCAGAGACGGGAGCCTTCACCATCGACGCGGACTCGCTGGAGCAAAGGGTGGGCACGCCGGGCCTCTCGATCGTCGATGCCTCCTGGTACCTGCCGGCGCAGAAGCGCGACGCGCGCGCCGAATACGAGGCGGCGCACATACCGGGCGCCGTCTTCTTCGACCAGGACTCGGTGGTTGCCCCGGACTCCGAGCTTCCGCATACGTTGCCCGACCCGGCGACGTTTGCCCGGTATGTCGGCCCGATGGGCATCTCGGCCGACGACACGATCGTGGTCTATGACGGGCCGGGCATGTTCTCGGCGCCGCGCGTCTGGTGGATGTTCCGCGTCATGGGGGTCTTCCAGGTCTATGTGCTCGAAGGCGGCTTCGACCGCTGGAAAGCCGAGGGGAGGCCGGTGACGGCCGAGCAGACGAAGGTCGCGCCCAACTTCTTCCACGTCGATTTCGACCCATCGCGCGTCGTCTCGCTGGACGAGATGAAGGAGATCGTGACGACCGGCGAGAGCCAGATCGCGGATGCGCGGCCGGCGGGGCGCTTCACCGGCGAGGAGCCGGAGCCGAGGACGGGCGTGCGCGGCGGCCATATGCCGGGCGCCAGGAGCCTGCCCGCCTCGACGCTTTCGAAGGACGGCGTGCTGCTGCCGCCGGAAGAGTTGAAGAAGCGCTTCGCCGAAGCCGGCATTGACCTGTCGAAGCCGGTGGTGACGTCCTGCGGCTCGGGCATCACCGCGGCCGTGATCACGCTCGCGCTGGAGACGCTGGGCCACTCCGCCAACCGGCTCTACGACGGCTCGTGGACCGAATGGGGCGGGCGCTCCGACACGCCGGTGGTGAAGGGCAAGTGAGCATGGAGACCGTCGCAGCGCGGCCGGAGCCGATCGAAGTCACCGTGACCTTCCTCGAGATGAAGCGGCCGCCGGCGATCTACGCGCATCCCCCCGCCAACCTCAACGTCGCGCTGATGCGCACACGCAACATCCCGCTGCACTACTACCGCTACCTGATCGACCGGGTCGGCCGCAAATGGCACTGGGTGAACGTGCTGCGCCTGGGCGACGAGGCGCTGGAGAAAAAGATCCACACGCCCGAACGCGACATCAGGGTGCTCTATCTCGACGGCGCACCGTGCGGTTTCTTCGACATCAACCCGCTCGGCGCCGACGAGACGGAGATCGCCTATTTCGGCTTGATGGAGCACGCGACGGGGCTGGGGCTCGGGCGCTGGTTCCTGGGCGCGGCAATCGAAGCGGCATGGGCGACCGGGCCGAAGCAGGTGGTTGTGCAGACCTGCACGCTCGACCATCCGGCGGCGCTGCAGCTCTACCAGAAGCTCGGCTTCTCGCCGGTCGGGCAGAAGCGCGAGGCCGTGTATCCGCTGCCCTTCGGGGAACGTGCCGCCAGCGTCATGCGATAGACGGCGGCGCAACGGAGGAATTCTGCGATGGCGATCAGGGTTGTGATGGCGGGGGCGACGGGTTGGGTCGGCCGAGCGATGGTCCCGGCGATCGCGGCGCAGCGCGACATGGCGCTGGCCGGCGCTGTGGCCCGCAACGCGGCAGGCCAGGACAGCGGCGGCGCGCTCGGGCTTGCGCCCAACGGCGTCACCGTTTCGGGCACGCTGGAGGAAGCGCTGGCGGCGCCCTCCGACGTGGTCGTCGACTACACCAAGCCGGACGTTGTGAAGGCGAACACGCTGGCGGCGATCGCCAGGGGCCGGCATGTCGTGATCGGCACGTCGGGCCTGGGCGCCGCCGACTACGACGAGATCGACAGGGCGGCTCGGGCGGCAGGCGTCGGCGTGCTTGCCGCCGGCAATTTCTCGATCACGGCGACGCTGATGAAGCGGTTCGCGCTGATGGCGGCGAAATACGTGCCTGATGTCGAGATCGTCGACTATGCCAGCGCGAAGAAGGCGGATGCGCCTTCCGGCACGGCGCGGGAACTGGCCGAGGCGCTGGCCGACGTGCGCGGCGCGTCCACCGCGCGGCCTGTGGGAGAGGTGCTCGGTGTGCCGGAAACGCGCGGCGCCGCCGTGGGGGCAGGGGAAGGCGTGCAGGTGCATTCGCTCAGGCTGCCGTCCTATATCCTTTCCTGCGAGGCGCTGTTCGGCCTGCCAGACGAACGGCTGTCGATCCGCCACGACGCCGGATCGTCGGCGGCTCCCTATGTGGCGGGCACGCTGCTCGCCGTCAGGCGCGTCGCGGAGTTCAAGGGGCTGGTGAGAGGCCTCGACGCCCTGATGGACTAGGCGCGCAGGAAACGGGTGGCCGCAGGCCGCGCAACCCGCTTAGGTCCGACGCTCGACATCGAGCGAGGACCGGAGATGAGACCCGTATTCAAGGCGCTGCCGACCGTGGCGGTGCGTGCGTTGCAGGCCGGTGCGCCGGACGCGTATGGCCTTACGCCCGAGCGCAAGATCTCCGACGGAGACGGCGTGCCCTGCCGGCATTGCCTGGAAAATGTCGCGGCGGGCGAACCTTACCTCGTGCTGGCCTACCGGCCGTTCCCCGCGTTGCAGCCCTATGCCGAAACGGGACCGATCTTCCTGCATGCGCAAGCATGCGAGCGCGCACCGGAATCGGACGCGCTGCCGGAACTGTTCGGGCGGACAGTCGCCTATATCGTGCGCGGCTACGGCACCGACGACCGGATCGTCTACGGCACCGGCGCAGTGGTGCCGACGGCAGAGATACCGGCGCGCGCCAGAGAACTGCTCGCCCGTGCGGACATCGCCTACCTGCACATGCGTTCGGCGAAGAACAACTGCTACCAGTGCCGGATAGAGCGAGGCTGATGCAACCCGACACCGCATCGGCCAGTGGTGGGGCCGCGTCCAGCCGCAGCCGATGTGCTGAATCCGAGGCCTCTACCGCAACAAAAAGCCCGCTGCGATGGTCGCGGCGGGCTTTTTAGGGACTGAAGTTGATCAGTTGAACTTGTATTTCGTACCGATGCGGACCGTGTGGAAGGAAGGCTCGACGTCACCACCTTCACCGAAGTCTTCGTCTTCGTACTGCGAATAACGGTATTCGAGATTGAAGGACACATTCTCCGTCACAGCAGTCTCGAGGCCGCCGCCGACGCTGAAGCCACCGGAGCTCCAATCGAAGCCGCTGAAGTCAGGATCGACGGGCGGAACATCGATTTCGAAATGCTGCCAGCTGTAGCCGGCGAGCGCGTAGGCAAGGGTCGTTTCGCTCAGCTTGACGCCGGCCCGCGCAAGGACGTCGAATCCGTAGTCCGAGTCGAAGCTCTGGGTGAAGCCGTCAGCACCGATTTCGCCCGAGATGCCGGAATATCTCCCGTCTAGCAGCACGCCGGCTACCCAGTTGCCGAAATCGTGATCATAGCCGACGCTGAGCTCGCCGAAGATGCCTTCGCCCCCAATCCCGTTGGTATCAAATCCGAAATCCGAACTCTGCTCATATATGCCGGCACCAGCGCCGACGGCACCGCCCACAAAGAAGCCGGTCCAGTTATAGGCCGGAACCTCGAACGCGGCGCCGCCGCCATTCTGCATGCCGAAACGATAATTGGCGCCGACACGGAAAGTATGGCTCGACACTTCGGAGTTAAAGATGCCGTCCGGAGCGCCGGCATCCTCGAAAATGTTGTCGTCGCCGAACTGGGTGAAGCGGTATTCGGTCTTCAGGGTCCAGTTGCCGGCGACTGCGGTTTCGAGGCCGATGCCGACGAAATAGCCGTCGCGATCCGAATCAAGCTGGCCTTCTCCGGCGAAGTCGATCTCGCCCTTCTGCCATGCGTAGCCGCCGACCAGATAGCCGAGGGTCGAGGGGGTGAGCAGATATCCCGCGCGCAGCCCCAAATCGAAGCCATAGGTGTCGGAAGCAGTGATTGGTCCAATGCGGGTCTCAACGCCGCTGTAATGCACGTCGGCCAGCACGCCGAACAGGCCTCGGGGCGATATCATGTAATCGTAGCCGACGGTCAATTCTCCGAAGACGCCTTCGCCGCCGAACCCGTCTATCGAACCTTCCAGCCCTAGGCCGTTCAGCGCGGCAACATTGCCGCCGGCGCCGACGCCTACGCCGATGTAGAAGCCGCTCCAGTTGTAGCCCGCGACGGGTACCTCCTCTACGATCGCGTCAGCCGCCTTGGCTACGGTCGAGATCGCCACCAGCGAAACCGCGCAGAGAAGACCCTTCGAGAACATTTTCATTGCCTGCCACCCCTATTCGATACGTCAGTGCGCGGATGGATAGCCATGTTCTTCCCGATAGGCTGTAGCAAAGATGCCACACTAATCCTTTTGAATATTTATGGTTGTGCGGCCCGAAGAACTTTCCCCAAGGGAATCCGTAGTTTAGCCTAATTTTCTCCGGGGTTCGAAAAGTGCGCAGATCGGCAATTTTGGAGAGGCGGAAAAAATCGCCGCTGGATTGCAATGATGCGAGCAAGTGGAGCCTCATTTCGAATGATAATGTATTACTGAAGAAGTTCTATGTTCGGGGTTCGTTTTGTGCTGGCGGCATTGGGGTTCGTGAAATTCTTATTTATTAAATTCAGGTTAATGCTGCGTTGTCGCAGATGTATAGAGCTGTCCGCGACTGCGGCATGCTTCCATCGCCGGATGCCGGTGATTGGAGCGCCATTCCGTTACGTAAACGCAGTCATGCAGGCAAAGCCGCTACAAAGAAGAACCTCGTCAGAGGCGCGGATTTGGCGCAATGGGGTCGGCCGAACTCGATTCCGGCTTCACGGCGATGCAGACGGTGTGGGTCTAGGACCGTACGGCGGAGACGTCATCGTCTCAGAAAGCTGCCTCCTCGCCGAGATCGGTGCGGAGGACCGCGCGCTCAATAATCCAATCGATCGCGACCTCCGCCCGGCCTGCGCATGAGGCATCATCGCAGGATGCGAAAACGCCCGCCGGAAGCGGCGGGCATCTCGATTCCTGCCGGCAGGCCTCAGGCGGCGACTGCGGCCTTCGGCTCGGCCATCTCGTAGCCCAGCGCGTCGGCGACGGCGCGGTTGGTGACCCGCCCCCTGTGAACGTTGAGGCCGTTCCTGAGATGCGGGTCGTCGAGGATCGCCTTGATGCCCTTGTCGGCAAGCTGGAGGCCGTAATGCAGCGTCGCGTTGTTGAGCGCGTGCGCCGAGGTGACGGGGACGGCGCCCGGCATGTTGGCGACGCAGTAGTGGATGATGCCGTCGACCTCGTATGTCGGGTCGGCATGGGTGGTGGGGTGCGAGGTCTCGAAGCAGCCGCCCTGGTCGATGGCGACGTCAACGAGGACGGCGCCCTTCTTCATGCCCGAGAGCATTTCGCGCGTCACCAGCTTCGGCGCGGCGGCGCCGGGGATGAGCACCGCGCCGACCACAATTTCGGCCGAGAAGCATTCTTCCTCCAGCGCCTCGATCGAGGAATAGCGGGTGTGGACGCGGCCGTTGAAGAGGTCGTCGAGCTGGCGAAGGCGCGGGATCGAGCGGTCGACGATCGAAACGTCCGCGCCAAGGCCGGCAGCCATCCTAGCGGCATGAAGGCCGACAACGCCGCCGCCGATGACGGCAACCTTGCCCGGCAGCACGCCGGGCACGCCGCCGAGCAGCACGCCGCGGCCGCCATTGGCCTTCTGCAGCGCGGTGGCGCCGGCCTGGATGGAGAGGCGGCCGGCGACTTCCGACATCGGGGCGAGAAGGGGCAGGCCGCCGCGGTCGTCGGTGACGGTCTCGTAGGCGACGGCCGTGACGCCCGAGGCGAGCAGGCCCCTGGTCTGGTCCGGATCTGGCGCGAGATGGAGATAGGTGTAGAGGATCTGGCCCTCGCGCAACTGGACCCATTCGTTGGCCTGCGGCTCCTTGACCTTGACGATCATGTCCGACTTGGCGAAGACGTCCTCGGCCGTGCGGGCGATCGTCGCGCCGGCGGCGCGGTAGGCGTTGTCGTCGGCGCCGATGCCGGAGCCTGCGCCGGTCTCGACCAGCACTTCGTGGCCGTGCGCGACATACTCGCGGACCGCACCCGGCGTGAGGCCGACGCGGTATTCGTGGTTCTTGATTTCCTTCGGGCAGCCGACGCGCATCCGACGATCTCCTCCCAGGCCCTCGGGCCTTGTCCCTGCGTCAGCCATTAGAGCAGAAACGGCGCCGAACGTGTTTGCGTATGCCGTTGCGTGCGCCCGCTGGAAGGGTTAATCGTTGCGCAGAGTCGCGGATCATTCGAAGGAATTTCGAACATTGTCGTTGGATCGGATCGATATCGCCATTCTGGAGGCGCTGCAAAAGGATGGGCGAATGCCCAACGCGGCGCTGGCTGAGAAGGTCGGGCTGTCGCAGTCGGCCTGCTCGCGCAGGCTGGACAATCTGGAGAAGTCCGGTGTCATCCGCGGCTATCATGCGCGGCTCTCGAACGCGGCGCTCGGACACCAGATGACGGCGATCGTGCACATCTCGCTGTCGGGGCAGTTCGAGAAGACCCTGTCGGAATTCGAGGCGGCGGTGAAGCGCTGCCCGAACATCCTGTCCTGCCACCTGATGTCGGGCGAATACGACTACATCCTGCGCATCGCGGCGAAGGACCTGCAGGACTACGAGCGCATCCACAAGGAGTGGCTGACCGCCATGCCGCATGTGACGAAGATCAATTCATCCTTCGCGCTGCGCGAGATCGTCGACAGGACTGCGATGGGGATGAAGCCGGAACTGGCTTGAGCTTCAAGCCGTCGCTTCGAAGGGGTTGAACAACGGCGCGGCAAATTGTTTGAAATCCGCGATGTTTCGTGTGGCGACCGTGAGGCCATGCTGGACGGCGGTTGCAGCAATCATGGCATCGGCCGATAGATGGCCTTGACGGCGATGCATCAAGGCGGCCCAAATGCGAAATGTCTTGGCGTCAGCCGCGATGACCTGCATTCCGAGGACGACTTCGACCAACCAGCGCTCGAGTTCGGACGCCTTGAGAGGGTTATGGTCTCTCGTTCGTTCGACACCTGCCTGAATTTCGCCGACCGTCGCCGCTGAAATGAAGATATCGGAATCTGCAATATTCGATATCCAAGCCACCACGGCACCGTGCGGGCGGGTCTTGCGCAATTCGGAAACGATGTTGGTATCGAGCAGGAACATCAGTCGTCCAAGTCGACCGGCCGGATCTGCAGCTCCAATCTGGGAATCTCGAAGTCGAACCGCGCTTCGTCTGTGAGCAGCATCTCCTTGAGCGTACGCGGCTTGAGCTTGCTGAGCCGGTTCCACTCCTCGATCGGCACGAGCACCGCTGTTTCCACGCCCCGCTTGGTGATCATCTGGGGGCCTTCTGCAATACTTGCGCCCAGCAACTCACTGAAGCGCGCCTTGGCGTCCTGAACCGGCCAATGTTTCAATTCAGCCTCCTGACTAGTCAGCTGACTAGTTTAATGCCGATGTTCCGCGCCTTCAAGGACCCAAGACCTCAAACCGTCACGACCCTATCCATAGGAATGTCGTGCGGCTGCGGGTGGATGGTGGGGATGCGCTGTATCGCATAGCCGACGCCGACGACGAGCGGCTTTCTCGGCAGCGAGGCCAAAGTGCGGTCGAAGAAGCCGCCGCCATAGCCGAGGCGATAGTTCTGGGGATCGACGCCGACCAGCGGCGCGATGGTGATGTCGGGGATGACCGGTTCGCCGTCGGCCGGGATGGGGATGTTCCATACGCCTTTTTCGAGGCGGTCGCCCGGACGGTAGGCGCGGAAGACCAGCGGGTGCGCCTTCTCGATCACGACGGGCAAGGCAGGCGTGCCGCCGCGCGCGATCAGGGACGCCAACCATGGCCGCAGGTCCGGCTCGCCGCGGAAAGGCCAGTAGAGGCTGACGATGCGGCCGGCGACACCCCCGACGATCGTATCGACTTCGGCGACGATCTTGTGGGACAAGGCAGAGCGCTCGTCGGCCGGGATCGCCAGCCGCGCGGCGATCAGCCGCTCGCGCTCGGCCTTTCGCCAGCGCGCGATGTCGGGCCAGGCGTTCGGCGCGCCGACGGGGAGGCGGGCCTGCGAGGCAGGTTGCTGCTCGCCGTCAAGATCGTCCTGCATGGCCTCATCTCGCATTTCCGATGCCGATGAAACTACGTCCGTTTCCGAGTTCCGGCATGTGTGTTCGCGACATGATGCGGGTGCCGCCGGAAGTGGTTGTGCCAGGTCTTCGGCCTTGTTGACCGCTGGCACTTGCCTGGGCGTTTTGGCGCGTCATCATACAGTCCGGCGGCGTCACCGCCATGCGAGGGAGGGCTCATGGACACTGCCGCTCATCATGTCGTCGTCGTCGGTGCGGGTTTCGGCGGCCTGGAATGCACACGCGCGCTTGCCGGCGCGGGGGTGCATGTCACGGTCGTCGACAGGCGCAACCATCATCTCTTCCAGCCGCTGCTCTACCAGGTGGCGACGACGTCGCTGGCGACGTCGGAAATCGCGTGGCCGGTGCGGCATCTCCTGCGCAAGCGCAAGGACGTTACGACGCTGCTCGGCGCCGTGGTCGGGGTCGACGTGGAGGGCAAGCGCGTGCTGCTCGATGATGGAGGCTCGGTCCCGTACGATACGCTCGTGCTGGCGACCGGCGCGCGGCACGCCTATTTCGGCCATGACGAATGGGAGCCCTTCGCGCCCGGCCTGAAGACCCTGGAAGACGCGACGACGATCCGCCGGCTGATCCTGCTCGCCTTCGAAAAGGCCGAACGCGAGACAGATCCTGAGAAGCGCCGGGCGCTGATGACCTTCGTCATCATCGGCGGCGGGCCGACCGGCGTCGAACTCGCCGGAACCATCGTGGAGCTTGCGCGCGAGACCCTCGCGGGCGAATTCCGCAACATCGATACAAGAACGGCGCGCGTCGTCCTGATCGAGGCCGGGGAGCGGGTGCTAGCCAACTTCCGGCCGGAGCTGTCGGCCTATGCCAAGCGGGTGCTGGAACGGCTTGGCGTCAGCGTCGAGCTCGGCCGCCCGGTGGCAGAATGCACCGCGGACGGCGTGACGTTCGGCGGCGAAAAACTGCCGGCGGGCGCAATCATCTGGGCTGCCGGAGTCGCCGCCTCCCGGGCGGCGGAATGGCTGGGCGCTCCGGCCGACCGCGTCGGGCGGCTGATCGTCGAACCCGATCTCACCGTTCCCGGCCACCCCGAGATATTCGCCATCGGCGACACCGCGCATGTCGACTGGAAGGAGGGTCGTCTCGTGCCGGGCATCGCCCCGGCAGCCAAGCAGCAAGGCAAGCATGTCGCGGCCACCATCAGGGCAAGGCTCTCCGGCGACACTGCGGCGCGTCCGTTCCGCTACAAGCACGACGGCGACCTCGCCACGATCGGCAAGCGCGCCGCGGCGATCGACTTCGGCTGGATCAGGCTGACCGGCTGGATCGCCTGGTGGATATGGGGCCTTGCCCACATCTACTTCCTGATCGGGCTCAGGAACCGGCTGACGGTGTCGCTGTCATGGCTCTGGATCTATACCACCGGGCAGCGCAGCGCCCGGCTGATCACGCAGGGTCGCGAAGGGGAGGACAAGGCTCCGGGCTGAAGGCCACATCTGCCTGGCGGAAGGCAATCACGCCGATGTCACGGCCTGCTGCTGGACTTGGCGATCAACTGGCGCGAAACTCCGCGCACCTTACAACTATCCCTTGCCGTTCCATGAGGAGAATCCATGTCCGAAATCCGGGTTTCCGAGAGGTCTTTTCGCTTGTCGCGCCGTACGTTTCTCGCCGGGTCCGCCGCCGCCGGCACCCTGGCGATGCTGCATCCGTTCTCGGCGCGGGCGCAGGCCAACCAGGCGCATCTGAGGATCATGGAAACGACGGACCTGCATGTCCACCTCTTCCCCTATGACTATTATGCCGACAAGCCGAACGACACGATGGGCCTGGCCCGCACGGCATCCATCATCGACGCGATCCGCGCGGAGGCGACCAATTCCATCCTGGTCGACAACGGCGATTTCCTGCAGGGCAATCCGATGGGCGACTACATCGCCTATGAGCGCGGCATGAAGGAGGGCGACGTCCATCCGGTCGTCAAGGCGATGAACACGCTGGGCTACGATTGCTCGACGCTCGGCAACCACGAATTCAACTACGGGTTGGACTTCATGTTCAAGGTGCTGGCCGGGTCGAACTTCCCGTTCGTCTGCGCCAACCTGACCAAGGGCCAGCTCGCCGCGGATGCGACGAAGGACGAGCTGTTCCTGCAGCCCTATGTGATCCTCGACAAGACGGTCAAGGACGGGACCGGCGCGGAGCATCCGATCCGCATCGGGCTTATCGGCTTCGTGCCGCCGCAGATCATGACCTGGGATTCGCGTCACCTGACCGGCAAGGCGATGACGCGCGACATCGTGAAGGCCGGCCAGGCCTGGGTGCCGCAAATGAAGGAGGAGGGCGCGGACATCGTAATCGCGCTCTCGCATTCCGGCATGGGCGAACCGGGCTATGTCGAGATGGCGGAGAACGCGTCCCTCGCACTCGCCGGGGTGGACGGCATCGACGCGATCGTCACCGGCCACAGCCATCTCGATTTCCCCGGGCCAAAGTTCCAGGAGGATGGCAAGGACATGCCGGGCCTCGACGGGGCGAAGGGCCTGGTCAACGGCAAGCCCGGTGTGATGGCCGGTTTCTGGGGCTCGCATCTCGGGTTGATCGACCTGATGCTCGAGCGCGACGGCAATGAATGGAAGGTGGTCGGCTCGACCAGCGAGGCGCGGCCGATTTCCAGGCGGGCAGACGGCAAGACGCGGGCGCTGGTCGAAAGCAAGGCGGCGGTCGAGGACGCGGCCAAGGAAGAACACGAGGCGACGCTCGCCTATGTGCGCACGCCGGTAGGCAAGACGTCGGCGCCGCTGCATTCCTATTTCGCGCTGGTGGCGGACGACCCGTCGGTGCAGATCGTGAGCCAGGCGCAGACCTGGTACATCAAGGACATGCTGAAGGACACGGAGTACAGGGACCTGCCGGTGCTTTCGGCGGCCGCGCCGTTCAAGTCAGGCGGGCGCGGCGGTGCGGATTATTATACCGACGTGCCGGTAGGCGACATCGCGATCAAGAACGTCGCCGACCTCTACCTCTATCCGAACACGGTGCAGGCGGTGGCGATCACGGGCGCGCAGGTGAAGGAATGGCTGGAGAGGTCGGCCGGCATCTTCCATCAGATCGAGAAGGGGAAGGCCGACCAGCCGCTCATCGACCTCGACTTCCCGTCCTACAATTTCGACGTGATCGACGGCGTGACCTACAGAATAGACCTGTCGCAGCCGCCGAAATACGGTCCCAAGGGCGAGGTGCTGAACGCAAGCTCGAACCGCATCGTCGACCTGATGTTTGACGGGAAGCCGATCGACCCCGTGCAGAAATTCGTCGTCGCCTCGAACAACTACCGTGCAGGCGGCGGCGGCAATTTCCCGGAGATCAACGCGTCGAAGCTGGTCTTCGAGGCGCCGGACACCAACAGGGACGTGATCGTGCGGTTCATCCACGAGCAGGGCACGATCAACCCGTCGGCCGACGCCAACTGGAGCTTCGTCCCGCTCGAGGGGGCGACCGTGATTTTCGAGACCGGGCCGAAGGCGAGCGATCACATCGCCGACGTGAAGGGGGTGAAGATCGAGCCGGCGGGCGAGGGCGCGGACGGGTTCGCCAAGTACCGGATCACGCTTTAGCTTCATCGGCAGCCGGCCGAGGCCGGCCCAAAAACCTTGCGCCCGCAGCCGGCGTTTGCTGGCCGGGCGCGCCTTGCCTCGACACTCTCGACCCCGTCTGCTAAGCCCGCCGCGCTGTTCTGGAAACGCGTGCCGGTTGGTAGTCCGGCGATCCCCGACGACGGGGGATCCGAAGCCCCGCCCTTGGCGAGGTCCACAGCCTAACCCTGAGGCCCCATTCTGCGAAGGCGCCACGCGGGCGCGCGTCGGAACGGGACCTTGCCTTGGGAGGCGATGCCCGCAAGGGCGATCGGATGAGTGGATCGATGGACAAGACTGCCGGACTGGACGCCGCGCGGGGCTTCAAGGCTCCTCCGCTGAGCGACAAGGAAAAGAACGCCATCATCGGCGGCGTGCTGTTGTCGATGCTGCTTGCAGCGCTCGACCAGACGATCGTGGCGCCCGCCATGCCGACCATCGCCGGCGCGCTCGGCCATGCCGAGTATCTGCCGTGGATCGTCACCGGCTATCTTCTGACTGCGACGGCGGTCGCACCGCTCTACGGGAAAATCTCCGACATCTACGGGCGCCGTCCGACCATCTATGCGGCCGTGCTGATCTTCCTCCTGGGGTCGGTGGTCAGCGCGCTGGCCCCCAACATGCTGACGCTTGTGATCGGGCGGGCAATCCAGGGCATGGGCGGCGGCGGGTTGTTCGCACTGTCGCAGACGGTGATCGGCGACTTGGTGCCGCCCCGCGAACGCGCGCGTTATGCGGCGTGGATCGCGGGAACCTGGGCGGTGGCGAGCATCGCCGGGCCGCTGCTCGGCGGCACCTTCGCGGAGCACCTGCACTGGTCGCTGATCTTCTGGATCAACATCCCGCTCGGACTGCTGGCGATGGCGATCATCAACACCCCGCTGAAGAAGCTGCCCGTCGCGGCGCGGAGCCACAGCATAGACGGGCTGGGCGCGCTGCTGCTCGTCGTGGCGACGTCGCTGCTGCTGCTGGCGCTCAACTGGGGAGGCAGCACCTATCCCTGGGGTTCGGCCGAGATACTGGGGCTGATCGCGGCCTCCGCCGTATTCTGGGCCGCCTTCACGCTGCGATTGCTGCGGGCGGCCGAGCCGCTGATCTCGCTCGAGGTGCTGGGCGACCCGGTCGTGCGGGCCGGCACGCTTGCGATGTTCGCGCTGCAGGCTGCCAATGTCGGGCTGACGGTCTACCTACCGGTCTATCTGCAGTCGGTCCTCGGCCTCAACGCCAGCCAGTCCGGCACTGCGATGCTCGGGCTGCTGCTCGGCACGGTGGCGGGCGCGACGCTCGGCGGCAAGACGATCCCGCGCTTCATTCACTACAAGAGGATCGCGCTGGCGGGCGCGCTGTTCAGCGCCGCCTGCCTGGTGGTGTTCGCGCTTGTGGCCGCAAGCAGTTCGCTGTTCATGGTCCAGGTACTGACCGTTCTTATCGGCGTCGGCGCCGGCGCGACGTTCCCGGTGTGCACGGTCTCCGTGCAGAACGCCGTCGACAACGCGCATCTCGGCGTGGCGACCGGCGTGCTGACCTTCCTGCGCTCGCTGGGAAGCGCACTTGGCGTTGCCATGCTTGGCGCGGTGGCGCTGGGCTACGGGCTGCCGCTCGGCGGCGAGGGGCTGCACACCGGCGCGCACGTCGCCACGGCGGAGCCCTTCGCCATGATCTTCCTGGCCTGCGCCGCGACCACGCTGCTCGGCTTCGTCATGCTCTGGCTGATGCCCGAAAGGACGCTGCGCGGCCACGCGCCGGAGAACGCCGGCCTGCCCGACCCGTGAGCGGCGGGCTGCCGCAGCGTGAAACCGCGCGCGGGTTCCGACGTTGCGTGCCGGGCCGAAAAAGCGGATGATTCCGGCAAGCAGGGGAGCGTGACATGCGCTATGTCATCGGGATTTGTATCGTGGCCGGGTTCCTGATCTGGGACGCCGCCTACAATGAAGGCCGCTACATCACCTATACCGTCATGGAGCTGAAGCGGCTGACGGCGATGGTCGGCGCCTAGCAAGCGCGTAAATTCGTCACGGTTGACCTCGGCGTCCGGCCGACACAAAAGACGCCTCGCGAGCGCATCGGGCTCGCCCTGGGCCGGCTTCCTGCCGGTACAGGCTCTTCCGGAGGCAGATTTGATCAGGCACATCGTGTTTTTCAGCGCGAAAGAGGGCGAGGATCCGGAAGCCATCCGCGACGGGCTGAAGGTGCTCGGCACGATCCCCCATTCGACGCTCTTCGAAGTGTCGCTGAACACCAAGGTCGATCCGCTGTGCGACGAGATCGACGTGGTGGTCTATGCCGAGTTCCCGGACCAGGCCGCGCTCGCCGCCTACAAGGCACATCCGACCTATGCCGAAACGACCGCCCGCGTCAGGCCGATGCGCGAGCTGCGCTTTTCGGCGGATGTGGTGGCGGGTTAGTCGTTCGGCGGTTCCGGACGAAAACCGGTTCGCATTGTTCTCTGGCTATAGCCCCGGCCCGGCAAACAGGCTGACCGAGTCGCCGAGCTTCTCGACGATCCAGCGATGGCGCGCCGGCGAGCGAGGCAGCAGGAAGGCGCCTTCCCATTCGCCGCTGACCGGATCCTGGCCGCGATAGGCAAGCACCGGCTGCTCCGGGACATAGGCGGCGAAACGCTTCACCACGTCGGCGCCATAGACGCGCCAGTGGCCGTGCTTCTCCGCTTTCGGAAAGCCCCAATCGCGGGTGACGTCCTCGCGGAACGGGTCGGGAAAGGCGAGGTAGAGCAGCCCGTCCGGCTTGACGATGCGCAAGAGCTCGTGGAGCGCGGCGCGGTCGTCGCCGACGTGTTCGAGCACATGCGAGCAGATAGCGATGTTGTAGGCCGCGTCAGGCCGGTCTATCGCCTGGATGTCGAGACCGCCGGGCTCGCCGTAGACGGAAAGCTCGTGCGCGGCGAACCAGGACGGGTCGACCGTTGGGTCGGGGCTGAACTGGATCGCCTTCCAGCCGGAAAATTCGTCAGGCCCCAGCCTGTCGAACATGATGCGGAATATGCGGTGGCGTTCGAGCGACTGGCAGCCCGCGCAGCGCGGCATCGCGCCGTTGGGCGAGGTGCGACCCTTCGGGCCGGGACCGAAGAGCGTGCCGCCGCAGATCGGGCAGTTTGGCGCCAGGGGCAGGGGGGCTGATGCGGTCATGTTCGATCCTTCGGCAATGTCGGGCCGACACGCACCATGCCGGGGCGGCCGGCGCAAGAGGAAAGATCCCGGCGTCAATTTTCTTGCCGAACGGGCTTTTTCGGGGCCAGTGTTCCCCTGCGACAGCCAGGATGCGGCTTTTTGAGTCGGGGAGCATTCGATGAGCGAGCATGACATAGCAGGCTTGGTTCGGGCAGTCCGCGCAAGGGTCCCAATGGACGCGGCGCAGATGCTGGCCAAGGAGACGCCGGAGCGAATCGCCGAGGTCTTCGCGGAGCTGCCGCAGGTCCTGGCCGGCCACATCAAGGCCTATCTGCCGCCCGACGTGCGCTCGCGGGTCGGCGAGTCCTATGCGGAAGTCGTCGAAAACACCGTCGGCGAGATGATGGAGCCGGCGCTGGCCGTGCTGCCGCAGACGACCACGGTGCAGGAAGCGATCGACTTCCTGCGCAACCACGAAGAGTCGCGGCAGATCACATACATGTACGTCGCCGATGCGGAGAACAGGCTAGTCGGGCTGGTCGTGCTTCGCGACCTTATCCTGGCAGAGCCGCATGAGCGGCTGAGCGACCTGATGCTGCCCGAACCGTTCGCGCTGACGCCGGAAATGGAGCTGGCCGAGGCGGACAAGGCGGCGATCCACCGGCATTACCCTGTCTATCCGGTGGTGGATCCGGACAGGCACGTGATCGGCGTGGTGCGCGGCTGGCGGCTGTTCGAGCGCCAGGCGATCGAGATCAGCGCGCAGTCGGGCCAGATGGTTGGCGTCGACAAGGAGGAGCGCCTCTACACTGGCATATGGCCGGCGTTCAAGATGCGCCATCCCTGGCTTCAGGTGAACCTGTTGACCGCTTTCGCGGCGGGCCTCGTGGTGAGCCTTTTCGAGGGCACGATAAGCCAGATCGTGGCGCTGGCGGCCTTTTTGCCGATCCTTGCCGGGCAGAGCGGGAACACCGGATGCCAGGCGCTGGCTATCACGCTGCGCGGGCTGACGCTTGGCGATCTCAATCACTATCCGGTGCGCAAGCTGATCACGAAGGAGCTGATCCTGGGGGCGCTGAATGGAGCGCTGACGGGCATCGTCGCTGGCCTTGCGATGTACTGGACATCAGGCACCAGCGGACAGGAAGCAGTCATGCTCGGCTTCGTCATCCTGCTCGCCATGACCGGCGCCTGCATGGCATCGGGCCTGTTCGGAGTGCTGGTGCCGCTGACGCTGAAGCGCTTCGGCGCAGACCCCTGCACGGCCTCCAGCATCTTCCTCACCACCGGCACCGACATTGCCGGCATGGGGCTGATGCTGGGACTGGCGACGCTTCTGGTGCTGTAGGGGAGGCCCCTTACCGGTAGCGATCGTACCAGTGATGCGATCGCTGCTCGGCCATCTGGGCGATCGCCATTCCGGCGAGCAACCCGACCAGCGTGCCGAACAACATGCCGGCGGTGCCGGGATGGTTGCGGATCGGCTGCGTGACGACATCGGCGGCGCGGCTGGCGCCCTGCATGATGTCTTCGGCCCGGTCGGCGATGGCGCTCCTGAGATTGGCAATCTCGCGCTTCAGCTGGGCGACCTCGCCGGCGAGGTCGTCGTCTCTGGTTATCTGCGTGCTCTCGGCCATGAACGGATCTCCCCGTGGCTGGTTTCCAGAAACGGCAGGGATGGGCGTTGGTTCCGGAGGGGGGACCAACAGCTCGCGTTTGCTATGCGGAACGCCGGATCCTGGGTGGAGCTAAGGGCAAATGTCCGCAA
>Ga0233385_1000371_pt1 | contig 24158 bp, 29 predicted proteins | sample ElkDunMinimDraft_16_FD_191543 | JGI IMG/M metagenome (GOLD analysis project Ga0233385, IMG submission 191543) | Fecal eukaryotic communites from dung pellets of Tule Elk in California, USA - Elk Dung G36 | ecosystem: Host-associated > Mammals > Digestive system > Large intestine > Fecal | place...
ACTTCGATCCGCGGGCCGGTCACCGCTACATGCGCTTTTCCTATGCCGGCAGCCATGACGATATGGTTGTGGCGCTTGATCGCATCGCGCAATGGTTGAAGTAGCAGGGCGCCTTCGCGGTTAGTGCTTGCGCGCCTGGACCAGATAGGCGTCGATCTCGGTCTCGCCGAGCCACTTCATGGCTTCCAGCCGGTGCAGGCCCTCGACCAGTATATGCCGCTTGCCGTCATGGCGAACCTGGATCGGCGTCTTCAACCCGTTATCGACGATATCCTCCGCAAGCGCCCTGACCGTCTCCGGATGCAGCGTTTTCCTGCGGGCCGCCGGCACATAGATGCCTTCGACCGGGATTCTCGTTACGCGCAGCATGCTGCTCCTCCCCAGACGGCCTCTGCCGCCGTCAAGGGATAGAAGGTTTGGGCGGCCCCGCCAAGCTCGCGCGCAGACAGTGCGGCCTCAGCGCTTCGTCTTGGCGAGAGCGCGTCGCTTGGCTTCGTCGATCAGCCCGTTCGCGACCTGCATGCGCGTGAGCGCCACCTGCCTGAGATGCGGCTCTACGCGGTCGGGATGGTTCTTCAACGCGAAGGCGCGCCGCAACCTGCCGAGATCGTCCGGCACGGCATCGGCAAGGCCGAGCTCCAGCGCGATCGCGTCCGGTTCGATGGAGGGCGCCTCGATCGGCTCTGCCCGTGCGGGCTCTTCGACGCCGCCCTCGCCGAGCAGCGCGTCGAGCCCGGCCTCCATGGCTTCATCCGTCTGCCGGTACTCGAAGGCAGCCGCCTCGCCGGAAACCTTGATGCGCCCGGAATGCAGCTCGTCGGCGACAGCCAGATAGTCGAACGGAATGGTCGGTCGCGGCACCGGTTCAGCGGGCGCCTCCGCCGCCACGAACAGATCGTCGAGCAGCGCTGCGAAATCGCGATTCCCGCCCGTGGCAGCCTCCTCAACTCAAAACCCGACAAAGCTCGCGCGGAGCCTAGCCGGCGTGCGTTAAGAATCACTCGCCGGGATCGGAACGAATTTAGCCGACCAACCGAGCCTTGGCGGCCACGCATGGCTCCCATGCGTCATGCTGCACTGCACAATCGCCGCAAATCGGGGTAACAGTGAGATTGGGAGGTTAAACTGGAGCTGGACCATGGGTTTCCAGACCGAGCTGATCTCCCGGCCGCGCCCCAGCGAGCAGGCGCATTACAGCGCCGCGCTCGCATTGCTTCACGCCATGTGCAAAGCCGACCGCAACGATCCCGGCGTGCGGCCGGCCGACTTCCCGCGGCTTGTCCGCGAACTCGCGGCGCGCTGACCTATTCCCTGCCGAGGAAGTTGCGCTTGCTCAGCGGCACGCCGTTGTGGCGCAGGATGTCGTAGGCAGTGGTGACGTGGAAGTAGAAGTTCGGCATGGCCATGTCGACCAGATAGGTCAGCCCGCCGGCTTCGATGTCCCTGCCGCCGAGCTTCAACGTGATCGTGCGGTTTTCCGCGTTCTCGAACTCGTCCGGCTTGAAGGTCGCGAGATAGTCGAGCGTCCGCGCGATGCGATGATGCAACTCGGCGAAAGTCGCCTCATTGTCCTCGTAACGCGGCACTTCGCGGCCTGCGAGCCTCGAAGGCGCGCCTTTCGCGTGGTCGGTGGCGATCTGCACCTGCCGGGTGAGCGGATACATGTCCGGCGCCAGCCGCGCGTTGAGGAACACCTGCGGGTCGATCTTTCGCTCGGTTGCGTTCGCTTCCGCCTTGGTTAGCACCAGCGCCAGAGCTTTCAGCCGCTCCGCAAAGACCGGAACGGAAATGTCGTACATGGAAACCACGAGAACCTCCTGGGAGAAATGTCTCGGTCAGATAGTGCGCCGCCCCGCCCGGTTGCAAGCGCCACCCGCCTGCCGCAATCACTGGTATAGGTTTTGGGAAAGCGGTGGAGATTCGATCATGCGGCATTCCCGTCTAGCGCTGCCGGCCGCGGCGCTCCTGTCGTGCATCTGCAGTACCCATGCCTCGGCGCAGGAGACGCGCTACATCGACGACCGGTCGAGCGCGGCGTCGATCGTCAACTCGTTCTACAATGCGGTGAACCGCAAGGAATATGCCCGCGCCTGGGACTATTTCGGCGACCAGAAGCCCGCCACGGATGTGGCGACCTTCGCCAAGGGTTTCGAGAACACCACGCAGGTGAACGTCACGACCGGCAACGTCGCCGTGGAGGGCGCGGCCGGCAGCACGTTCTACCACCTGCCGGTGGCGATTATCTCGTTCAGCACGGACGGCAGCGAGCAGGTCTTTGCCGGCTGCTACACGGCACGGCTCGCCAACCCGGCGAACCAGGAGCCGCCGTTCCAGCCGCTGCGCATCGAGAAGGGCAGCCTGAAGGTTTCAGACCAGCCGTTCGACCAGGCGGTGCCGGCGAGTTGTCCCGACGCGCCGCAGCCGGAAGCAACCGACACGATCCTGTTGCAGGCGAAGACGACGTTCGAAACGGCGCACACGGATTGCGACCGCCACCTGCCGGGCGCCGACCCGAGCCGGACGGAAGCCGAGGAGCACAAGATAGCGTTCCGCTATGCCACCGATACCGACGACCAGCCCGAACGGCAGGCGCGGCTTTTCCGCTTCTATTGCGGCGCGGGCGCCTACAATGAGAGCCACGTCTACTACCAGTATGACGAGGACAACGGCCTGCAAGAGTTGCAGTTCGCAACGCCCGAGTTGGACATCCGCTACGAAAATGACGAGACCCAAGACAAGGTCGAGAGCATTGCGATCATCGGCTACACGGCAGACGGGAAGCTGGTGAACTCCTTCTACGACGAGGCGAACCATTCGATCACCTCGGCGACCAAATGGCGCGGCGTGGGCGACGCCTCGTCGTCGGGCACATGGATGTTCCGCAACGGCGAATTCACGCTGGTGAGATACGACGTGGACGCATCCTATGACGGCGAGATCAATCCCGAGACGGTGCTCGACTTCCAGACTCCGCCCTGAGCGGCGTCAGGGCGCGACCGACAGCATCCAGTTGAGGGTGTCGCGCCAGTCGGTCATGCGGATCGGCGTGCCGTGCGTGCCGCTCTCGAAACGCACGAAGCGGGCGGGATAGCCGGGCGATTTCGCCAGGATCGAGCGGTAGAACGCCTCCTGCTTCTCGACCGGGAAAACGGTGTCGCGGCTGCCCTGGCCGAAGAACACCGGCACTTTTCGCTTGAACCCAGCACTGGACAGGAAGCCGTCGTCCCAGAGCGAGCCCAGAAGCAGCAGGCCAGACAATTGGCCTGCAACGGGACCTTTCGAGGCAAGCTGCCAGCAGAGCATGCCGCCCATCGAGCCGCAGGCGACGAAGATTTTCGCGCCCGGCGACTTTTCGGCGTAGTGGGCGATCAGGGCGGCGATCTCGGCCGCTCCCTTGTCGCCGAAATCGGTGAAATCCGGGGACAGATAGAGCCCGCCATTCGCGGCCATCAGGTTCTTGATGCGGTTGAAATTGCCGCCGAAGGTGAAGTCGTCGACACCCTGCTTGCGGCTGCCGCCCTGCCCGTGCAGGTAGATCGTGATGATGCGCGCGCCTGACGTATTGCCGACGGCGAAGTGCTTGATGGTCCCGGCATCGGTCCTGAGCGCCAGGTCCTGCTGGACCTTGCGAACGCCGGTCGAGACGTACTTGCCGCGAGCGCGCCGCTCCGGCACCTGGTCGCGCTGATCTATGTCGCGCGCCTCGCTGTAGTCCACGACCAGATAGCCACCGCCAGTTCGGGAAGAGATGATGCCCGGGTAAGCGAAAAGCTCGTCCTTGAATGGCTTCAGTGCCTCTGCACCCGCGTGCGAGGCCAATGGAAATGCGAGAAGGAAAGCGAGTAGAAGCGACCGGCGATAGAGCATCCGTCAGTCCTGAAGCACGCCGCCGGCGCTTTCAAGAGCGTCTCTCGTATCGACGTCGATTGCGGCGCCCTCGCCGATCTCGACGTCGACGACCGGCATCAGCCCGGCCTCGACCAGATGGCGCGCGCCGGTGTCGCCTTCGAGCTGCGCCACGGCTGCGAAGAGCGCGCACGGCAGGATGACCGGATTGCCGCGCTTGCCGTGATGTGTGGCGCGCACGATCGCCTGTCCGCCTGCCTTGCGGAACGCGGAGATAAGGCGGTCGAGATCGGCCGAAGAGATGGCAGGCATGTCGCCGAGCTGGATAAGCGCGCCGGCCGCATCATCCGGCACGGCCGCGATGCCCGTCTTGAGCGAGCTCGAAAGCCCGCTCGCGAAGTCGGCATTGTGCGCGAAGCCGATTTCCAGCCCATCGAGCGCCTCGCGGATGCGCGCCGCCTGGTGCCCGGTAACCACCACGGCGCCCGAAACCTTTGATGACAGAGCGCGCTCGACCGTCTGGCGGATCAGCGGCTTGCCGGCAAAATGCGCCATCAGCTTGTTCGGCCCGCCCATGCGGCTCGAACGGCCGGCGGCGAGCACGACGGCGTAGACCTTGGCTGCTGCCGAGGGCGACGGGATATCCCGAGGCTGCGGCCGTGTCGGGATTTCCATCAGCAGGCCGCCCACGCCCATGTTGGCGATGTCGCTATCCGTCACGTCGATGCCCGCGGTAAGGCGGTCGAGCACCCAGTCGAAACCGTTCTCCTTGGGGCTGCGCGCGCAGCCCGGCGCGCCGATGACGGGCTTTCCGGCGAGCCGTCCCAGAACCATGAGGTTGCCGGGATCGACCGGCATGCCGGCGCGCAACACCTCGCCGCCGGCCAGCCTGATGGCCGCCGGGATGACATCGTCGAAATCGCAGAGCGCCGACGCGCCGAAGACGATGACCATGTCGTTGGCGGCAGCCAGCGTCTCGATCGCTTCGGTCAGCGGGCCGGCCTCATGCGGCGTGCGCAACTCGTCGCCGATGGTGCTGCCCGAACGGGCCAGGCGGTTCGCCATGACGCGGGTGGTTTTCGCCAGAATGCTGTCCTTCAGGCCCGGAAGCACGGTCTGCACGAAGCCCACCGTCATCGGCCTGTACGCACGGACGGCGAAGATCTCCGACGCAGCGAGAAGCGTCGCAGCCCTGTCCACGAGGGCGCGTTCGACGGCGAAGGGTATGATCTTCACCGTCGCGACCATGTCGCCGTTCTCGACCGGCTTGAACGCGGCGACGGTAGCCAGCGTGATCGCCGGATCGATGGCGTTCAGGCGATCGACCAGCGCCTTGTCGACGGTGAAGACGCCGGCTTCCGATGCATGCAGATTGACCCGACCGGTCGCCGCTGCTTGCGCCTCGACCCCGCGGAAGCGCATCGCACCGGCGATCCTTGCCGCCGCTGCGTTCTCGTCCAGGTCGTCGGCGGACAGGACGGCCGCGACGACCTCGCGGATATCGGCCGATTTCAGGAAAGCGATGTCATCCGCGGTGAGGCGGTGCGCCTTGCGGAAGCGCCGGTCGCCGGCCGTGGTGGCGTGGGCGAGCAGCGCGCCGTCGGCATCCTCTACCCGCACCGGTCCGAATTTCATGCCGCCTCGCCTTTCGGCTGGCGCTCGCCCGACATGCCGCGCGCGCGGAAGGCGCGCACCACCTGCGCCAGCACCGCGACGGCGATCTCGGCGGGGCTGGCAGCACCGATGTCGAGGCCGATGGGCGCGGCGATGCGCTCGATGTCCTCAGGCTTTGCACCCAGCGCCAGCAGCCGCTCCACGCGCTTCGCGTGCGTCTTGCGGCTGCCCAGCGCGCCGACATAGAAGCAGCCGGCGTCGAGCGCTGCCTTCAGCGCGAAATCGTCGATCTTCGGATCGTGGGTTACGGCCGCGAGCGCTGTGTAGGCGTCGAGCGGTCTCTCGGCGAGAACGGTCTCCGGCCATTCCGGATGGAGATCGACCTCGGGAAAACGGTCCGGACTGGCGAAAGCCGTACGGGGATCGATGATCTCCAGCGGATAGCCGGCAATGCGCGCCATCGGCGCCAGCGCCTGGCTGATATGCACCGCGCCGATCACCACCAGGCGGGGCTGCGGCAGATGCACGTTGAGGAAGAGCTTTCGGCCGTCGACCTCGATCGCGCCCGAGTTGCCTGTCCGAAACGCCTTCGTCAGCGCGGCACCAAGCTCGCCTGAGACCTCTTCGTTCTCGCTGACCAGCGTGGCGGTGCCTTCTTGCAGGTCGGTAACCAGCACCGCCGCGCGGCGGGCGCGGCGCTCCTCGTTCAAGGCTTTCAGTGCAGCGATGTCCATGATCTCTCCGCTGCCTCAGCCCAGCCTCTCGACGTAGACCTTGATGCGGCCGCCGCAGGAGAGGCCGACCCGCCAAGCCGTCTCGTCGGCGACGCCGAACTCCAGCATCTTCGCCTTGCCGGTGTCGATCACGTCGATCGCCTCCGTGACGACCGCGCCCTCGACGCAGCCGCCCGAAACGGAGCCGTGGAAATTGCCTTCCGCGTCGATCACCAGATGGCTGCCGACCGGGCGCGGCGCCGAGCCCCAGGTCTCCACCACCGTCGCGATCGCGACGTCGCGGCCCTCACCTTTCCAGCCTTCCGCGATGATCAGCGGATCGCGGGCATCATCGAGATGAGAAGCGTTTTCCATGAAAGTTCCTCCATCGCGATCTTATGCGGCTCGGGGCTCCAGCCACAAGCGCGGATCGACATCGCGCGAGAGCGGTCGGTCGAGTGAAGCGGAGAGGTCGGAGAGCGCGTTCAGATTGTGCACGGCGCGGAACTCGTCGACATGAGGCAGCATCGCCCTCACGCCGCGCGCCCTGGCCTCGAAACCGTCGAAGCGCAGCAGCGGGTTCAGCCAGATCAGCCGCCGGCAGGACTTCTGCAGCCGCTCCATCTCCTGCGAAAGGCCTGCCGTGTCGTCGCGCTCCAGCCCGTCAGTGATCAGGAGCACTACGGCCCCCTGCCCCAGCACGCGGCGCGACCACAGCCGGTTGAATTCGGCCAGCGTGTCGCCGATGCGCGTGCCGCCGGACCAATCCTTGACCACGGAAGACGCTTCGGCGAGCGCCTCGTCGGGGTCGCGATGGCGCATCTGCCGCGTCAGGTTGGTCAGCCTGGTGCCGAAGACGAAAGTATGCACGCGCCGTCGCTTTTCGGTCAGCGCGTGAAGAAAGTGCAGGAAGATGCGCGTGTACTGGCTCATCGACCCCGAGATGTCGGCGAGCACGACCAGCGGCGGATGCAGCTCGCGCGGCGAGCGGAAGCGGGGCAGAATCACCGCGCCGCCGGTGCGCGAGGCGAGCCGCATCATCGCGCGCGGATCGATGCGCCTACCGGCAGGATCGGCGCGATAGCGTCGCGTGCGCACCATGTCGAAGGGCAAGCTCAGCCTGGAGATCGCCTGCTTCGCATCGGCCAGTTCCGCCGCCGTCATCTGGGCGAAATCCTTGCCGCGCAGCAGCTCGGTGCCTGAGACCGTCAGCCGCGCGTCCATCTCGATCTCGGGAATCTCCTGGAGAGGCTGGTGCTTGCGGTGCCCCTCGAACAGGGCGTCGGCGACGCGGCTCTCCGCGGCGCGCGGCTTCTGCCGCTCCCTGTTGTCGGGCGCGACCGGCGAGAACATGGCGAGCAGCTTCTCGAGCAGCTCGCGCGACTTCCAGAACAGGCGGAACGCCTCGTCGAAGGTCGCGTGGTCCTCGTGGCGTGAAACCAGCACGGCATGCAGCGTCCAGTAGAAATCGTCGCGCGAGCCGATGCCGGCCGCAAGCACTGCCTCGATGGCATCCTTCACAGATGCCGGCCCGACCCGCATGCCGGCCTTGCGCAGGGTACGGGCGAAATAGACGATGTTGTCCGCGATCCGACCGTCGGGACTGGCGCTGGTGAGCGGGGCCACGGCCATCACTCCGCCGCTGCGGAGAGCTCGGCCTTGACCTCCTTGAGGATGCGTCGGCCTTCGCCCTGTTCGATCCGCGCTATGTCGTCCTGGTATTTCAGGAGCACGCCGATCGTATCGGATACGGTCGCCGGATCGAGCGCCACCTTGTCGAGCTCGGTCAGCGCGCCGGCCCAGTCGATCGTCTCGGCGACGCCCGGCACCTTGAACAGTTCGAGCCGCCTGAGCTTCTGGATGAAGCTCACGACCTCCGCCGAAAGCCGCTTGTTGGCCTCCGGCACCTTGCGCCGGACGATCTCCAGTTCGCGCGCGGCATCCGGATAGTCGACCCAATGGTAGAGGCAGCGGCGCTTCAGCGCGTCGTGGATCTCGCGGGTGCGGTTGGTGGTGATAATGACGATCGGCGGTTCTTCCGCCTTGATGGTGCCGAGCTCCGGCACCGTGACCTGGAAGTCGGAGAGGATTTCGAGCAGGAAAGCCTCGAAGGCCTCGTCGGAGCGGTCGAGCTCGTCAATCAGGAATACGGGTGCCGCCCCCTCCTTGCCGGTCAGCGCGTCGAGCACCGGGCGGCGGATCAGGTAGCGCTCGGAAAAGACGTTCTTCTCCATCGCCTGGCGATCGACCTTGCCGGCCGCTTCCTCCATGCGGATCTCGATCATCTGCGCCGCGTAGTTCCACTCGTAGACGGCGGACGAGACGTCGAGGCCTTCGTAGCACTGCAGGCGGATCAGCCGGCGGCCGAGCGACTGCGCCAACACCTTGGCGATCTCCGTCTTGCCGACGCCCGCCTCGCCCTCGAGAAAGAGCGGCCGCTTCATGCGCAGCGACAGGAACAGCACAGTGGCAAGCGCCCGGTCCGCGACATAATCCGCGCCGGAGAGCAGATCGAGCGTCTCGTCGATCGTCTCGGGCGCCTTGCGCGGTTTGAGCTCGCTCATTCGATCCGAATTCCCGCCGCCTCAGAAGATGTGATAGTCGCGATTGAAATACATCAGCGGGTGCAAGGTATCGCCAATGCGGATGCCGGTCACCTGGCCGAACAGGATGCGATGCGTCGCATGTTCCTTGGTGTCGATGATCTGGCAGTCGAACACGGCGAGGCCGCCAATCAGGGTCGGCGCGCCGCTCGAGAGACGGTCCCATTCGGCCACCGAAAAACGCTCCTCGACCGGCAGGCCGGTCTGGCCGGAAAACGCCTCGGCCAGCGCCTGCTGGTCGCTGGCCAGCGTGTTCAGCGCGAAATTGCCGTTCCGGAGGAATATCTCGTTTTTCGGGTTCTCGCGGTTAAGGCACACGAGAACTGTCGGCGGCGAGTCGGAAACCGAGCATGCAGCAATGACGGTGGTGCCGCGTTTGCCCGCCAGGCCATCGCTGGTTATCACATGCACCGCGCCCGCAAACCGCGCCATGGCATCGCGATAGGTCTGCGGCCCTACTTCATTCTTCTTCAGCACTCTGGATTCCTGCGACGATCTGCCCAAGGCTATATATGGCCGGAAAGCATGCCCCACAAGCAACGGCCGGCCGCCGTCTTCCGCCGCATTCGTTTGTTGCGCTCGTCCGCCCCAGCCTATACCCCTTGGCGGGAATTGCCGGCAGGTCCCATTCTGCCGGCAAAGGGAGAATCACCGCCACCGCATGCGCCCCCCGATCCGAACGCTCTGCGCCCTTGCTGCGCTCGTGTTTGCCGGCGAAGCCGGCGCACAGGCGTCGATCGGACTTTCGGCCCCGCTCACCGGCCCCTCGGCCATTCTCGGCCAGCAGATGCGTGCCGGCGCAGCCATGGCCGCCGAGCACCTCGCCGATCCGTCAGTCAGGCTCAGCATCGCCGATGACGGCTGCACGGCCGATGGCGGCGCGCGCGCCGCGCGCGAGTTGGTCGCGGCTGGCGTGCAGGTCGCCGTCGGCTTCCTGTGCAGCGAAGCGATCGAGGCGGCGCTGCCGATCCTGAAGGAAGCCAACATCCCGGCGATCACCGTCGGCGTGCGCACCGACAGCCTCACCGACCGCAGGGACCGGACCGGCTGGCCGGTGTACCGGCTCGGCCCGCGCGCCGACGGCGAGCGCGAGGCGGCGGGACGCCTGCTTACCAAACTGTGGGAACGCGAACTGTTCGCAATCGTCGACGACGGCACGATCTATGGCCGCGAACTCTCCGAAAGCCTGCGCGCTGCTGCGGAGAAGGCTGGACTGTCGCCGGTGTTCGTCGACACGTTCCGGCCGCAGCTCGACAACCAGATCGGCCTGGTCGGGCGTCTGCGGAAGGCCGGAGCCACGCATGTCTTTGCCGGCAGCGACCGCGACGATATCGCCGTCATCGGCCGCGACGCGGCGCAATTGGGGAACGGCCTGACGGTGGCGTCTGGCGAGACGCTGCGCGCGGTCGGGGAACTGCCGCTTGCCGCCGGCACGCTGATGGTGGCCCTTCCGGATTGGCCCGATGTCGCGGTGCCCGCGGTCGCTGCAGCCTTTGCCGAGCGTGGGATCTTGGCGCAGGGCTATGTCTTGCCGGCCTACGCGGCGGTCGAGATCGCGCATGCAGCGATTGCCGACGCGACACGCAAGGGGGGTACGATCGGCGATCTTTCCGGCCGCGATTTCGCCACCGCGATCGGCACGATCGCCTTCGACGACAAGGGCGACCTGACCGAAAACCCCTACCGCCTGTACCGTTTCGACGGCGAGAAATTCTCGGAAGTGACCGTACCCTGATGTTCCATACCGGGCCCCGCAACCTCATCACCGACGTCGCCGGCCTGCGCGTCGGCAACGCCTCCGACGGAAGGCTGAAATCGGGCGTCACCGTCGTGTGCTGCGATACTCCCGCAGTGGCGGCCGTCCAGGTGCTTGGCGGCGCGCCGGGCACGCGGGAGACCGATCTGCTCGAGCCGCACAATTCGGTCGAGACGGTCCATGCCGTCGTGCTGTCGGGCGGTTCCGCCTATGGGCTGGATGCGGCGTCGGGAGTGCAGGCCGCCTTGCGGGAACGCGATATCGGCGTCGAGGTGCGCGGCTTTCGGGTGCCTATCGTGCCAGCGGCCATCCTGTTCGACCTGCCCAATGGCGGCGACAAGGACTGGGGGCTTTATCCACCGTACCGTGAGTTCGGCTACGACGCAGTGGCCAACGCGCATGTCGACTTCCAATTGGGCAGCGTCGGCGCCGGCACCGGTGCGACCACTGCCGGCCTCAAGGGCGGACTGGGCTCCGCCTCGACCGTTCTGCCGAGCGGCATCACCGTCGCCGCCCTGGCGGCAGCCAACAGCGCAGGCTCGGCCACGGTCGGCAAACGCCCTCATTTCTGGGCAGCGCCGTTTGAAGTCGGCGCAGAATTTGGCGGACTGGGCCTGCCGCATCCCATGCCGCCGGACGCCCAGGACATCGTCCTCAAATATCAGCGGATGACGGGAATGGAAAACACAACCATAGCCGTCATTGCCACCGACGCCGTGCTCACCAAGGCGGAGGCCAAGCGGTTGGCGATCTCCGCTCACGACGGCTTTGCCCGCGCCTTATGGCCGACGCACACGCCCGTCGATGGCGACCTGGTCTTCGCGCTGGCGACGGGCGCAAGCGGCATCGCCCCCCGGCTCGACCAGGCGATCCAACTCTACGCCGCAGCCGGCGCGACGATGGCGCGAGCCATTGCGCGCGGCGTCTATTCCGCCACGCCTGTGGAAAACGACCTCCTCCCCGCCTGGTCGTCGCGGCTCGGCTGATGATCGGCCGACCCGGCGTTAGGTTCCGCGTTCTTCTTCCTCGAAGGTCACGGCGACATCGGCATTGGCCGACAGCCTGACCTTGTTGCCCTCCACTTCCGCAACCAATGCCATGGGAATCGTATGGTGGTGACCCCTGTGCGAGCCCTCGCCGCTGTCCTCCTTCGTCAGCTTGATCCTGTCTCCTTCGACACGGTCGACGGTGCCGACATGCACTCCGTCCGCACCGATGACTTCCATATGCTCGCGAACCTTGTCAGCCATTTCTGCCTCCTTTGCGTTGACCAGCACAACGGGCGGTGATGGAATTGGCTGCATCCTGGACCGATGGAGAGACAACATTAGGACTCTGCCACGATAATTCGCCGCCTTGGGTCATCCATCCCGGCGGTGTGTTCGTGCAAATCGGCTTACATTTCGGCATGTCGCTCTTCGATGAGCCGGAACACGGCCGGCTTGCCGCTGCGAGCGGCCTTTGACCTCGCCTCCTGCATCGGACACGCGGCCCTCCTGGCTATCGGGGGCGCTCGCCGCTGCTCTGCCGCCGCTGCTGCCTACCCTTGCCGGCATGCTGGCGTGGGGCGCCGCGATGGGCGCCAGCGCGCTTGGCGTTCTGCTGCTCGACGACTGGGAGACGCCGCAGAAGATAAGGACGGTCGCCGCGCTGTTTGCCCTCGGCGGCGCCGTCGCTTTCCCGTTCGGACTGATCCTCGCGCGCTTCCTGGCGTTCCGAAAGCAACGTGAGGTCGCGTTTGCCGTGGGCTTCCTGTCGCTCGCTCTGGTCACGGCCTGCGCGACGGGCGGGTTGTTTGCTTTGCAATACCGCGAATATTACGCTGAATGGCACGCGGACCCTTTCACGCGGATCTGGTTCCTCCAGTTCGCCCACACGATCGGCGGCGCGCTCTATCAGTTTGCCGTACTTGGCTTGCGGCTCTTCTTCCCGATCGGTTTCGCCGCCCTCCTCCTCGCCTCGTTCTGGTTTGCGCGGCGCGCGCGTTGAGCATTCGCCTGACGTCTGTTAGGGAGCGGCGGTAAATTTACCGACAGGAACCACTCCCGAGATGATCCCACGCTATTCGCGCCCGGAAATGGTCGCCATCTGGTCGCCCGAGACCCGCTTCCGCATCTGGTTCGAGATCGAGGCGCATGCCTGCGACGCGCTGGCCGAAATCGGCGTCATTCCGAAGGAGGCGGCAAAGACCATCTGGGAGAAAGGCGGCGCGGCGACATTCGACGTCGAGCGCATCGACGAGATCGAGCGCGTAACCAAGCATGACGTCATCGCCTTCCTTACCCATCTCGCCGAATTCGTCGGACCGGACGCCCGCTTCATCCACCAGGGCATGACCTCGTCGGACGTGCTGGACACCTGCCTTGCCGTCCAGCTTTCCCGCGCCAGCGACATACTGCTCGCCGACCTCGACGCCCTCCTGGCCGCACTGAAAAAGCGCGCCTTCGAGTACAAGGACACCGTCACGATCGGCCGCAGCCACGGCATACATGCCGAGCCGACCACCTTCGGAGTGAAGCTGGCGCTCGCTTATGCGGAATTCGCTCGCGCCCGCGAGCGCCTCGTCCATGCCCGCGAGGACATCGCGACCTGCGCAATCTCCGGGGCGGTCGGCACCTTCGCCAACATCGACCCATATGTGGAAGAACACGTCGCGGCGAAGCTCGGCCTGAAGCCCGAGCCGGTTTCGACCCAGGTCATCCCGCGCGACCGCCACGCGATGTTCTTTGCCACGCTCGGCGTCATCGCCTCTTCGGTAGAGCGGCTGGCGACTGAAGTCCGCCACCTCCAGCGCACCGAGGTGCTTGAAGCCGAGGAATATTTCTCGCCGGGCCAGAAGGGTTCCTCGGCGATGCCGCACAAGCGCAACCCCGTGCTCACCGAAAACCTGACGGGGCTTGCCCGCATGGTGCGCTCCTACGCCATGCCCGCCATGGAAAATGTGGCGCTCTGGCACGAGCGCGATATTTCGCACTCCTCGGTCGAGCGCATGATCGCGCCGGACGCAACCGTGACGCTCGACTTCGCTCTGGCGCGGCTGACCGGCGTCGTCGATAAGCTGGTCGTCTATCCCGAGAACATGCTGAAGAACCTGAACAAGTTCCGCGGCCTGGTGCATTCACAGCGCGTGCTGCTGGCGCTGACCCAGGCCGGCGTGTCGCGCGAGGACGCCTACCGCCTGGTGCAGAGAAACGCCATGAAGGTCTGGGAACACGGCGCTGATTTCCTTGAGGAGCTTCTGACCGACCCGGAGGTCACGGCGGCGCTTCCGGAAGCCGAGATCAGGGAGAAATTCGACCTCGGCTACCATACGAAGCATGTCGACACGATCTTCCGGAGGGTGTTCGGAGAGGCGTGATGATCAAGGCCTACGGCGACTTCGACTTCCTGGCGGTGCCTGGGCGCGGCAATTCCAAGCCCGACCACTGGATGTCCTACTGGTGCCGCGCCTTCCCGAACTCGTCGCGTGTCCTGCAGGCCAACTGGGACGAGCCTGAGCCTGATGCCTGGATCGCGCAGCTCGATGCCGCGGTCTCGATCGCGCCGCGGCGGGTTGTGCTTCTGGCGCACTCGCTTGCCGTTGCGACCACCGTCAAATGGGCCGCCCAGGCAAACGAAAAACAATTGTCGAGGGTGGCCGCGGCATTCCTGGTCGCAGCCACCAATGTCGGGGATCCCGACCCGTCCTTCGACCTGGTTCGACCTTTTGCTCCTATGCCATTGACGCCCCTGCCCTTTCCGGCGCTGGTCGTCGCCAGCCGGACCGACCCGCGCGTCAGCTTCGAGAAAGCGCAGGAGTTCGCAACCGCCTGGGGCGCGGATTTCGCCGATGCGGGCGATCTCGGCCATATTGGCAACGAGGCAAAGCTCGGCGTCTGGCCGGCCGGGTTGCTGCTTTTGGGTCGGTTGCTCGCAAGGGCGCAGGTCTAGCTAGCTCTCCACGCAAGCGGAACTGGGACAGGATAGGAAGGAACTCCCATCCGGTCGTGCACGTTATCGAGCGACCAATAACCAGGATGACGGATCATGCCGCAGCATCACGTAAAGGCCGGACATGTCCATGTCGGCCGCGCTGGATGGTTTGCCATCGGCGCTCTCGCAGCCAGCATCGCCTTCGTCGCGCTTCTCGTCGCCGGCGACTTTTTCAAAGCCATGAGCAGCGAAGGAGAGATCAACGCCGAGCCCCCACCCTTGGTGATCGAGGGCAACTGACGGTCGGAAATCCGGGACACTTCCTAGGCAGGCTCGCCCGCGACGACCCTTATGTCCGTACCCCACGGGTCCTGATGGGTCGCCGCCTCCTTGGCCCCGGCAGACCTTAGTTCGACCCAGGAGAGGCCGGAGCGGCCTTTGTCGCGCTGGCCGGCGCCTGCGCTCTGCCAAGTGTTGGCGCCGATATGGTGGTGATAGCCGCCGGTCGACAGGAACACCGCCTGGGCACCATATTTCGCCACGGTGTCGAAGCCGAGCGCCTTCTGCCACCACGCCTCGGCGGCGGCCGGATCGCCCACCCTGAGATGCACATGGCCGACGATGGCGTTCTGCGGTGCGCCCTGCCAGCCGGGGTCACCCTCTGGCACGGAACCGCGCACGCCGGCAATGTCCATGCGCTGCGTCGCCATGGCGACCGAGTTGCCGTTCCACGTCCAGTCGGCTTGCGGGCGATCGGCGTAGATCTCGATCCCGTTGCCTTCCGGATCCGTCAGGTAGAGCGCCTCGCTGACCAGATGATCGGACGCGCCGTCGATGGGGATTTGCCGCTCGGCGGCGAAGTTTATCCAGCGGCCGAGGTCGGCGCGCGAAGGCAAAAGGAAGGCAGTATGGAAAAGTCCCGCGCTCCTGGGGTCGTCGGGCTTGGCCGCCCTGTCGCCTTCGATCACCAGCAAGGGCCTGTCTTTCGCGCCGAGCGTGATCGTCTCGCCGTCCGTGGACAGCTGCTCCAGCCCGACGATGGCGCTATAGTAGTCGGCCAGCGCCTTGGCGTCGCGCGCCTTCAGTCCCACCTTCGCCACGCTGATGGGCGTGGTGGCTGCAAATGGAAGTCCGCTCATGATTTTCTGCTCCGTTGCCGCGGCAAGTCCGGCACCAGCCGCTGCCACGGCTCCCATGCCGCCGATGACGCCGCGTCGCGTCAGCTTCATTGCTGGCCCTCCTGACGCGTCTACCCGCATTTCACCACATACATCGTGCGAAACCGCCGTTCACACAAGCGGGCTCGTTTCGAACACCGTGTTCACCCGCGGTTGACGCCGGCAAATGGTTGCGCAGCTGCGGCACGGTCGCTACATGCGCCGCATGAAAGTTAAAGACGCAGAAATACTGATCGTCCCGGGCTACACGAACTCCGGACATGATCACTGGCAGAGCCGCTGGCAATCGAAGCTGTCCACCGCCCGCCGCGTCGAGCAGGCCGAATGGTCGAAGCCGGTGCGCGAGGACTGGACGCAGGCGATGTCGAACGCGGTGAACGAGGCCGAGCGGCCGGTGGTGATCGTCGCCCATTCGCTCGGCGTGGCGACCGCCATCCAGGCCATCCCGCAATTCAGGAAGCCGGTCGCCGGCGCATTCCTGGTCGCTCCGCCCGATGTCGCCAACCCGTCGATCCGGCCAAAGCACCTGATGACCTTCGGCCCCTACCCGCGCGACCCCTTGCCGTTCCCGTCCATCGTGATCGCCAGCCGCAACGACCCCTACAGCGCCTTCGAGGCAGCGGAGGACATCGCCGGGGCATGGGGCTCGCTGTTCATCGACGCCGGCGAGCGCGGCCACATCAACGCCGAATCCGGCCACGGTCCGTGGCCGGAGGGCTCGCTGACCTTCGCGAAGTTCATGTCGCAGCTTTAGGACTTCGTTCCTGAAAGCGAGGCACGGACGCCGTTCAGCAACGCCTCGGAGCCCAGCCGCATCAGCGTATGCTCGGAGCCCATGGCGAGGAACTGGTAGCCCATCGAGACGTAGCGCCCGGCGATCGCCGGGTCGACGATGTAGATGCCGGCATATTTGCCCGCCTTGCGGGCGCGGACGGCGATCCTCTCTACGACCTCCATCATGTCCTCGAGCGTCGCGTTGACCTGCGCTCCATTCGTCCAGGCGATCGAGAAATCCGACGGGCCGACGAAGATCGCGTCGATGCCCGGGGTGTCGAGGACGTCGTCGAGAATCTCGACCGCCGCGCGGGTCTCGACCATGGCGAAGGAGATGGTTTGCTTGTTGCTGCCCTGCAGCCACTCGGCGAAATCGCCCTTGCCGTGCCGGGGGAAGCCATAGGTCGGCCCCCAGGAGCGTTCGCCGACAGGCGGATATTTCATCGCCGCGCCGAAGCGCCGGGCGTCCTCGATCGAATTGATCATCGGCGCGATCACCGCCTCTGCGCCCATGTCGAGCGCCCGGCTCGCCATGTCGAAGCGGCCGACGGGGATGCGCACCAGGGCGGGTTTTCCGGCGCGGACGACCGGAAGGAGGCTCCTGAGCACGCTGTCCTCGTTGTGGCCGCCATGCTGCATGTCGAGCGTGACGGCGTCAAAACCCTGCGCGGAAAGGATCTCCACGGTCAGTGCGTCAGGCACGCCCGACCATGCGCTCAAGACCGTCTCACCGGCGGCCAGTCGTGATTCAAGCGACATTCGTCCCTCCCTCATACTGGTGCCTTTGTCGGTCCGGCGTCGCCAAAAAGCAAAGAAAAACCGCCCGGAATGCGGGCGGTTTCGATTGATCCAGCCAGGTTGAGGCTCAGCTCTTGAGCTGTTCGATCGCCTCGGCCATCAGTTCGTCCATGGTGCGGCGAATCTGATGCTCGGACTGCGCCACGCCGGCGGCGTCGAAATCGCCCTTGATCTTGCGCACGACGTCGTGATCGCCGGCCTCTTCGAAATCCGAAGCGACGACTTCCTTGGCATAAGCCTCGGCGTCGGCGCCCGACTTTCCGAGCTTCTCGGCGGCCCACAGCCCTACCAGTTTGTTGCGCCGCACGGTCGCCTTGAACCGCAGTTCCTCGTCCATGACGAACTTGCGTTCGAAGCCCTTTTCGCGGTCACTGAAGTCGCTCATCGAAATCCTCCGGATGGGTGGCGGTCGTGTCGGACCGGATATGGTGGCTGACTGCACAAATCAAAAGCCTTCGCCGCGGTCAATACTGAGCGCCATGCTGCGGTGCGGTATTTCGCAGCGGAAAGCGGTTGATCGACCGGATTGCTCATTGAGCAAGCGCTCCGTTTCAGATAGACACCGGCATTGAACCCCGAAGCTGGCACATTATGTCTTCACGGCCCTTCGGTAGCAGCCGCCGGCCCGACAAATCCAGGAAATCCGATGAAAAATCGCCGCCGCATTTATGAAGGCAAGGCCAAGATCCTCTATGAAGGACCTGAGCCCGGCACGCTGATTCAGTTTTTCAAGGATGACGCCACCGCGTTCAACAAGAAGAAGCACGAGGTGGTCGACGGCAAGGGCGTGCTGAACAACCGCATCTCCGAGCACATCTTCAACCACCTCAACCGCATGGGCATCCCGACGCATTTCATCCGCCGGCTGAACATGCGCGAGCAGCTGATCAAGGAAGTCGAGATCATCCCGCTGGAGATCGTGGTGCGCAACGTCGCCGCCGGCTCGCTCGCCAAGCGGCTGGGCATCGAGGAAGGCACGGTCCTGCCGCGCTCGATCATCGAGTTCTACTACAAGGCCGACGCGCTCGACGACCCGATGGTGTCGGAAGAGCACATCACCGCTTTCGGCTGGGCGAGCCCGCAGGAAATCGACGACATCATGGCGCTCGCCATCCGCGTCAACGACTTCCTCTCCGGCCTCTTCCTGGGCGTCGGCATCCAGCTCGTCGACTTCAAGATCGAGTGCGGCCGCCTGTTCGAGGGCGACATGATGCGCATCGTCGTCGCCGACGAGATCTCGCCCGATTCCTGCCGCCTGTGGGACGTCGCCACCCAGGACAAGCTCGACAAGGACCGTTTCCGCCGCGACATGGGCGGGCTGGTCGAGGCCTATCAGGAAGTCGCGCGCCGTCTCGGCATCATGAACGAGAACGAGCCGCCGCGCCCCACCGGCCCCGTGCTGGTCGCTTCCGGCGACGGCCGTCGCGGCAAGCCGCACTGATTTTTCGAGCAGAACAGGAGCTTCGCAGCGTGATCAAGGCCCGCGTAACCGTCACCCTCAAGAACGGCGTGCTGGACCCGCAGGGCAAGGCCATCGAGCATGCGCTGTCGGGCCTTGGCTTCGACGGCGTCGGCTCGGTGCGCCAGGGCAAGGTTTTCGACGTCGAGTTGCAGGAGACCGACAAGGCCAAGGCCGAAGCGGAGCTGAAAGCCATGTGCGACAAGCTTCTGGCGAACACGGTGATCGAAAACTACAGCGTTGCGATAAGCTGATGAAGACAGCCGTCGTCCTCCTCCCCGGCCTCAACCGCGACCGCGACATGATCGCGGCGCTGACCAAGATTTCCGGCAAGGCGCCGGTCACGGTGTGGCAGACCGACACCGAAATCCCCGATGTCGACCTGATCGCCATCCCGGGCGGCTTCTCCTTCGGCGACTATCTGCGCTGCGGCGCCATCGCCGCCCGCATGCCGGTGTTGCGCGCCGTCGCCGAGAAGGCGGCCAAGGGCGTCCAGGTGATCGGCGTCTGCAACGGCTTCCAGATTCTGGTCGAGGCGGGCCTGCTGCCCGGCGCGCTGATGCGCAACACCTCGCTGAAATTCGTCTGCCGCGAGGTGAAGCTGCAGGTCGCGAACGCCAACACCGCCTTCACCCGCAACTACGCGCCCGGCCAGATCATCCGCGCGCCGGTCGCCCATCACGACGGCAATTATTTCGCCGACGCCGAGACCCTGAAGCGCATCGAGGGCGAAGGCCAGGTGGTGTTCCGCTATGCCGAGGGCACCAATCCCAACGGCTCGATCAACGACATTGCCGGCATCATCAACGAGGGCGGCAACGTGCTCGGCTTGATGCCGCATCCGGAGAACCTGATCGAGGCGGCGCATGGCGGCACCGACGGCCGCGGCCTCTTTGAAAGCGCGCTGGGGATACCTGACCGCCAAGCCGCGTGACGCCCTTCGGCGCGGTAATTCTCATTTAAGGCCGGCTGGTCCACGATGCAGCCTCACGCACCGATTCGAGAGGCTGCATGACGAAATTCATCCTGGCATTTGCCGGCCTCGCGGCCGCGCTGCTCGTCCTCCCAGCCTGCCAATCCGACAAGGGCCGGCCTAGCCCGGGCGGCTCGGGCAAGAGCGCCTCGCTGCGCGTCATGGAGCAGGTGACGATCGCCGCGCACAAATGCTGGTTCGCCAGCAAGGACCCGGCCTTCAGATCCTACAGCATGGCCAACGAGCTCAACAATTTCGGCGGCACGCCCCGCTTTCTGATCGTCCCCAAGAACAATTACGGCGGCAAGCCCCTGCTGGTCGTGCAGGCGCGCGGCGCTTCGAGCGAGGTCGAGGTGTTCGGGCCGATGATGGACGAGCCGGTCGGCTCGCGGGTTTCCGCCGATATCGCGCGATGGAAGTCCGGCGACGGCAGTTGCGGCGCGGCAGCCTGATCGGCACATTCCGCTATCTGTGAAAACACAATGGCCGCCCTTTCGAGGCGGCCATCACGTTTGCGCGGGTTTTTCCCGGATATCTTGTCGTCGTTTTCCCCGGATCATTCTCAAGAGCTCAGCCCCAAAATGGGCGGTTGGCTTCGCCGTAAGCTTCCGAGCGGGAAATGCCGATGTCCTTCAGCTGCGCATCGCTGAGCTCCATCAGGGCAATGCGGCTGCGGCGGCGTTGCATCGCCATCTCGATCATGGCCACGACGCGCATCAACGTGGAACCGCGCGACGCGGAAACACGCGTAGAGACATCGGTACGGAATGTGGTGAATGTACTCATTGTCCTCTCTCCATTTTGGCAGGTGCGGCACACTTGTACCGCTACATCTCAATGAATTGACCCTGCGTGAAAGGCAATGTATGAACTTGTCACGATGACAAATTGGCTTCCCGACCTCTCCGCCGGCTCCGGACCGCTCTACATGCGGCTTGCCGATCGCATCGAACGCGATATAGCCAATGGGGTTCTGCCCGCCGGCACCAAGCTGCCGCCGCAACGCGACCTCGCCTATGACGTCGGCGTTACAATCGGCACAATCGGGCGAGCCTATGCGCTGGTGCGGGAGCGTGGGCTGGTCAGCGGCGAGGTCGGAAGGGGTACATTCGTGCTCACCCGCGACGCCGAGCCTGTCCTTGCCGAGGAAAAGCCCGCCTCGCAGCTTGCCGACAGGCCTGCCTCCGCCGCCCTTCCCGGCAAGCTCATCATGGACAGCACGTCCGCGCCGGATGTCGGCCAGGCCGACGTCGTCGCGCGGATGTCGGCCGACATCGTCAGGGAGCATCCCGACAAGATCATCGACTATACGCGCTCCTGGCCGGCGGACTGGCGCGAGGCAGGCGCGCGGTGGCTCGCCGCGGACGGCTGGAAGCCCGACCCGCAAACTGTGGTTGCGACGGCCGGCGTCCACGCCTCCGCCATGGCCGTCATCGCGGCCATGACCGCCCCCGGCGACAGGATCGCCTTCGAGCAGCTCACCTACGCGTCGATCTCGCGCTCCGCCAACCTGATCGGCCGCCGCAGCGTCGTCGTGCACGTCGACGAGCATGGCCCGGTGCCAGAGGATTTCGACAGGCTTTGCGCCCAGCAGCACCCGAAGCTCGCCTTCCTCATCCCTTCCCTGCACAACCCGACGCTGGCCATCACGCCGGTCGACCGCCGGCGCGAGATCGCCGAGATCGCGCGCAAGCACAATGTCTGGCTGATGGAGGATTCGATCTACGGCGCCTTGCTCGACCAGCCGCCGACGCCGATCTCGGCCTTTCTGCCCGAGCGCACCTTTCACATAGGCGGCCTCTCCAAGACCGTCTCGGCCGGCGTGCGCGGCGGCTGGGTCTCCTGCCCTGCCAACCTCGCGCCGCGCATCCAGATCGCGCACAAGATGATCACCGGCGGCCTGCCCTTCATGCTGGCCGAGCTTTCCTCGCGTCTCGTGCTGTCGGGGGCGGCCGACACGATTCGCCAGAACGCGCGCGCCGAGATCGAGGCGCGCGAGGCGATCGCGCGGGAAGTCTTTGCCAGCCTCGACTTCGTGTCGCACAAGCGTGCGCCCTTCCTGTGGATGAAGCTCCCCGATCCCTGGATGTCGGGAACCTTCAAGCAGGCGGCTGCGAGCGAAGGCGTGCTGGTCGACGACGAGGACGAGTATAAGCCCGGCCGCACCGAGCATTTCTACCACCGCATCCGCGCCGGCTTCTCGACTCCGAAGCGACGCGAGGATGTCCGCACCGGCTTCACCATCCTCAGGCGGCTGATCGACAATCCCAATGCCGGCTACGACAGCTACGGTTGAGTTGTAGATTACCGTCACAAAAGCTGCTTTTTTCTTCGCCGTGCGGTATGAGGCGGCCCGCGCCTGCGCTATGGCTGCACGGCGCGCCCTCCCCGTCCTCAGGAGCCGACTGCAGCCCATGACCGCCCAGACCACCGTTGCCATCACGCCCGAGCTCATCAAGGCGCACGGGCTGAAGCCGGACGAATACCAGCGCATCCTCGACCTGATCGGCCGCGAGCCGAGCTTCACCGAGCTCGGCATTTTCTCGGCGATGTGGAACGAGCACTGCTCGTACAAATCGTCCAAGAAGTGGCTGCGCACGCTGCCGACCAGCGGCCCGCAGGTCATCCAAGGCCCCGGCGAGAATGCCGGCGTGGTCGACATCGGCGACGGCGACTGCGTCGTCTTCAAGATGGAGAGCCACAACCACCCGTCCTACATCGAGCCGCACCAGGGCGCGGCAACCGGCGTCGGCGGCATCCTGCGCGATGTCTTCACCATGGGCGCGCGCCCCATCGCCGCCATGAACGCGCTGCGCTTCGGCGCGCCCGACCATCCGAAGACAAGGCATCTCGTCGCCGGCGTCGTCTCCGGCGTCGGCGGCTACGGCAATTCCTTCGGCGTGCCGACGGTCGGCGGCGAGGTCAATTTCGACGCCCGCTACAACGGCAACATCCTGGTCAACGCGTTTGCCGCGGGCATCGCCAAGAGCAACGCGATCTTCCTTTCCGAGGCCAAAGGCGTCGGCCTGCCCGTCGTCTATCTCGGCGCCAAGACCGGCCGCGACGGCGTCGGCGGCGCAACGATGGCCTCGGCCGAATTCGACGACAAGATCGAGGAGAAACGCCCGACCGTGCAGGTCGGCGATCCCTTCACCGAAAAATGCCTGCTCGAGGCCTGCCTCGAGCTGATGGCGTCGGGCGCCGTCATCGCCATCCAGGACATGGGTGCTGCCGGCCTCACCTGCTCGGCCGTCGAGATGGGCGCCAAGGGCGACCTCGGCATCCTGCTAGACCTCGACAAGGTGCCGGTGCGCGAGGAGCGCATGTCGGCCTACGAGATGATGCTTTCGGAAAGCCAGGAGCGCATGCTCATGGTGCTTCGCCCCGAGAAGGAGCAGGAGGCCGAGGCTATCTTCCGGAAATGGGGGCTGGACTTCGCGGTCGTCGGCCACACCACCGACGATCTTCGCTTCCGCATCATGCACAAGGGCGAGCAGGCCGCCGACCTGCCGATCAAGGATCTCGGCGACAAGGCGCCCGAATACGACCGGCCGTGGGTCGAGCCGAAGAAGCGCGCGCCGCTCGCTGCGAGCGATATCCCGCAGGCCGACCTCGCTGACGCGCTACTGAAGATGCTCGGCGGTCCCGATCTCTCCAGCCGCCGCTGGGTGTGGGAGCAATACGACACGCTGATCCAGGGCAATTCGCTGCAGCTTCCCGGCGGCGACGCCGGCGTGGTGCGGGTGGAGGGCCACGCCACCAAGGCGCTCGCCTTCTCCTCCGACGTCACGCCGCGCTACTGCGAGGCCGATCCTTTCGAGGGCGGCAAGCAGGCCGTCGCCGAGTGCTGGCGCAACCTGACGGCCACCGGCGCCGATCCGCTCGCGGCCACCGACAACCTCAACTTCGGCAATCCGGAGCGGCCGGAGATCATGGGCCAGTTCGTCCATGCCATAAGAGGCATCGGCGAAGCCTGCCGCGTGCTCGGCTTCCCGATCGTGTCGGGCAACGTCTCGCTCTACAACGAGACGAACGGCCAGGGCATCCTGCCGACACCCACGATCGGCGGCGTCGGCCTGTTGCGGGACTGGTCGAAGATGGCTCGCATCAGCTTCGCGGGCGAAGGCCAGGTCATCCTGCTCGTCGGCGCGCCGCCCGCCTGGGGCACGCATCTCGCGCAGTCGATCTACATGCGCGACCTGCACGGCCGAACGGACGGGCCGCCGCCGCCGGTCGACCTCGCGCATGAGAAGCGGGTCGGCGACTTCGTGCGCAAGCTGATCCGCAGCGGCGCCGCGACCGCCGTGCACGACGTGTCGGACGGCGGCCTTGCGGTGGCGCTCGCCGAGATGGCGATGGCATCCGATATCGGCGCGACGATCCCGGGCCTCACCGGCACCGATCCTATTCCGGTGTTCTTCGGCGAGGACCAGGGGCGCTACGTCGTCACGCTCGACCTCGATCCGCAAGGCGAAGAGATGCTCGCCCTCTGGGACGAGGCCAAAACGCTCGGCATCCACGCCCCGTGGATC
>Ga0233385_1000372_pt1 | contig 24146 bp, 19 predicted proteins | sample ElkDunMinimDraft_16_FD_191543 | JGI IMG/M metagenome (GOLD analysis project Ga0233385, IMG submission 191543) | Fecal eukaryotic communites from dung pellets of Tule Elk in California, USA - Elk Dung G36 | ecosystem: Host-associated > Mammals > Digestive system > Large intestine > Fecal | place...
CCGCCGACATCGCCCAGGCGGCCCTCGGTGCGGGCACCGGGAAGGTGATCGTGCTCCCCGGGCCGGTGGCCGACGCGGCAGCCGGGGTGCCGGCCGCGCTGGCGTCCCGGCTCGACCAGGCGCGCGATGGCGACGACCCCGAGGTCGTGGTGCTCGACGCGCACGACGACCTGCGGGTCGTGACGGCCGTCGCGAGCCTGGCCGAGGCGCAGGCCGACGCGGACCAGGATGCCGCTGCCGTCGCGCAGGACGCGCTCGGACGGCTGCGGACGGGCCGGGCCGACGCCTCCGAGCCGGCGTCCTGGATGACCGCGCTGGCCGGCCTCGTCGAGTCGGTGCAGGAGCCCGTAGTGGTGACCGTGCTCGTCGACGCCGAGGTACCGGCGGAGGTCGTCGCGGAGCTCGAGGCGGTGGCCGCCAAGGTGGCACCCGACGCCGAGGTCGTCCTGCTGCCCACGGGCCGTGCGGGCACCGGGATCGCCCTGGGGGTCGAGGCGGCGGGCTCCGAGACGAACGACACCGAGGGAGGGGTCCGATGACGGGCCGTGAGGACGAGTCGCTCGCGTCGGTGCTGGGCGCACGGACCGCCGGCCCGCTCGGCAAGCTCGGTCTGCAGACCGTGGGCGACCTGCTGCGCCACTACCCGCGGCGGTACGGCGACCCGGGCACCTTGACCGACATGGACCGGCTCGCGCTCGGCGAGCACGTGACCGTGCTCGCACGCGTCGCGAGCGCGACCGTCCGGCCCATGCGAAACCGGAGCGGGGCGCTGCTGCAGGCCATGGTCACCGACGGCACGCACGAGCTCGCGCTGACGTTCTTCGCCAAGCGGCCCGGTGCGCTGCGCCCGCACGAGGACAAGCTGCGCCCGGGGCGCACGGGCCTGTTCACGGGCGTCGTGAGCGCCTACCGCGGTGCCCGGCAGCTGACCCACCCGGACTACGTGCTGGTGGGCGTCGACGCCGACGACGAGGAGTCGGCGATGTTCGAGGCGAGCCGGCCGATCCCGATCTACCCGGCCAGCGCGAGCGTGCCGAGCTGGCGCATCCAGCGCGCGGTGCGCACGGTGCTCGACCCGCTCGGGCCGGACGACGTCGCCGACCCGGTGCCGGTCGAGATCCGCGCCCGGCTGGGGCTCGCCGGGCGCCTCGACGCCCTGCGCGCGATCCACGCACCGGTCGACGAGCGCCAGTGGCAGCAGGCGCGGCACCGGTTCCGGTTCGAGGAGGCCTTCGTGCTGCAGGCCGCGCTGGCACAGCGGCGTGCGCGCGCGGCCGCGCAGGACGCGACGGCCCGGCCGCCGCGCGGACCGGACGAGCCGAGCCTGCTCGCCGACTTCGACGCGCGCCTGCCGTTCGAGCTGACGGCTGGGCAGCAGTCGGTCGGCGAGAACATCGCCCGCGAGCTCGCCGAGCCGCGTCCGATGCAGCGGCTGCTGCAGGGCGAGGTGGGCTCGGGCAAGACGGTCGTCGCGCTGCGGGCGATGCTCCAGGTGGTCGACGCCGGGGGACAGGCCGCGCTGCTCGCACCGACGGAGGTGCTCGCGGCGCAGCACGCCCGGACGCTCCGCAGCCTGCTGGGACCGCTCGCCGAGGGCGGTCTGCTGGGCGGGTCGGAGAACGGGACGCGCGTCGCGCTGCTGACCGGGTCGCTCTCGGCGGCCGCGCGCAAGGAGGCGCTGCTGCAGGCGGCGAGCGGTCAGGCCGGCATCGTCGTCGGGACGCACGCGCTCCTCGGGGAGCATGTCCAGTTCGCCGACCTGGGCCTCGTGGTCGTCGACGAGCAGCACCGCTTCGGCGTCGAGCAGCGCGACGCGCTGCGGGCCAAGGGCAGGACGGCCCCGCACCTGCTCGTCATGACGGCGACGCCCATCCCGCGCACGGTCGCCATGACGGTGTTCGGCGACCTCGAGACGTCGTCGCTCACCGAGATCCCCGCGGGGCGTGCGGGGATCACCACGCACGTCGTCCCCGCGGGCAACCCGCGATGGATGGAGCGCACGTGGGGGCGCGTGCGCGAGGAGGTCGACCGGGGGAACCGGGCGTACGTGGTGTGCGCGCGCATCCATCCCGACTCCGAGGCGGACGCCCCGCGCAAGGCCGACGCCGACTTCGACGACGTGCCGGAGTTTCTCGAGCTGACCGACGGCGAGGCCGGGGCCGACCGCTCCCCGCTGCGTGCCGTGCTCGAGGTGGCCGACATGATCGGCACGCTGCCCCAGCTCGCGGGCGTCGAGGTGGGTGTGCTGCACGGTCAGATGCCTCCGGCCGACAAGGACGCCGTCATGTCCCGGTTCGCCTCGGGAGAGGTGCAGGTTCTCGTCTCGACGACGGTGATCGAGGTGGGCGTCGACGTCCCCGAGGCCACCGTGATGGTCGTGTTCGACGCGGACCGCTTCGGCCTGTCGCAGCTCCACCAGCTCCGGGGTCGCGTGGGCCGCGGCAGCCGCCCCGGCCTGTGCCTGCTCGTCTCGACGGCGGAGCCCGGGACGCCGGCCGCGGCCCGGGTCGAGGCGCTCGCCGAGACGACGGACGGCTTCCGACTCGCGACCCTCGACCTCGAGCTGCGCTCGGAGGGCGACGTGCTGGGGGCGGCTCAGTCCGGCCGGTCGAGCTCGTTGCGGCTGCTGCGGGTCGTCAAGGACGCCGACCTCATCGAGGAGGCACGTCGCGAGGCGACCGCCGTCGTCGACGCGGACCCGGACCTGGCCGACCAGCCCACGCTGCGCGACGCCATCGCTGCGCAGCTCGACGAGGAGCAGGAGGAGTTCCTCGAGCGGGCGTGACGCAGCGGGCGGGTCGTCGCCGACCCGTCGTCGCGTGCGTCGCGCTGCCCGTGATGCCCGCGATACCGGCCGGTCAGGGTAGGGTGCCGCTGCGCCGGATACCCTCGCCCCGTGACCAGAATCGTGGCCGGAACCGTCGGCGGGCGGGCCATCCAGGTGCCGCCGCGGGGTACCCGCCCGACCAGCGACCGCGTCCGCGAGGCGATCTTCTCCCGGCTCGAGCACCTCGACGTGCTCGACGGTGCCCGCGTGCTCGACCTCTACGCGGGCTCCGGTGCGCTGGGTCTCGAGGCGGCAAGCCGGGGAGCGGCCGCGGTCGTCCTCGTCGACAGCGCGCGCAAGGCTGCCGACGTGGCGCGGCGCAACGTCGCCGCGCTGGGCCTGGGCGGTGTGGTCCGCGTCGTGGGGGACGCCGCCGAGCGGTTCGTCGGGGGCGCCGCGGCCGGCCAGGCGTTCGACGTCGTGTTCCTCGACCCGCCGTACGACCTGTCCGAAGCCGCGCTCGCGGACGTGCTCGGCCACCTGCTCGACCCCGGAGTGCTCGCGCCGGGAGCCGTGGTCGTCGTCGAGCGCTCGACCCGGAGCCCCGAGCCGGCATGGCCCGCCGGTCTGCACGCCGTCGCCCGCAAGGACTACGGCGAGACGGCGGTGCACTACGCCGAGCTCGACCTGGAGCCGGCCTCAGGCGGGTGACGGCGGGGCGCGGCGCTCGTCTCCCTCCAGGAGGCCGACGGGCACCGTCGCGAGTGCTGCGGGGTCGGCCGGGTCGACGAGCGCGACCGCCTCTCCGGCCGCGGCGTCGAGCAGCCGCCTGGTCGCGCTGTCGGTGGCGAGCATCCCCTCGCACGCCACGAGGTGCTCGGTGAGAAACGCGCGCAGCGGTCCGGCGGGGACCGCGTCGTCGGCGCCCGTTCCGAGCGCGACGAGCAGGAGCGCGGGAACGCGCGGTGACCCGGGCCCGGTGATCCCCGGCTGGAAGTACGGCAGCGCCAGCACGCGCGCGCCGTGACGGGCATAGAACCGGAGCCGCGCGGTCGGGTCGCCGAAGCTCGCGCTCGCCGCGTGGTGCGCGGGGTGCTCCACCTCGGCGAGCACGAGCGCCGGGTCGAGCTCACGGCGCCAGCGCTCGAGCGCCCCGTCCAGCAGGGCCCCGCCCAGCCCGCCTCCGCGCGAGCCCGGCACGATGGCGAGGTAGTCGACGAGCACGACGTGCGTCCGGGGCGACCAGGACGCGACGATCGCGGCGACCACGTGCCCGTCGCGCACGACGCCGTCCGCCAGCAGCCGGCCCGCGCGGTGCTCGGCCTGAAGGGCGTCGAGCGGCGTCAGCTCCGCAGCCGGGAACGAGACGGCCAGCACGTCGTCCCACGCCGCCGACAGCAGTCGGGGCGTGTCGAGCGGGACGACGTCGACCCGCGTGCCGTCGGGCACGGGGCCGTCGGACTCGGGGCCGGGCATGGAGTCATGGTCTCGTGCGCGCTGCAGCCCGGCACCTGCGACGGGCCCGGGCAGCGTCCCGGAGATGGCGCCGCCGCTGTATTAGCGTGACCGCGTGACCACCGCAGTCTGCCCCGGGTCGTTCGACCCGATCACGCTCGGCCACCTCGACATCGTGCGCCGCGCTCGTCGCATGTTCGACGTCGTGGTCGTCGGCGTCGCCCGCAACGCCGCCAAGAACGCACTGCTGCCTCCGGAACGCCGCGTCGAGCTGGCGCGCGCCGCGCTCGCGGAGCACCCCGAGACGGCCGACGTCCGGGTCGAGGTGGTGCCAGGGCTGCTCGTGGACTTCTGTCGCGAGGTCGGGGCCGTCGCGGTGGTCAAAGGGCTGCGCGGGGGTGCGGACTTCGACTCCGAGCTGCCGATGGCACTCATGAACCGGCACCTGACGGGCGTCGAGACGCTCTTCGTCCCGGGCGACCAGAGGTACGCGCACATCGCATCGTCGCTGGTCAAGGACATCGCCCGGTTCGGTGGGCCGATCGACGACCTGGTGCCGCAGGGGGTCGCCGCCGAGGTGCGTGCGGCGTTGGCGAGGTAAGGGGACACACGATGGCGAACACGACCGAGACGAGCACGACCGAGACGGGCGGGAACCCGACCGGGGGACTGCTCGACATCCTGGACGACCTGGCGGGCCTGCTCGAGAACGCCCGGACCGTCCCGCTCTCGTCGAACATCAAGGTCGACCGCGACCAGGTGCTGGGACTGGTCGACGAGCTGCGCGACGCCCTGCCCACGCAGGTGGCGCGTGCCGACGACCTGCTCACCGAGGCCCGGCGGACGCTCGACGACGCACACCGCCAGGCCGAGGAGATCGTCGCGACGGCACGGACCCGCGCGATCGAGCTCGTCGACGCCGAGCAGGTCGTGGTGCAGGCCACGTCCCGCGCAGCGGAGATCGTCGACGAGGCCGAGCGGAAGGCCGCGGGCCTGCGGTCCGACGCGGACGAGTACTGCGACGGCCGCCTGGCGGACTTCCAGGCCGACCTGGAGAAGCTCATGAGCCAGGTCCGCGCGGGCCGGGGCCGCCTTGCCGAACGGCTCGCCAACGGCACCCCGCGCGTCCGGTGGGACGCCGTCCAGGATCCCGACTGGCCGCAGGAGCACTCGGCCTGACGGCGCGCGGGCGAGGCCGGGTGCTCGAGGTCTGTGCGGGAAGCCTGGTGCGGTTGCGGACATCACGTTGGTCGACCAGCGCGGATGGCATAGAATAGGTCGCTGGCCCGGGTCCGGGCCGACCACCCCCGTCGTTCGCTCCTGGAGCCTGCCATCAGCACCGAAACGCGCTCGCCGCTCGTGCTCGACACGCACGAGCTCTCGCGGCGACCCGGCACGATGCTCGAGATCTCGCGCATCGTGAAGGCGCCTGCGGACATGGGTACCACCGTCATCGGGATCCCCGAGGGCAGCGACCTGGTCCTGGGGCTGCGGCTCGAGTCCGTGCTCGAAGGCGTGCTCGTCTCCGGTGCCGTCCGCGGCGCGGCGCAGGGCGAGTGCGTGCGGTGCCTGGACCCGCTGTCGCGCGAGATCACGGTGCGGATCCAGGAGCTGTTCGTCTATCCCGAGCGGGCGCATGCCGCCGAGGACGCGGGGGACGACGAGGCCGAGAACGACCCGGTCCTCGTGGACGATCAGGCCGACATCGAACCCGCGGTTCGGGATTCGGTGGTCACTGCACTACCATTTCAACCGCTGTGCCGGGAGGACTGCCCGGGCCTGTGCTCCGAGTGCGGAGCGCGCCTGGCGGATGACCCCGACCATCACCATGACGTCGTCGACCCTCGATGGGCGGCGCTGCAGACCATGCTCGACGATTCGAGCGTGTCCGACGAGACGAAAGAGAGTTAGCCGTGGCTGTTCCGAAGCGCAAGATGTCGCGCAGCAACACTCGTGCGCGTCGCTCGCAGTGGAAGACCACCGCAGCGACTCTGACCACGTGCCCGAACTGCAAGGGCCAGAAGCTGTCCCACACGGCGTGCCCCACGTGCGGTACGTACAAGGGCCGCCAGTACGCAGAGGCGCTGCGCACCGAGCACGCCGGCTGACGTGGCCGCACACGGCGCCGGTCGACCGGAGCCGACCGCACTTCTCGAGAAGCTCGGGGTCCATCTGGACCCCGAGCTTCTCGTGCTAGCCCTCACCCACAGGTCGTTCGCGCACGAGGCCGGGGGCATCCCGACGAACGAGCGGCTCGAGTTCCTCGGTGACACCGTGCTCGGGCTCGTCGTCACGGAGGCGCTCTACCGCCGCCACCCCGACCTGCCCGAGGGCGAGCTCGCCAAGATGCGCGCGGCCACCGTGTCGCAGCGCTCGCTCGCGTCGATCGCGCGCACGCTCGGCCTCGGCCGCTTCGTGCTGCTCGGCAAGGGTGAGATGCGGACCCGGGGTTTCGACAAGGACTCGATCCTGTCGGACACGGTCGAGGCGTTGATCGGTGCCGCCTACCTGTCGCACGGCCTCGAGACCACGCGTGAGCTCGTCCACCGCCTCGTGGACCCGACGCTCGCGCAGGCCGCGGACCTCGGCGCCGGTCTCGACTGGAAGACGTCGCTCCAGGAGGCCGCCGCCGCGCACGGTTTCGCGGCCCCGCACTACGACGTCGTGGCCGAGGGGCCCGAGCACGCGCGCGTCTTCCATGCCGAGGTCACCGCCGGGCCGGTCGTCGGTCTCGGCGAGGGAACGGCCAAGAAGCACGCCGAGCAGGCGGCCGCGGCGAACGCCTACCGCGCCCTGCAGGAGCTGCCTGCGGACGCTCCCGCAGGTGCTCTCGCGGACACCGCGCCGGATGCCTGAGCTTCCCGAGGTCGAGACGGTTCGTGACGGCCTCGACCGGCTCGTCGTCGACGCCCGGGTCTCCGGTGTCGAGGTCTTTCGCGAGTACAGCATCCGCCGCCACGCCGGCGGCCCCGCGCTCTTCGCCGAGCAGCTCGACGGCGCGGTGCTCACGGCCGCCGTCCGGCGAGGCAAGTTCCTCTGGCTCCCGATCGTGGCGCCCGGCGGGCCGGCGTCCCTGACGCCGTCGCACGCGCTCGTCGCGCACCTGGGCATGTCCGGCCAGCTCTTGGTCCGTGACCCGGGCGAGGCGGGGGACTGGACGCACCCGCACCTGCGCGTCCGGCTGCACCTCGACGGCGCTCCCTCCGGAGCCCGCCACCTCGACTTCGTCGACCAGCGCACCTTCGGCCACCTCGCCGTCGAGAGCCTCGGACCCACCCCCGACGGCGCGCCCGGAGGGCACGGGAGCGACCTCGCGGCCGTCCCGGCGTCGGTCGCCCACATCGGGCGCGACCTGCTCGACCCGGCGTTCGACGCCGACGCCGTCGTCGCCGCGATCCGTCGCCGCCGGACCGGCCTCAAGCGCGCGCTGCTCGACCAGACCGTCGTCTCGGGCGTCGGGAACATCTACGCCGACGAGGCGCTGTGGCGGGCGCGCCTGCACTACGCGCGCCCGACCGACACCCTGCGGCGTGCCGAGGCGCTGCGGGTGCTGGACGCCGCGGCCGACGTCATGCGCGAGGCGCTCGTGCAGGGCGGCACGAGCTTCGACTCGCTCTACGTCAACGTCAACGGCGAGTCCGGGTACTTCTCCCGCGGCCTGGCCGTGTACGGGCGCGAGGGCCAGCCGTGCCCGCGCTGCGAGACTCCGGTGCGGCGCGACGCGTTCATGAACCGCTCGTCGTACACGTGCCCGCGCTGTCAGCCGCGGCCCCGCAACGCCCGCTGGTAGGTCTCGTAGGTCACCCGCTCAGCGCGCGACGACGTTGCGGAGCGCTTCCGGCCCGCCGTCGAGGTACGCCGCGAGCTGTTCGCGCACGAGCCGGGCGGCGCCCTGCGGCCGCCCGCCCGCCACGTGCGGCGTGAGGATCAGGCGGGGCGCGTCCCAGAGCGGTGAGTCGGCAGGCAGCGGCTCGGTCTCGGTGACGTCGAGCGCCGCACCGGCGAGCCTGCCCGCACGCAGCGCGTCGACGAGCGCGGCCTCGTCGACCGTCGCGCCGCGTCCGACGTTGACGAACCGTGCGTGGGCCGGCAGCTTCGCCAGCACGCGCGCGTCGAGCGCGTGCCGCGTGTCGGCCGTGGCGGGCAGCAGCGACACCAGGATGTCGGTCGTGGGCAGGACGTCGTCGAGCGAGGACGACGCGACGACCGGGTAGCCGTGCCGCTCACCCGTCGTCGAGGCGATGCCTGTGACGCGGGCGCCGAGGGCCGTGAGCAGGGGAGCGAGCCGCAGGGCTATCGACCCGAACCCCCACAGGACGACGTGCGCCCCGGACACCGAGTACGAGCCCTCGTCCTGGGCCTGCTCGCGGCCGAGCTCGGTGTCCCAGCGGTGCTCGCGCTGCGCCGCGAGCGTGCGGTCGATGCGGCGCACGCTCGCGAGCAGGAGCGCCAGGGCGTGCTCGGCGACCGTCGCGTCGTGCAGCCCGCGGCCCGAGGTGATGGTCACCTGCGGTCCGAAGCCCGCGGCGAGCGCCAGGTCGGGGCCGGCGTTGAGCGCCTGCACCCACCGCAGGCCGGTCAGGCGCCGGGCGGCGTCCGCGAGCTGGTCCGGCGGGTTGGCCCAGGTCACCATGGCCTCGGCGTCGAGGTGCTCGTCGGGCACCGGGTCGCGCATGACGTAGCGGGCTACGTCCGCACCGGGGACGTCGATCGTGAGGTCGAAAGGCACGTTGCCGGGCACGAGGATCTTCACGGCTTGCGACGCTATCAGCAGCCCCGCCGGCTCCCTGGGACCTGCTCGGCAAAGTGCGCGAGCATGTGCGCATGACCTCGTCCCCGACCGCCGCCCGCTACGACGCCGTCGTCGTCGGCGGCGGGCACAACGGCCTCACGGCTGCCGCGTACCTCGCCCAGGGCGGCCGCAGCGTCCTGGTCCTTGAACGTCTCGACCATGTCGGTGGCGCCGCGGTGAGCGCGCAGGTTTTCGGTGGCGTCGACGCCCGGCTGTCGCGCTACTCCTACCTCGTGTCGCTGCTGCCGGACCGGATCGTCGGCGAGCTCGGGCTCGACATCGCCCTGCGCCGGCGCCGGTACGCCTCCTACACGCCCGTGGGCGACCGGGGGCTGCTCGTCGACACGGCGTCCGACGCCGTGACGCGCGCGTCCTTCACCGCGCTCGGTGCCGGCGGCGACCACGGGGCGTGGCGGCGGTTCTCCGACATGACCGGACGCCTCGCGGCGCGCCTGTTCCCGACGATGACCGAGCCGCTCCTGTCCCGCGCGCAGCTCCGCGCCGTCGTCGCGGACGACGAGGCGTGGCGCACGGTCGTGGAGGAGCCGCTCGGCGCGGGGCTCCGTGCGACCTTCGAGCACGACGTCGTGCGCGGCGTGGCCGCGACCGACGGCCTCATCGGGACGTTCGCCGACCTCGACGACCCCTCGCTGGCCCAGAACCGCTGCTTCCTCTACCACGTCGTCGGGGGCGGCACGGGCGACTGGGACGTGCCCGTCGGCGGCATGGGCGCCGTCACCGACGCGCTGCGCGAGGCCGCGGCCTCGGCCGGGGCGACGATCGTCACGCGCGCCGAGGTGACCGCCGTCGACCCCGGCACCGGCGGCGCGCTCGCGCAGGTGGCCTGGACCGACGACGACGGCCGCGTGCACGGCGCGAGCGCGCAAGCCGTGCTCTGCGGCGCGGCACCGGCGACGCTCGACCACCTGCTTGCCGCCGGGGAAGCCGCCCTCGCGCCCGGCAGCGACGGGGCGCCGCCCGAGGGAGCGCAGCTCAAGGTCAACATGCTGCTGCGCCGTCTGCCGCGCCTGCGGGACGACGTCGACCCCGTGGCCGCGTTCAGCGGCACGTTCCACGTCAACGAGTCGTTCGGCCAGCTCCAGGCCGCGTACGCCCAGGCGGCCGCCGGGCGCATCCCCGAGCTGCCGCCGTGCGAGATCTACTGTCACTCGCTGACCGACCCGACGATCCTCGGCCCCGGCCTGCGGGACGCCGGTGCGCAGACGCTCACGCTGTTCGGCCTGCACATGCCCGCACGGCTGTTCCGGGACGACCCCGACGGAGCGCGCGACGCGGCGCTCGCGGCCACGCTCGCGTCGCTCGACTCGGTGCTCGCGGAGCCGATCGCCGACTGCCTCCTGCACGACCCCGACGGCAGGCCGTGCCTCGAGGCCCGGACGCCGGCCGACCTCGAGTCCGACGTCGGCCTGCCCGGCGGCCACATCTTCCACCGGGACCTCGCCTGGCCGTTCGCCGAGTCCGACGACGAGGTCGGTCGCTGGGGCGTCGAGACGGCATACCCGCGCGTCCTGCTGGCCGGTGCCGGCGCGCGGCGCGGCGGGGGAGTCAGCGGCATCCCCGGGCGCGCGGCCGCGATGGCGGCCTTGTCGGCGTAGCGCCCCAGGGAGCCGGACGCGCTAGACGGGGGCCACGCGCTCCTGTTCCGCCGCCCAGGCGTACGCGGGGTCGTCGCGCAGCAGCTCGGCGTGCGTCCCGCGCCCGACGACGTGCGCCGGGCCGCCGTCGCCCGGCCCGAGGAGCAGCACCTCGTCCGCGGCGTCGAGCGCGGACAGCCGGTGCGACGCCAGGACGACCGCACGACCCGTCGCCCGGGCCCGCTCGGCCAGCATCCCCACCAGCGCGTCGGCCGTGGCCGCGTCGAGGTGCTCGGCCGGCTCGTCGACGAGCAGCACGCGCGCCGGCGCGAGGAGCGCGCGGGCGACCAGGAGACGACGGCGCTCGCCGCCCGAGACGTCCGCGCCGTCCGACCCGAGCATGGTGTCGAGACCGTCGGGGAGGGCGTCCAGCCACCCGCCGAGCCCGACGGCGCAGAGCGCCTCGCGAGCGTCGTCGGGCGTCACGTCCGCTCGCGCGACGCGCAGGTTCTCGAGCACGGTCGTGTCGAACACGTGGCCGTCCTCGGCGACGAAGAGCGCCTGCTCGCCGGTGACCGAGCCGCGCAGCGGTGCGAGCAGCCCGGCCGCGGTGAGCAGCAGCGTCGTCTTGCCCACGCCGGACGGTCCCGCGAGCGCGGCGACCCCGCCCGGCCGGAGCGTCAGGTCGACGCCCGACACCACGGGCGTGCCGTCCCAGCCGGCGTCGACCCCCGCAAGCTCGAGCGCATCCGGACCCTGGTAGGGCGTCGTCTCCCGCGGAGCCGAGGCCGACTCGGGCAGGAGCGCGGCCAGCCGGCGGGCGGCCTCGCGCGACCGGCGCAGCTGCACCGCGGCCGCGGGAAGCACGTTCGTCGCCTCGAACACCGCGAGCGGGGTGAGGACCACGACGCTCAGCTCGACCGGCGCGAGGGTCCCGGCCGCCACCGCGGGGATACCGAGCAGCAGCGAGCACAGCACCGCGAGCACCTGGGCGCCGGCGCCGATCGCCGCCGACACCCCGGAGATGCGCGCGCCGTCCTCGGTCGCGGCCGTGAGGTCGGCGTCGGCGGCCCGGAGCCCGGCGAGCCGCTCGTCGAGGCGACCCGCCACGCGCAGCTGCTGCCCGTCGTCGAGCAGCTCGAGGGTGCGGGCCGTGACCTCCGCCCGGGCCGACGCCCCGCGGGCCTCGACCGACGCCGCGGACCGCGACGCCAGCCAGGGCGCGACCAGCCCCGTGAGCAGCAGGCACCCCAGGAGCGTGAGCCCTGCGGCGGGCAGGAACGCGCCGACGAGCACGACCGACCCGAGCCCGATGCACGCCGCCACGCCCGCGGGCACCAGGGCCCGGACCACGACGTCCCCGACGGCGTCGACGTCGGCGCCGACCCGTGCCAGCAGGTCGCCGCGCCGCAGCGCCACGACGCCCGTCACCGGGCCGCGCGCGAGCGCGTCGTACAGGTTGGCCCGCAGCGCGGACATGCCCCGCAGCGCGACGTCGTGCGACGCGAGCCGTTCGAGGTAGCGGAAGACCCCTCGCCCGATGCCGAAGGCACGCACGGCCACGACCGCGACCGACAGCTGCAGGACGGGCGGCATCTGCGAGGCCCGGGCGATGAGCCACGCGGACGCCGCCGCGAGCCCCACCGCACACGTCAGGCCGAGCGCACCGAGAAGGACGGCGCGCAGCACGCGGGTCCAGCGCACCTCGAGCAGCGGGAGCACGCGCAGCAGCGGGTCGTGACCCGGGCGCAGGGCGGTCACGACGGCACCACCTCGCGCGCCTCGACGTCGACGACCTGGTCGGCGAGCGCGAGCAGCGACGCCCGGTGCGCGACGACGAGGACCGTGCGGCCGGCGTCGCGCCAGGCCCGCACGGTGTCGAGCACGACCTGCTCGCCCCGCGCGTCGAGGTGCGCGGTCGGCTCGTCGAGGACCACCAGCGGCCGGGTGCTGCCGGTCGCGCCGACGAGCGCCGCCGTGAGCGCGACCCGCTGACGCTGGCCCACGCTGAGCCCCACGCCGCCGAGCCCGACCGGGGTGTCCCACCCGCGCGGCAGCGCGGCGACGACCGAGTCCAGGCCGGTGGTGCGCGCCGCGGCGTCGAGGTCGGCAGCCGACAGGTCACGGCCCTCGAGCACGACGTCGCGCAGGGTGCCCGGAGCCAGGGAGGGGCGCTGCGGCACCCACGTGAGGCCGGCCCACCACGACGACGGGTCGACGTCGGCGAGGTCGACCGCCGGACCGTCGGGCGGCTCCACGAGCACCCGGCCGGCGTCGGGCCGCAGCAGGCCCAGCAGGACGAGCGCGGTCGTCGTCTTGCCCGCTCCGCTCGGCCCGCGCAGGGCGACGATCCGCCCGCCGCCCGCAGAGCCCGTCCCGAGGGGGATGCGCGCCGACAGCCCCGACGGCGCCTCCACGCCCCGGTCGCCCGCGCGCACCGTCACGCCGTCGAGCACGAGCGCACCACCGGCGAGCGACACGGTCCGCGCCCCGCCGAGCACCGCGGCCGGCGTCTCGAGGACCGTGAAGGCGCGCTCGGCGGCGGCCAGCCCGTCGGTCGACGCGTGGAACTCCGACCCGACGCGTCGCAGCGGCAGGTAGACCTCGGGGGCGAGCACGAGCACCGCGATCGCGGGGACCAGCTCCATCGAGCCGTGCACGAGCCGCAGGCCGATGCTGACGGCCACGATCGCCACGGACAACGTGGTCAGCAGCTCGAGCACCATCCCGGACAGGAACGCGATGCGCAGGGTGCCCATGGTCGCGCGCCGCGACGCCTCGCCGAGGGCCCGGACGCGCGCGCCGGGGCCGATCTCGCGCCCGAACGCACGCAGCGTGGGCAGGCCTGCGAGCAGGTCGAGCACCTGGGAGCCGAGCCGCTCGACGACGCGCAGCCGCCGCTCGGACGTCCCGGCGGTCATGACGCCCACGAGCCACATGAACAGCGGGACGAGCGGGATCGTGACGACGCAGATGACCGCGGCGATCCAGTCGAGCCCCAGGATCACGAGCACGAGGGCGGGGGTGACGATCGCCGTCAGCAGGAGCTGGGGCAGGTACCGCACGAGGTACGGCTCGAGGTCGCCGAGACCGCGGGTGGCCAGCGTCGCGACGGCAGCAGGGCTCGTGTCACCGTTCGCGTCGGCGCCGACCTCGGGCCGGGGTCCTCGCGCGACCATGTGGGCCGTGACCTGCTCGCGCAGCTCGGCGACCACCCGCCCGGCCGCGCGCAGCGCATAGCGCTCCTGTGCCCAGGCGATCACGGCACGCCCGGCGATCACGAGCGCCAGCACGCCGAGCCAGCGCGCGACGTCGTCGAGGGCGATCGGGCTGCCGGCGCTGCCGGCGGTCACCGCGGGCCCGAGCGTGTGCGCGATCGCGAACGCCTGCACGACGACGAGCCCCGCGGCCAGCGCGCCCAGGATCGCGGTCAGGACCACATACCCGCGCGCGGCCCGGGCACGTCGAAGAAGTCGAGGGTCGAGGGGCCTCATCCCCACATCATCTCGGAGCCGGCAGGTCGGCGGCGTGCGCCGCCGGGCCGCCGTCGTGCCCGAAGGCGGCGTCCTTGACGCGCCGCCAGGTCAGGCCGACCGGCGCGGGGATCTGCTCGGCCGTGAGCCGGCGTCGGAAGACCCAGTACGTCCAGGCGGTGTAGGCGAGGACGAGCGGCGTCAGGATCACGGCGACCCACGTCATGACGGTCAGCGTGTACGGCGTCGACGCCGCCTCGCTCACGGTGAGCGACTCGCCGCCCCCGAGCCCGGGCATGACGTCGGGGTACATGGAACCGAAGATGAGCACGACGGCGGACACGATCGTCACCGCGGACAGCGTGAACGCCCACCCCTCGCGCCCCGCGGCGATGGCCACGACCACGCCGACCAGGCACGCGGCTGCGACGGCGACGGCCGCCCACGTCCACGGGACCGAGTACTCGACCTGCGCCCACACGGCCCACCCGCCGGCCACGACGATGGCCAGGACCCCGAGGCCGCCCGCGAGGCGCCGCGCCCGGACCCGGATCTCGCCGTCGGTCTTGAGCGCCACGAACACCGACCCGTGCAGCATGAAGAGGAGGAGCGTGACCAGGCCGCCGGCCAGCGCGAACGGGTTGAGCAGCGCCCAGAAGCCGCCCACGTACTGGTGGTCGGCGTCGAGCACGACACCCCGCACGAGGTTCGCGAAGGCCACGCCCCACAGGAACGCCGGCACCCACGAGCCGAACTGGATCGCCAGGTCACACCGGCGTGCCCACGCGGCGCTCGCGATCTTGCCGCGGTACTCGAACGCGACGCCCCGCACGATGAGCGCGACCAGGATGATGAGCAGGGGCAGGTAGAAGCCGCTGAACAGCGTGGCGTACCACTCGGGGAAGGCGGCGAAGGTCGCGCCACCAGCGGTCAGCAGCCACACCTCGTTGCCGTCCCAGACCGGACCGATCGTGTTGACGAGCAGGCGGCGCTCCTTCTCGCGCTGCGCCTCCCGGCCCCGCGGCAGGATCGACATGAGCATGCCGACGCCGAAGTCGAAGCCCTCGAGCACGAGGTACCCGGTCCACAGGACCGCGATGAGGATGAACCAGACGATGGCGAGGTCCACGGTGTCTCCAGCTCTCTACGCTCAGTAGGCGAACGACAGGGTGCGGTCGGCGTCGTCGTCGTCGGCTCGCGCCTCGGGCGACTCGTCGCGCACCTCGCTCGGTACGCCCTCGATGGCGTAGCGGTGCATGAGTCGGTACCAGACGACCGCGAGCGCGCCGTAGAGCAGCGTGAACACGATCATCGACGCCAGGATGACTCCCGGCGGGACCGCGGTCGACACGCCCCGCTCGGTCAGCAGCCGGATCTGGTCGATCCCCGTGGGGTTCGGTGCCACGACCCAGGGCTGGCGTCCGACCTCGGTGAAGATCCAGCCGAACGAGGACGCCAGGAACGGCGCCGGGATGGCGATCAGGCCGAGCCGCGAGAGCCAGACGTTGTCGCTGATCCGTCCCTTGCGGGTGAGCCACAGGGCGAACACCGCGAGCGCGGCCGAGAACCCGGCCATCCCGATCATGAGGCGGAACGACCAGTAGGTGATGGCGAGCGGCGGCGTGTACGTCACGGGTGCTCCGGTCAGCGTCGTGTCGCCGTACCGCTCGGTGTTCTGCTCCTGGACGTCCTCGACACCCGGGAGGTAGCTCTCGGGTCCGGAGAAGTGGCCCGTGCCCAGGTAGCTCGCCAGGCCGGGGATCGTGATGAGGTGCCGCACGCCCTCGCACGAGTCGGACAGGTCGCCGATCGTGAGGATCGAGAACGCGGCGCCCTCCTCGCCCTCGCACAGGGCTTCGGCCGACGACATCTTGCCGGGCTGCTGCTCGTACATGATCTTGCCCTGGATGTCGCCCGAGACGGCGACGCCGATGCCCGCGATGAGCATGGTCACGACGCCGAGCCGGACGGCCGGGCGGTAGACGTCGCGGGCGAGCTTGATGAGGTCGTCGCGCCGGGTGCGAGCCAGACGCACCATCCACCAGGCGGCGATGCCGGTGACGAAGGTGCCGGCGGTCAGGAACGCCGCGCTGATGGTGTGCGGGAACGCCGCCAGGAGCGTGTTGTTGGACAGCACCGCGCCGATCGACTCCATCTCGGCGCGGCCCGTCTCCGGGTTGAAGACCGCGCCCACCGGGTGCTGCATCCACGAGTTCGCGGCGAGGATGAAGAACGCGGAGAGGTTCGTGGCGAGCGCGAACGCCCAGATGGCCGCGAGGTGCACCTTCTTGGACACGCGGTCCCAGCCGAAGATCCACACGCCGAGGAAGACGGACTCGACGAAGAAGGCCGCGAGCGCCTCCATCGCGAGCGGGGCGCCGAAGACGTCGCCCACGAACCGTGAGTACTCGCTCCAGGCCATGCCGAACTGGAACTCCTGCACGATGCCGGTCACCACGCCGAGCGCGAAGTTGATCAGCAGGAGCTTGCCGAAGAACTTGGTCAGCCGAAGCCAGCGGTCGTTGCGCGTGATCACCCAGGCCGTCTGCATCCCGGCGACGAGCGGGGCGAGCCCGATCGTCAGCGGTACGAAGATGAAGTGGTAGACGGTGGTGATGGCGAACTGCCACCGGGCTAGAGCGAGGGCGTCCACGTGGTCTCCAGGGTTCCCGGGGCCGGCGGCGGTCGACGGCCGCGATCCCTACTCATGACCGTACGACTGTCCGGGCAGGGACCGCATTTCCCACCATGCTCGTGAAGACTTTCACAAGTCAACCAGATGGGCGTGTGACGTCTGTCGCACCGCCTCGACGCGGGCCGCCGCGGGCCTGCCTGCCCGTGTCGCGGCCCCGCTACCAGGAGGAATGCGATGCGCGCGTCCATCGTCTGCACTCGGGCCGCCGCGCACCGGGTCGACGGGAGGGCCGGGTCGGGAAGCCGAAAACCGGGGCGCAGGAACGCGTGCTGAGCCCACCTGTCGGGCGGATCTTGGCGGCGGCCGGATGGGCGACCGGGTGGGCGGCCTGGTGGGCCTGCTGGACGCGCGGCGCGCCGTCGGTAGACACAGGGCGCCGGTCGCGGCGGATGGTGCGATACTTGACGGAGGCCGCCGGGGCCACATCCCTCAGGCGGCCCACGAGCTTGCAGCACCCGCGATCCGCACGCGGTGCCGGGCCGGGCGGTGAAAGGGCCCGGGTCCAGGCGTCCGCGAAGATCACTGGTGACGTGGCCGAGACCGAGACTTCCGTCCGGGTGGCGCGCTATGTGGCGCCGCCATCCGGGACGACGACCGCCCGGCGGTCCGCAGGTGTGGGGCGGGCTTTCCCGGGAGCTGGAGCGTACCCGTGACGTCCGACAACACCGCTGGAACCGATTCGACCGAGCCCTCGGGATCGCCCGCGGCCACGGCCGGCGAGAGCGCCCCCCGCAAGCCCGCCCGACGTCGTGCCACGCGAGCCGCGGCCGCACCGACCGGCGAGGCCCCTCTGGCGCCTGTGGTGGAGCCCGCGCCTGTCGAGCCGGTCGCAGCCGCCACCACCGAGCCGTCCGCGCCGCAGACGCCGGTCGCTGAGCCGGTCGCCGAGCCGGTCGTAGCACCGGTCACCGAGCCGGTCGCAGCACCGGTCACCGCGCCCGAGGGCACGGCCCCGAAGAAGCGTTCGCGCCGGGCGACGCGACCCACCGCCGCTGCTGCTGCAGCGGCCGCCGCCGCAGCCGCCGCGCCGGCTTCCTCGACTCCCGAGGGACCTGCCGAGCCCGCAAACCCCGTCGAGACCGCAACCCCCGTCGAGGCCGCGGCCGACGACGCGATCGTCCTGCCGGAACGTGCCTCTGCCGAGGCCCGGCAGGCGGCGCACGACGCCGCCGCCGAGGTCGCGGCCGGCATCCGGTCGCTGGACGACATCGTGCTTCCCGAGGGGCCCACCGCGCCGCGGGCCGAGCCCGAGGCCGAAGCACCGGAGAAGCCCCGCAAGGCGACCCGGACCCGGCGCAAGAAGGCCGATCCGGCCGCCGTCGCCGCGGAACCGGTGCCCGCTCCGGACGCCCCCGCCACCGAGGCGTCCCCCGAGGACGCCGCCGAGGCAGCTCCGACCGAGGTCGAGCAGAAGCCCAAGCGTGCCGCCCGCGGCCGGGGCAGGTCTGCGAAGGCCACCGAGAAGGCCACCGAGAAGTCCACCGGCACGCCGGCCGACGCGCCGACGGCGCCCGCCGCGACCACGGCGCCAGAGGTCGCCGCGGCTGCCCCGCGCACCCCCGAGTCGTTCCCGGCCGCGACCGGCGGAGGCTCGTCGACTCCCCGGCTCGCGACGACGGCCCTGCTGTTCCAGGCGCCCGACCTGTCGACGCCGCGCCGGTCCCGGCGCGCTCAGGCGCCCGCCGGCCCGCCGCGACCGCACGACGAGACCGCCGCAGCCCCGGCCGCCGGCGAGCAGCCCGAGGCCCAGCCCGCGGCCGAGCCGGCGCCGGCCACCGGGACGCGGGGCGGCCGCTCCGGGTCGCGTGCCCGGAAGGGCGTGGCCGGCCGCGCGGCGGGGGCCGCGTCGAAGGCCGACGAGCCGACGTTCGTCGAGCCGAAGGCTGCCGAGCCGAAGACTGCCGAACCGAAGGCTGCCGAGCCGGTGCCCGTCCAGCTCAGCAGAGACGAGGTGGCCGCGGCCGAGGAGGTCGGCGTCATCGAGTCCGAGCTCCTGGCCGAGGGCATCGAGCTCGTGGTCTTCGGTCCTGAGGACCTGGAGTACGACGAGTCGTACGAGGCCGTCGGTGACGCCGGTGACGCCGGTGACGCCGGTGACGGCACCGTCGGAGAAGCCGACGAGGCCGGCGAGGACGGCGAGGAGGTCGACGACCGTCCGCGCCGTCGGCGTCGCCGGGGTGGCCGTGGCCGTCGCGGCGGGCGTCGTGGGGACGGCGCCGAGGACGCCGACGACGAGGCTCACGACGACACCGACGAGGAAGACGAGCCGGACGAGTCCGACGCGCCGGAGGGCGAGCACGCCGAGGACGAGGGCGAGGACGACGACGAGTCGTCGTCGAGCCGCCGTCGTCGTCGCCGTCGGCGCGGGACGCGCGGCGAGCGCGCCCAGGCCGCGGCCGCGCGGACGCGAGACCGGTCGGGGGCCGACGAGGTCACGGCACTCAAGGGCTCGACGCGCCTCGAGGCCAAGCGTCAGCGCCGGCGGGAGGGCCGCGACGCCGGCCGTCGTCGTCAGATCATCACCGAGGCCGAGTTCCTGGCCCGCCGTGAGGCGGTCTCGCGCTCGATGGTCGTGCGCGAGTCGGGCGGCCGGACGCAGATCGCGGTACTCGAGGACGGCGTGCTGGTCGAGCACTACGTGTCGCAGCAGTCGCAGACGTCCATGGTGGGCAACGTCTACCTGGGCCGTGTGCAGAACGTCCTGCCGAGCATGGAGGCGGCGTTCGTCGACGTCGGCAAGGGCCGCAACGCTGTGCTCTACGCGGGCGAGGTGAACTGGGACGCCGCAGGCCTCGAGGGTCAGCCGCGTCGGATCGAGGAGGCGCTCAAGTCGGGTGACTCGGTGCTCGTGCAGGTCACCAAGGACCCGATCGGGCACAAGGGTGCGCGCCTCACGTCGCAGGTCACGCTCGCGGGCCGGTACCTCGTCCTGGTGCCCGGCGGCGGCATGACGGGCATCAGCCGCAAGCTGCCCGACACCGAGCGCAACCGGCTCAAGAAGATCCTCCGCGACGTCGTCCCCGACGGTGCGGGCGTCATCGTGCGCACCGCCGCCGAGGGTGCCAGCGAGGCCGAGCTGCGCGCGGACGTCGAGCGCCTGCAGGCGCAGTGGGCCGCGATCAAGGCCAAGTCGGAGAAGTCCACGACGTCGGCCCCCGCGCTGCTGCAGGGCGAGCCGGACCTCGCGATCCGCGTGGTCCGCGACATCTTCAACGACGACTTCTCGTCGCTCGTGGTGCAGGGCGACGGCGCGTGGAGCGAGATCTCCCACTACGTCGAGGAGCTCGCACCCGACCTGCGCGAGCGCGTCTCCAAGTGGCTCGAGAACACCGACGTGTTCGCGGTGCACCGCGTCGACGAGCAGCTCGCCAAGGGCATGGACCGCAAGGTCTGGCTGCCGTCGGGCGGCTCCCTGGTGATCGACCGCACCGAGGCCATGACGGTCATCGACGTCAACACCGGCAAGTTCACGGGTGCCGGTGGCACGCTCGAGGAGACGGTCACCCGCAACAACCTCGAGGCGGCCGAGGAGATCGTGCGCCAGCTCCGGCTGCGCGACATCGGCGGCATCATCGTCATCGACTTCATCGACATGGTGCTCGAGTCCAACCGCGACCTCGTGCTCCGCCGCCTGGTCGAGTGCCTCGGGCGCGACCGGACCAAGCACCAGGTCGCGGAGGTGACCTCGCTCGGTCTGGTGCAGATGACCCGCAAGCGCGTGGGTCAGGGCCTGGTCGAGGCGTTCTCCGAGACCTGCGAGCACTGCAAGGGCCGCGGCTTCATCGTGCACAGCGAGCCGATCGAGAAGGGTGCCCCGGCGCCGCAGCAGCAGGCCGAGAACGGCGACGGCGAGGGCACCAAGCGGTCACGTCGCAAGCGCGGCGCTGCCAAGTCGTCGGAGCCCGCGGTGCACGCGGACGTCCCGAAGCTGCCCGAGGACAAGTCCGAGGCACGTGAGGCGGTCAAGGCGACGCTGGCGACCATCGCCGCGGCCGCCGCGCACGCCCACGAGCACCGGGACGAGCACTCCGACGAGCACTCGGACGAGCACTCGGGCTCGCACGGCCACTCGCGCCAGGTCGAGCCCGTGGGCACGCCGGTCGACGCCTCCCCGGAGCCGGTCATCGAGCCGGTGGAGACGGTGCCCGGGTCCGTGCCGGCGGACCAGCCGGGAGCAGCCGACGAGGCGGCCACGACCAAAGGAGCCGGAGCCGAAGAGGCTCCTGCGCCGGGTGTGGACGAGGCTTCGGAGCCGGTGACCAGCGCCTGACCGGACGGCCGCCGTGGCACCTCGGTGCCACGGCGGCCTGTTCGTCCTCCGTCTGCTTGACTGGCGGCCATGGGTGACGGGCTGGGCGCGGGGCGCCTCGAAGTGATCGCTGGCCCGATGTTCGCGGGCAAGACGGAGGAGCTGGTCCGGCGCGTCCGCCGCGCCCAGATCGCCGGCCGGGCCGCGATCGTCGTCGCGCACGAGCTCGACACCCGCAGCGGCCCCGGTCGCGTGGCGTCGCACTCCGGCATGGAGATCGAGTCCCGCACGGTCGGCTCGGCTGCCCAGATCCCCGCGCTCGTCGAGCCCGACACGGTGCTGGTCGCCGTCGACGAGGCGCAGTTCTTCGGCGACGAGCTGGTCGACGTCGTGGTCGAGCTCGCCGACCAGGGGATCGTCGTCGTCGTCGCCGGACTCGCCGTCACGTTCGACGGGCGGCCGTTCGAGCCCCTCCCGGCGCTCATGGCCGTGGCCGAGCAGGTCACCAAGCTCACCGCGGTGTGCAGCGTGTGCGGCCGCGACGCCGCCTTCCACGTGCGTGTGCATGCCCCGGCTCCGGCCGACGGTGACTCCCTGACGCCCGTCGCGGCCCACGTGGGCGGGGTCGAGTCGTACGAGGCGCGGTGCCGCCTGCACCGGGCTTAGGCCCTCTAGGAGCACTCGTAGCGACGGCGGGCCGGTGCACCTGGGTGCACCGGCCCGCCGTCCTGGCGTCCCGTCGAGTCAGCCCGCGGAGAGCTCGAGCGACTGCACGAGCATGCCGAACCGTGCTCGCGAGTCGCCCCCGGCCGGCCCCGAGTACTCCAGCACCACGCTCTGGTCGCCGCGGACGAGCTCCACGGTCCCGAGGAACGTGGACCGGCCGTCGTCCCCGCGCTCCTCGCCGGCCTGGACGACCGTCTGGTCGGCGCCCGGGACGTCGTGGGAGTACCCCGCAGCCGAGGTCGTCTTGCCACCGCGGTCGAGGCTCCCGGCACTGACCGAGACCTTCTCGTCGGGCGAGGCCGCGTCCGGGTCGGAGACCCAGGCGCCTCCGTCGGGCGTCGAGACGTCCGCCCACTCCGGCGGGACGGACAGGCCCAGCGACTCCCAGCGTGCCTCGGTCCACTCGTGGGGGACGTCCGACGTCGGGAACGGCGGGAGGTCCTCGGGGTCCGACGGCGACCGCGACCCGTCAGCGAACCCGAGCGTGCCGACCAGCTGCAGCGCGAGCGCCCGCCCTTCGGCGGTGTCCGGCACCTCGATGTCGAGGAGGTAGCCGCGGCCGCCCTCGCGCCGTATCCGGACCTGCTCCTGGAGCACGCCGTCGCCGGGTCGCGGATCGACCCAGACCACGTCGGCGCCCTCGAGGGGGAACGTGTACGTCGGGTGGACGTTCGAGAACATGGTCTCGTCCGGGTCCCACGTCGCCGCGTCGGCCGACTGCGTGATCGCGAGGCTCGCCGCGCCGTCGGCGCTCCGGGTGCGCACCCTCGAGCCCGCAGGGAACGCGGTGCCGGACGCCTCGTCCTCGGCCCAGGACCGCGGCACGGCGTACGTCAGGCCGGCGAGCTCCGACTCCGACCAGCCGTCGGGCACACCTGCGACGAAGCCGTCGAGCGGCCGAGCTCGTGCGGCCTCGGGCGCCTGCGGGAGGTCCGTGGCGTCGACGACGGCCACGGAGCGCAGCAGGTCCGCGAAGATCTCCTCGCCTTCGCCCCGGTCCGTCCAGACCAGGCTGACCCGCACGGCGTCGCCGGACTCCAGGTGCACGTCGAGCGTGCCGACGAACTCCTGCGCCGACGTCTCCAGCTGCGGCTCCTTGACGTACTCCGCCGACGCGGCGCCGGGGACGTCGAGGTCGAACGGCCTGAGCCCGGACCCCTGCGGGGCCAGCGGCGCGTCGTCGTCGAGCGGGACGACCTGCACGAAGGTCTCGCCCGCCGTCCACAGCCCGCCGGCCTCCCCGCTCGCCTCCAGCTCCGGTGGAACCGCGAGGGTCACGCCGCCGGCGGACACGGGCGTCCACCCCGCAGGCACGTCGCCCGTCGCCGGGCCGGTCTCCGGCACGGGGGCCATCACGAGCGTCCCGCCCGCGATCGCGCCGGCGAGAGCCACGGCGCCCACGCCGCTCAGCGTGGCCCGCCTGGCTCGCTCGCGCCGCACGGCGCGGTGCGCCATCGCGGCGCCGTCGAGCCCGGCGACGGGGCCCACCTGCTTCGCCGCGTCCTGGAGGGTGACCAGAAACTCGTCCTGAAGGGTCATCGGACCTTCTCCTCTCGCGTCGCGGTCATGCCGTCCGTTCCGTCTGTGCTGCCCGTGCCGTGCATGCCTGGCGTTCCGAGCAGCTCGCGCAGCTTCGCCAGCCCACGCGAGCCGCTCGACTTCACCGTGCCGATCGAGATGTTCAGCTCGTCGGCGGTCTGCGCCTCGGACTGGTCGAGCAGGTAGCGCAGGACGACGACGCGTCGCTGCGCCTCGGGCAGCATCCGGAGCGCCCGCACGAGCTGGTCGCGGTCGACGACGGCTCGGGTGCCATCCGGGACGGGTGCGGGCCGCAGCTCGGCCGGGTCGGAGAGCACGTCGTGCCGCGTGCGCCGCCAGCCGTCGATCCGGGCGGTCGCGATGACCCGGCGCGCATAGGCGAACGGGTCGCCGTCACCGACCCGTCGCCAGGCGCGGAAGGTCCGTTCGAGCGCGAGCTGGACCAGGTCGGCCGCGCGATGCTCGTCGCCGCACAGGAGGTAAGCGATCCGGGAGAGTGCCGGGGTGCTCGCCACCGCGAACGCGGTGAAGCGCTCCGCCGCGGTGGCGCCCGTCACCACCACCCGGAACCGGTCCTCGGCCACCTCGCCGACGAGCGCGGGTGCGCCGTGGCTCGTCATGTCCACCGCCTACGTCGCGGGTTCATGCACCGTGGGTTCATGCACCGTGAGTTCATGCACCGTGAGTTCATGCAACACAGACGCCGACGAGGGCGCGAAGGTTGCTCGAGGTGCCGCACGACGTCGATCTTCTCGCCCGCGCGTGGCATCTCCGCGCATCGCCGGGCGGCGGCGGCACACCCGAGGGCTCGACGAGCCATGGTCCGCCAGATCTGGTCCTCTAGACCTGGTCCTC
>Ga0233385_1000382_pt1 | contig 23786 bp, 26 predicted proteins | sample ElkDunMinimDraft_16_FD_191543 | JGI IMG/M metagenome (GOLD analysis project Ga0233385, IMG submission 191543) | Fecal eukaryotic communites from dung pellets of Tule Elk in California, USA - Elk Dung G36 | ecosystem: Host-associated > Mammals > Digestive system > Large intestine > Fecal | place...
GTCGGCGGCAATACCGGGCAGTTGCTGGCGGACTCCAACGCGACGATAGACGCGATGGTCGCCGATATCGACGCGGCGAAAAACCACGTCCATCTGCTCTTCTATATCTGGCTGGCCGACAACAACGGCCGCAAGATGATCGAGGCGCTGGAGCGCGCGGCGGCGCGCGGCGTCACCTGCCGCGTCATGGTCGACGACGTCGGGTCGCGCTCGCTGGTGCGCTCGCCGCACTGGCAGGCGATGCGCGAGGCCGGCATCAAGGTGGCAAGCGGGCTGGCGGTGGGCAATCCCCTGTTCAGGGTGCTGATCAGCCGCATCGACCTCAGGAACCACCGCAAGATCATCGTCATCGACGGCACCATCACCTATTGTGGCAGCCAGAACTGCGCCGATCCCGAATTCCGGGTGAAGCCCCGCTATGCGCCCTGGGTCGATGCGATGGTGCGTTTCGAAGGCCCGATCGCGCACCAGAACCAGCTGCTCTTCGCAAGCGACTGGATGGCCGGCGTCCGGGAGGATCTCGGCGACCTCTTGAAGCCGCCGAAAGCGGCGGCGCGGGCGGCTCGCGACAGCATGCCGGCGCAGGTCATCGGCACCGGGCCGACGGTCCGCTACTCGGCCATGCAGGAGGTGTTCCAGTCGCTGCTCTTCGCAGCCCGCCGGGAGATCGTGGTCACGACGCCCTATTACATTCCCGACGACGCTATCCAGACGGCGCTTTGTGCGAGCGCCTATCGCGGCGTCGACACGACGGTCATCTTTCCGGCCCGCAACGATTCCTGGATCGTCGGCTGGGCAAGCCGCAGCTATTACGCGGACCTGCTCGCGTCCGGGGTGAAGATCTACGAATACGAGGGCGGCCTGCTTCACACGAAGTCGCTGACCATCGACGGCGAGCTGCTCCTGATCGGCTCGGCGAACATGGATCGCCGCAGCCTGGAGCTCAACTACGAGAACAACATCCTCGTCTACGACCCCGAACTGACCGAGGCGATGCGCAGGCGACAGCGCGAATATATCGAGCGGTCCAGGGAAGTGACGGTCGGCCAGGTTTCGCGCTGGTCGACCCCGCGCAAGCTGATCAACAACACCGCGGCCATCCTCGGCCCGCTGTTCTGACCGGAGCGCGTGCCTCTCTATTCCACGCTCAGCCGGTAGCCGATGCCGCGCACCGTCTGCAGCCAGACCGGGTTCGACGGATCGCGCTCGATCTTGCGGCGCAGCCGGTTGATCTGCACGTCGATGGTGCGCTCGCCGACATCGGATTCGCCGGCGACCAGCTCATGGCGGGGAATGGTCTCGCCGGCGCGGCCGGCAAAGATCGCGAGTATCTCCTGCTCCCGGTCGGTGAGCTTCAGCGGCTCGCCGCCGCGCTTCAACTCGCGGCGGGCGATCTGGAACGTGTAGGGCCCGAAGACCAGTTGCTCGACCTTGGGCGTCGCCGCGGGGGCGCCGCGCCGCAAGATGTTGTTGATCCGGAGGATGAGCTCGCGCGGATCGAAGGGTTTCGGCAGGTAGTCGTCTGCGCCGGCTTCCAGCCCGGCGATGCGGCTGTCGGTCTCCGAGAGCGCCGTCAGCATCAGGATCGGCACGGTCTTCTGCGCCCGCAGCGACTTCGTCAGCTCGACGCCGTTCTCGCCCGGCATCATCACGTCGACGATCAGGAGGTCGAAATCGAGCCCTTCGAGCTTGCGCCTGGCTTCGTCCGCATTGCCGGCCACCGTGACGCGAAAACCGTTCTCAGTGAGGTACTGCTTCAGAAGGTTGCGGATGCGGGTGTCGTCGTCGACGACAAGGAGATGCGGCGCGTCGTCGCCCGGGGCCGCCGGGAGGTTCGTCCTGTCACTGGTCTCCATTGCTTCTTCCTGCGATTTTCCCGGCGCCGTCGGCCGGCAGATTGTCGATCTGCGCCCTGAGCTCGGCATTGACCATCAGTTTCAGGAACCGCTCGATGGCCGTCCGCTCCGCGGCGCTGGCTCCCTGCAATGCATCATGGATGCGGCGCGACTGTGGCCTTGCGAGGGCAAGCATCAGCGCGCGGCCTTTCGCCGTCGGGTAGAGCTCGCGCTGACGGCGGTCGCGGGGCCCCTGCACCTGGATGATGTGGCCGGTGTCGATCAGCTGCTTCAGCACGCGGGCGAGGCTCTGCTTGGTGATCTTCAGCACGTCGAGCAGCTCGGCGACAGTCAGGCCGGGCATGCGGTTGACGAAATGCAGCACGCGGTGGTGCGCGCGGCCGAAGCCGTAATCCGCCAGGATCTGGTCAGGATCGGAGGTGAAGTCGCGATAGGCGAAGAAAAGCAGCTCGATGATCGACAGATCGATGCCGTCATCGCTGGTGATCGCGGTTTTGATGGGTTTTCCGGCGGCGCTCTCGGCCATTCGAATACTATCCTCGCCGGAAATACGTCAGCACTGTTGACATAGTTTTGGCCCGATGGTAATTTTTGCCAAGCTTTTCGGCGGATTGCGAACGAAAAGGCAAGGCTGGAGGGCTTTTTCCGGAACTTCCTTCATTTGCCTTCATGTTCCTGTCCGCCTAGGTTTGGCCTCGCAATTACGCTATTTGCCCGGCTGGTTCAGACATAGCAACGATAGAGTGGGCGCCGGCCCACGGGAGGTTACCCCTATGGCATCCGTTTCCTTCGACAAGCTCGACGGGTTCATCTGGATGAACGGCGAATTCGTCAACTGGGCCGACGCCAAGATCCACGTGCTGACGCACGGGCTGCACTACGCCAGCGCCGTGTTCGAGGGCGAGCGCGCCTATGGCGGCGAGATCTTCAAGCTCACCGAGCATACCGAACGCCTGCACGAATCCGCCCGCATCCTCGGCTTCAAGATCCCCTACAGCGTCGCCGAGCTCGACGACGCGTGCCGCGAGCTCTTGAAGAAGCAGGGCTTCAAGGACGCCTATGTGCGGCCGATCGCCTGGCGTGGCAGCGAGCAGATGGGCGTCTCGGCGCAGAACAACCGCATCAACGTCGCGGTCGCCATCTGGCAGTGGCCGAGCTATTTCGACCCGGCTCAGAAGCTGAAGGGCATCCGGCTCGACATCGCCGAGTACCGCCGCCCCGACCCGCGCACCGCGCCGTCGAAGTCGAAGGCTGCCGGCCTCTACATGATCTGCACCATCTCCAAGCATGCGGCGGAGGCGAAGGGTTATGCCGACGCGCTGATGTACGACTGGCGCGGCCAGGTGGCCGAGGCCACCGGCGCCAACGTGTTCTTCGTCAAGGACGGCAAGATCCATACGCCGAAGCCCGACTGCTTCCTCGACGGCATCACGCGGCGCACCGCCATCGACCTGGCCAACCGTCGCGGCATCGAGGTGATCGAGCGGGCGATCATGCCGGAGGAACTGGAAGGCTTCGAGCAGTGCTTCCTGACCGGCACGGCGGCCGAGGTGACGCCGGTCTCCGAGATCGGGCCGTACAAGTTCACCGTGGGCAAGATCGCCGAGACGCTGATGAACGATTATTCGGCCGAAGTGCAGCCCAAGCACGCCATCGCAGCCGAATAAGAGTTTTAGACAGTCAAGAGCAGTCTAGAGGGCGGTCTTCACGGCCGCCCTCTTTCATTATGTTTGTCCCCAATTTGACTTTCCTAGAATTCGGAGTCTGATTGGCACGCCGATTCGTACGAAGTCGGCCTCCGTGGAGGGACGGCATATGGAAACTCTTCTTCCAATCATTGTGCAGATAATCACGGGTATCATCGGTGGCGAGGCGGTGGGAGCAGCGTTCAGCCGTGCGGCGATGACGCAGCTTCCCAAGATCCTGAGCGGCGCGATCGGCGGCGTCGCCGGCGGCGCGATCCTGAACAGCCTGATGGGCGCCGGAGCCGATCCGGCCGCGATGGCGGAGGCGGTCGGCGGGCTGGGCAGCTCGCTGAACATCCAGAACATCGTTGGCGGAGCGGGCGGCGGCGCCATCCTGACGGCGATCGTCGGCGCCATTATGGGAGCGATGAAGAGGGCATAGCCGGCGCCACCCGGCTGAGAACGGGCGGCCTGCGTCGCCCGTTCCGTTTTTGGCAAAAGATCGTGGAGGACCGATGTCCTCCGACGCCTGCCGGTCAGAGCGGCAGCGGCCTTCCGGCTTGTTCCGCCACCATGTAGGCGGCGTACCAGTCGGGCCAGTTCTCGTCGCGCTGGCCGCCGTTCCGCTTCTCGTGCTCGCCATGGGCGATCGATGCGCGCCGCATCGCTGCCGCGAGGTCCGCCTCGGAGCCATAGTTGGTGGTGTTGGAGTCTACCCGACCGGGAAACCGGCTGGTCACCTCCTGCAACAGCCACTCATTGCCATCCGGATCCTTGAAGGTCGCATAAGAGAAGTAGCTGCGGCCCCGGGGATCGCGTCCCTTGATCGCCGGCTTTCCCGGACCGTCGCGATGGAACACCTCGCTGACGTCGACGCCACGACGCGCAAGGTCGGCACGGGCAGCATCGATGTCCGACACGACAAGGTACAAGCCTTGCCCGGACCCAGGCGCGGCGCTTGTGACGCCCTTGCCGAAGTGGATCGAGGACGGCGACCCCGGAGGCGTGAACTGGATGCCTCGAAACGCATCGCCGACGACGAAGTCGGCATCGAGGCGCCAGCCCAGGCTCTCGTAGAAACGCTTGGCGCGATCCGCGTCCGAAACCGGGATGGCGACCACCTCCAGCTTGGCGACCACACCTTGCGCCGCCGGGGCGGCCGCGCCGGCATGATCGCTGCGCGCCTGAACATTGCTCATCTCGTCCTCCTCAGTTGGTTTGTTGGTCGGCGACAGTGCGAAGTCTTCTGCGGCCTGTCTCCACGGCCCGGCAGGCTGACGATCATGTCGTTACCGGAACGCAGGCTCACCGGAAGGCAGGCATAGTCGAGCTGCATGCAGCTCCGACCGCCCATGTCCGCGAGGCGCTGGCTGCCTGTCACCACGCAGCCGATCGCGCGCAGGCGCGTCGGGTTCCTGCGCGGGAAAAGAGCCGTCCGCGTGCATGTTGTGGGTGTTCCTGGGGAACACCAGGCCGGTCGCCTTACCCTACGTCAACTTTGCGAAGCCAGACAAGTCCGTTGCGCCGATGCGGGGGAGGGGAGAACGGGATCGGGTCCCCGCCCAGTAGGCCATGCGTGTTCGCCATCCGGCTCGCCTCTTCTATCCGCTGCCGATCCGCTCTAGATCAGGGGCCAGAAGCGAAGGAGAACACATGGGCCAGCTCAATGCCGGCATCGTGCCGGTCACGCCGTTCCAGCAGAACTGCACGATCCTTTTCGACATGGACGACAAGAGCGGGGTGGTGGTCGATCCGGGCGGGGACGTCGACCGTATCCTCGCGGTCCTGAAGGACAATGGCATCACCGCGACTGCGATCTGGCTGACGCACGGACATGTCGACCACGCCGGCGGTGCGATGGAACTGAAGGAGGCGCTGGGCGTCGACATCATTGGCCCGCACGAGGCCGACAAGCCGTTGCTCGACAATATCGAAAACCAGGCCAAGCGTTTCGGCGTCGCCGACGCGGTGCGCAACTGCGTGCCCGACCGGTTCCTGGCCGAGGGCGACAAGGTTTCGTTCGGCGAGCACGTGTTCGAGGTGCTGCATTGCCCGGGCCATGCGCCGGGCCACGTCGTCTTTTACAATCGCGCCGCGCAGTTCGCCCATGTCGGCGACGTGCTGTTCCAAGGCTCGATCGGACGCACCGACCTGCCGGGCGGCGACCATGCCGCGCTCATCCGCTCGATCAAGGAAAAGCTTTTGCCGCTCGGCGACGAGATCGGCTTCATCTGCGGCCACGGTCCGGGCGGGCGCTTCGGCGAGGAGCGCCGCAGCAATCCTTTCCTCGTCTGACAGATTACGCGGGGCGTATCCGCAAAAAGCGGCGCTGACTTACAGTCCGCGCGCTTGCCTTGGCTTTTCGCGTCAGTTGGCGACGCAGAAATGCTCGCGGCCGTCATAGCCCATGAAGGTGCCGGACCGCGGGTCGAAGCTGCGGTAGCGGTCGTGGCAGTAGTCGTACCACTCCGGGCTCCACGGCTCGAGCGCGCCGTCGAGATAGACCGTTTCCGGATATTCACGGATCGGGCGCGGGCCGGGACGCCGGTAGGGATTGGCGTAGACCGGCTCAGGCTGCGAAGCCAGGCCGACGACAAGCGCTCCGGCCGCGAGGCCCAGGATGCCGGCTGCGGCCAGGTCGCCGCCGTTAGAGTGATAATGATGGTAGTGCCGGTCGCCGCGCCGCCAGTGGCGGTCGCCGGCATTGGCGGCGGGCAGGGTGGCGAGCGTGGTGGCTGCGACCGCAACGGACAGGATCGCGGTCTTGAACAAACGGTTCATCTTCGTCTCCTTCGCACCGGCCCGTCAGCTACAGAGCCAGTGATTGCGAAAAGAATAGGGCGACGAAGGTGAACGGCGGCTGAACATGGGCCGGCAGCCGGCTTGCGGCAATGCAAGGGTGACGCCTCTGCCCGGGCTGGAATCGGCTTTTGCCAAAGGCGCAGCAGTTCCAAGCCTAAGCCGTCCTCAGCGTCGAAGGAACGCGCGGCGCCTTCCGGCGACACCGGCCGCGAGGCGGCCGGCGTTGCGGAGATCAGAGTACCGTAAGATTGACGGCCTTCGGACCCTTGCCGCGCTTGTCCGGCTCGGTTTCGAAACTGACTTTCTGCCCGTCTTCGAGACCCGGAAGGCCGGAGGCCTGCACGGCTGAAATATGGACGAATACGTCTTTCTCGCCGCCTTCCGGCGTGATGAAGCCGAAGCCCTTTGCGTGGTTGAAGAACTTGACGGTGCCGGTCTGCGGCATGGGAAACTCCTCTATCCCCCTATACTGCTTGCCAGGCGGAACCCTCATCCGTCCTGGCTCGTCATCCGTCGGTGGATCAGCAGGTTCTTCCGCGTCGGGACTTTGCGTCCTCTTTGACCGCGGGGCGCCCGATCCCCAGTACTTGTCGGGCGCAGTCCCCTATTTCTCCGGGCCGGCAAATGCGCGATGGCTAAATTGTTCCTTTATTTTTGGGCCACGGGCAAGCAGAAACTTATTCCACGCCCTCATCTTGCGGCGGCATCACGCGTGAACCGCCGCAAGACAGCATCCTGCCGCTAGTTCTCGCAGAGGGTCACCGGCCCGATCCTGATGCAGTCCGGCCGGCCCTGGCCGCTGCCCTGATGCTGGTTGTAGGCCCGGATCCGGCAGCGTTCGCCGACATGCTTGTGGTAGACGCTGCGGCCGTATTCCGGCAGGTAGTGGCGGCGCACGTCGCGGTGGCAGTCCCTTGGCCGGTCGTCGTAACCGTCTTCCTCACGGTCGACTACCACGACGCGGCAGTTCTGGCGGTGGCGATGCCAGACCCTGCGGCCATATTCCGGCAGATAGTGACGGCGCACATCCTGGTGGCAGTCGACCTGCACCTTGGTGACGAGGCTGTTTCCTTGCGGCGCCGGCGCCTGCGGCATGGCCGGGGCGGACCCGGCCGAAAAGCTCAGCGCGAGCAAGGCTGCGCCGAGAACTCTGATGGATTTCATTTCGCGCTCCCCCTTGAGCATCGATTGCACGGATAATGCTGCTTCCCAACGCGTTACGCCGGAGTCCCGTACGCCCACGAGGAACTCCGTAACCATGCGAAAAGGGCATGGCGCCTGCGTGCCATGCCCTTTGAAACCGGCTTACGCCGCCGAAGCGGCGTGATGAGGTTTCACGACGCGCGCAGATTGACCGCCTTCGGGCCCTTGCCCATGCGGTCGGGCTCGACGTCGAAGGTCACCTTCTGACCGTCGACGAGAGTGCGCAGGCCCGACGCTTCGATCGCCGAGATGTGGACGAACACATCCTTCGCCCCGCCGTCGGGCGTGATGAAGCCAAAGCCTTTAGTCGTGTTGAAGAACTTTACGGTACCAGTCTGGGCCATGGGAGAACTCCTTCACCCGTTGCTTGGTCTGAGGCCTGGTCCGCCGCTTCGCCCGGCGGGCAGGCCCGGTTTTTCTTGGCGGCCATGCATTCGCGCACAGTAAAAGCCCCCCGCCAAAGCGGGGCCGTCAGATATTCACAGCTTCGGGGAAAGGGTCGATCAAACGTTCCAGTCTCCGGGTCAGCAAACGCCCGAACGGCGAATTTTATGGCACGGAACCACAGTTCTGACAAGATGTCGCACCCGAAGCGCCGCTCGCCGCAATTCAGTCACGCCGCGCGAGGAGCTTCGGCATTGCGGATCGCGCCTCTCCCGGAGGGGCCGAAGAGGAGAAGAATTGATGCGTTCAGCAACCTATCTGCGCAGCTTTGCCCTGATGTTCGTCGGCCTCATCGTGCTGGCGGCCTGCACGGTGGTGGTCGACGAGCCGAGACCCGTGCGGCCCGGCCCTCCTCCCGGTCCCAGCTGCTCGCGCGAATTCCGGCCGGTCTGCGCCGGCCGCTTCGGCGAGCAGCGTACCTTCAGCAACGCCTGCCTGGCCGATCGCGCCGGCTGGCGGATCATTCACCGAGGCGAATGCCGCCGCAGCGGTGGCGGCGACGGGCCGCGCGTCTGCACGATGGACTACCGGCCGGTCTGCGCTACCCGCCACGGCAGTTTCCGCACTTTCAGCAACGCCTGCGGGGCGGACGCAGCCGGCTGGCGCGTCGTTCGCCGCGGCGAATGCTGAACTGAGAGCTGCGCGCACCCCGGCGGAATCTCCGCCGGGGTGCGGCCGCCGTGGCCGAGACCGTCATGATCGGGCGTGACGGTCCCGCAGTCTCCTGACAATATGCTGTCAGGAGGCCTGTGGCAGTTTCCGCACGGTAGGATGGGACGTCCGGCGCCATGAAGGACTGGAACGACAGGTTGAACACGCCCGGCACCAGCGGCATCAAGCCGTCGCCGCGCAGCTTCTCCGACGTGGTCGAAGGCCAGCCCATGCTGGTGCCGACCGCGCGGCAGGTCGACAACTTCATCCGCACGATCCCGGAAGGCGTGCAGATGGACGTGCCGGCGCTGCGCAGCGCGCTTGCGCTGGTGCACGGCGCCGAGGTCACCTGCCCGGTCACCGTCGGCTACCATCTGTGCACCGTTTCGGAAGCCGCCCACGAGGCGCTCGAACGGGGTGCGGCACTTGCCGACATCACGCCTTTCTGGCGCGTGCTTTCCGGCAAGGCGCCGACCACCAGCAAACTGTCGTTCGGCGCGGGGTTCGTCGCCGAGCAAAGGAAACGCGAAGGGTTGCGGGATTGAACCATGCGCAGAGCGGACAGACTGTTCCAGATCGTCCAGCATTTTCGCGGTGGCCGTTTGGTCACTGCGCAGAAACTCGGCGCGTGGCTCGAGGTTTCGGAGCGGACCATCTATCGCGACATAGCGGACCTGCAGGCGACCGGCGTGCCGATCGATGGCGAGGCCGGCGTCGGTTACATGATGAGGGAGGGTTTCGACCTTCCGCCGCTGATGTTCACGCGTGACGAGATCGTGGCGCTGGTCGCCGGCGCTCGCATGGTCAGGGCCTTCGGCGGCGCCACCATGGCGCGCGCGGCGGACGAGGCTCTGGTCAAGATCGGCGCGGTGCTGCCTGACGCTGAGAAGGATCGCATCGCCCGCACCGAGATCCACGCGCCGATGTGGGTGGTGAGCGACGCCGACCGCGCCCATATCGACCGCATCGAGCGCGCGGTGGAGAAGCGCGAGGTGCTGACGCTCGACTATCGCGACGAGGCGGGACGCCCGTCGGCGCGCGACGTGCGGCCTCTCGGCCTGTGGTTCTGGGGCAAGGTGTGGACGCTGGTCGCATGGTGCGAGATGCGCTCCGACTTCCGCGCCTTCCGCATCGACCGCATCGCCTCGGTCATCCCCGCCGGACGCAGCTACAAGCCCGAGCGCGGCAAGCTGCTCGCCGATTATTTCCGCTCGATGGAGCGCGGCGAACGCCATGGTGACACCGCAGACCGCGCAAGCGGTTACTGAGCCGGCTTCGGAACGCTTGCGCTGCCCTCGCTCCGATCGTTTCCGCACCGGTGGGAATCAGCCATGCTGGCGAGATGAGACCAGTCGAGATCGTCGAATATGATCCGTCGTGGCCGGCACTGTTCGCTAGCGAGCGCGACGCGCTTCTGACGCTGCTCGGCGGTCTCGTCGACAGCATGCATCACATTGGCAGCACGTCGGTTCCGGGGCTGGCGGCAAAACCCAAGATCGACATGGACGTGGTCCTGCGGGCAGGCCATCTCGTTTCCGCAGGTGTAGAGCGTGTCCGGGCGACAGGCGCCTGGAACTATCACGGGGATCCCCATGGCGAAGGCCGGTGGGCCTTTACACGCGGGCACAGCCGCGGCGTCCGCCTCTATCTCTGCGGTCCGGGCAACGCCACTCACGAGAAGCGGATTCTTTTCCGGGACTGGCTGCGCTCGCATCCGGAAGACGCCGCCGCCTATGGGGCGCTGAAGCGTCGGCTCGCGGCTGACGCAAATGGCGACTTTGCGTTCTACACCGACGGAAAATCCCGGTTTGTCGCCTCCATCGTGGAGCATGCGCGGATGGCCGAGCGTTGACAGGTTCGGACCGGCGGTCCTGCCGATCGCCTTGGAAGGGAGTTGGAGATGGACTCGGACAGGAACGAATGGAACGGCGCCTGCCATTGCGGCACGGTTCGCTTGCGCGTGCGATTGTCGGACGGACTGCGCTCGGCCCGCCGGTGCAATTGTTCCTATTGCCGGATGCGCGGCGCCATAGCCGTCACGGCCCTTCTCGGCGATGTCGATGTGGTCGCCGGCGCCGACGCGCTCACCATCTATCAGTTCAACACAAAGTCGGCGAAACACCATTTCTGCTCGAAATGCGGCATCTACACGCATCACCAGCGTCGCTCGAACCCGAACGAATACGGCGTCAACGTCGGTCAGCCCGTTCGACTTCGCCGAGATTCCGGTCACGGACGGAGTCAATCATCCCTCGGACGGCCGGTCCGACGGCATCGTCGGAACGTTGCGCTTCATTGCGGCCAGCTAGACGGGATGGTTAAACAAAAGGCCCGCCGAAGCGGGCCGTTTCTCCGTGTGGCCGACCGGACGATTATAGTTCTTCGTCGTCTTCGCTCTTGCCCTTCAGCGCCGAGAGCTTGGCGAAGACCGCGTCTGCGTCGAGTTCGGCGTCCTCCGACCTCTCCGCCGGCTGCTCGGGCTGCAGGCGCTCTGTGAGGGCGGCCGGCAGCAATGTGTCGCCGGTCGGCTGCGCCAGTTCGCGGCCCTTCGATGCGCGATTGACCTCGATATCGAGGTCGATCTGCGAGCAGAGGCCCAGCGTCACCGGGTCCATCGGCACCAGGTTCGAGGCATTCCAGTGCCGGCGCTCGCGGATCTGCTCGATCGTCGACTTGGTCGTGCCGACCAGCCGCGAGATCTGCGCGTCTTTCAACTCGGGATGGTTGCGCACCAGCCACAGGATCGCGTTCGGCCGGTCCTGCCGCTTCGACAGCGGCGTGTAGCGGGGCGCCTTGCGCTTGGATTCGGGCACGCGCACCTTCGGCTCGGACAGATGCAGCCGATGATTTGTATCGGCCTCGCCCCTCTTGATCTCGTCGCGCGTCAGCTGGCCGGTGATGATCGGATCCATGCCCTTGATGCCCTGAGCGGATTCGCCGTCCGCGATCGCCTTCACCTCGAGAGGATGCAGGCCGCAGAACTGCGCGATCTGGTCGAAGGAAAGGGCCGTGTTGTCGACCAGCCAGACCGCGGTCGCCTTGGGCATCAACAGCGTATTTGCCATGATAAAATCCTCTCGTTCGCCCGCGTCCCGTTCGCGGGCGGTGGTCAGACCACCGAATTTTTGGGAAAATCGCGGTTTGTATAGCGATGTTCGCCGTCCGCGGCAAGGATTCTTTGCCTACGGCGAGAGTGTGGACGACAAATGGGGCGATACGCTGATCGTTAGCCTGGGCAAGATAAGCGGTCTGCTTACGCTGCACTCAAGATAAGCAGGCCGGCCCTTTCGCGAGGGTCGGCCTGCCTTGTTTATGGGAGCGATGGATGGCTTGCGCCGCATCGGCCATGTCAGCGGCCGCGCGACAGGCGGCTGCCGTCGAAATCCGGCCAGCCGATATCCTTGCGCAGGTCTTCGGGCAGCGAATACATGAAATGCGCCATCCGGAATTCCTCGTGCATCGCTCTGAACCGGCCGGCATAGCCGCGGACGGTGCGATAGATCCTGGGGGCGATCGGGGTCATGACAATCCTCCTTCCTGTTAAGGAGAGACTATCGCACACCCCTCCTGACAGCAGTCCGTCAGGAGCCCGAGGGCACCTTGCAGATTATTTCCCAGGCTTCCGAAAGTTCAGCTTTTCACCGGCACGACATAGTTCAACGGCAGGCGTCCGCCATCGGCGTAGATGGTCTGGCCGGTGACGTAGCTCGCCTCGTCAGAGGCCAGAAAAGCCGCAATTGCGGCGATTTCTGCCGGTTCGCCGATGCGGCCCAGCGGCGTGCGGGACAGGATGCGGTTCTTCGCCGCCGGATCGGCGTTCACGCTGGCGAGCATGTCGGTCATGATCGAGCCGGGGCCGATCGCATTGACGCGGATGCCGTAGGGCGCCAGCCCCAGCGCCATGACTTTTGTCAGTTGGTTGACGCCGCCTTTCGAGACCGAATAGGGCACCTGGTTGGCGATGGCGAAGACGGCGTTGACCGACGACATGTTGACGATCGAGCCCGGCTTTTCGCCTGCCTTGACGCGCTCGGCCATATGGCGGGCGACTGCCTGGCCTGTCAGGAAGGAGCCCTTGAGGTTGACGCCGAGCACGCGGTCGAAATCCGCCTCCTCGAGGTCGAGGAAGTCGGCGGCATGCACGATGCCGGCATTGTTGACCAGCACGTCGATGTGGCCGAAGGCCGCGATTGCGGCGGCGATCAGGCTCTCGACGTCGGCGCGGATCGCGACATTGGCCTTGTGGAATCTTATCTCGCCCTGTTTGGAGAGGGCTTCCACCGCCTTCGCGCCACGCGCTTCGTCGATGTCGGCGATGATGACGCGCGCGCCCTCGGCGACGAAGCGCTCCGCGATCGCATAGCCGATGCCGCTGGCGCCGCCGGTGACGATGGTCGCTTTGCCGCTGAGGTTCATGGGAGTGCTCCTGTGTTGTGCTTTTGCCGGCATTCGCAATAGCGAAGGCTGGCGGCAAGGGGCAAGAAGGTCAAGCGCAAGGGCCAGAGGGCACCATGCGCCGAAATGCAGAATCGCCGGGCCTGTCGGCGCGGGCAGGGGTCGCGCGCTCCAGCGGAGGAAAGGACCTGTTCCGCCGATCCCGCCTAGAAGGTCATCCGGCGCGAAAAGACTTCTCCGATCCGCCTCCATAAGAGCTGATGTTCCGGTCGTTCGCGCAAGCAGGGAAAGGAGTTGCTTGCCCGCCAGGCGGCAGCCGTCCTAAATTGCCGCCCGAAGTCGCCGCAGTCGTGGCGATGATGAGTTTCGCAGGAGGCTACGATGGCACTGACGATCAACGACAACGCGCCGGATTTCGAGGCGAACACCACCGAGGGCCCGATCCGCTTCCATGAATGGCTGGGCGAAAGCTGGGGCGTGCTGTTCTCCCACCCCAAGGATTTCACGCCGGTCTGCACGACCGAGCTCGGCCGCATGGCCGCGCTGAAGCCCGAATTCGAGAAGCGCGGCGTCAAGGTGATCGGCCTTTCCGTCGACCCGGTCGAAAACCACGAGAAATGGTCGATCGACATCGGCGAGACGCAAGGCACCGCGCCGAACTATCCGATGATCGGCGATACCGACCTCAAAGTGTCGAAGCTCTACGGCATGCTGCCGAACGAAGCCGGCGAGACGTGCGAAGGCCGCACAGCGATGGACAACGCCACGGTGCGCGCCGTCTTCGTCGTCGGACCGGACAAGAAGATCAAACTCGCGCTCATCTATCCGATGAGCACCGGGCGCAATTTCGACGAGATACTGCGCACGATCGACTCGCTCCAGCTCACCGCCAAGCACAAGGTGGCGACGCCCGTCGACTGGAAGCAGGGCGACGACGTCATCATCCTGGGCTCGGTGTCCGACGACGACGCCAGGAAGCAGTATCCGGATGGCTGGAAGTCGCCGCGACCCTACATCCGCATCGTGCCGCAGCCGACCTGAAATCCGCGGCAGGCTTCGCCTGAAGAACGCCAGTTTCCTGTCAAGGCCTGGCGGCATCGCGCGCCGGCCGCACATCTGGACAGGCAACATGCTCGTGCCGCATGGTGCATGTCATGCACGATGACGACATCTGGGATGCCGAGGCCGCCAGTTCCTACGACACGCCAGGCGCCGGAATGTTCTCGGCCGACGTGTTGGGGCCAGCCGTGGAGCGGCTGGCTGAACTCGCGGCGGGCGGCCGGGCGCTCGAATTCGCGATCGGGACCGGCCGCGTGGCCGTGCCGCTCAGCGAGAGGGGCATTGCCGTAACCGGCATCGAAATGTCGACGGCGATGATCGCGCAGTTGCGAAGGAAAGCCGACGAAGCGACGATCCCGGTCGTGCTCGGTGACATGGCCACGACGGTTGCCCCCGGCAGCTATGCGCTCGTCTACCTCGTGTACAACACGATATCGAACCTGCTGACCCAGGCCGAGCAGGTCGATTGCTTTCGCAACGCGGCCCGTCATCTCGTGCCCGGCGGTCGGTTCGTGGTCGAGCTCGGGGTGCCGGAGTTGCGCAAGCTGACACCCGGCCAGCAAGCCGTGGTCTGGCGTTCGGAGCCGGACTATATCGGCCTCGACACCTACGACGTGCTGCGCCAACAGATCGTGTCACACCATTTCAGGTTTGGCGAAGGCCGACAGGCCCGACTCTTTCGCTCGCCTCACCGTTACATCTGGCCGGCGGAACTGGACCTCATGGCCGAACTGGCCGGATTCGAACTGGAGAGCAGGCATGCGGACTGGGTTGGCTCTCCCTTCACCGCCGAGTCGCCGTCCCACGTTTCGGTCTACCGCCTTGGGGATCGCTAGCCAGGCGGGCTTGATGCGGCTTTGACAGCGCTCTCCGCGCCTGCTCAAAAGCGGAATGTCGAAAGCGCTCGCCCTCGTCATCGTCGCCCTGATGATCGTCCAGCTGATCAAGCCGCTCGGCCTGCCGGGGCTGAAACAGCGGCGCGACTTCTGGAAGCTGGCGGTGGCGGCGATGGTCGCGATCTCGATCACCGTCGTGCTCAGCCACGGATGGTGAACGGCTGATGTGAAGAACCCCGCCGAAGCGGGGTTCTCGTTTGTTCAGGAGCGCCGCGTCTTTAACTTACGCGGCCGTCTTGACGCTGGACGCGTCGAAAATGCTGTCGATCGTCGAAGCCAGCATTGCGTTGAATTGTTCGTCGCTCTGGCCGGCCGACAGCCCCTCGGTCAAGGCGCGCGAGAAGCTGGCGATCATGCCGACATTCTGCTTCAGCTTTGCATTCGCGTCGTTGCGGGAATAGCCGCCGGACAGGGCGACAACGCGCATGACGCGCGGATCGTCGATCAGCGGCTTGTAGAGGTTGGGCTTGGTCGGCAGCGTCAGCTTCAGCATGACCTGCTTGCCTTCAGGCACCTCGTCGAGATGCTTCTTGATTTCGGCAAGGAGGATGTCCTCGGCTGCCGCCTTGTCGGGGATCGAGATCGTGACTTCCGGCTCGATGATCGGAACGAGGCCGTGCGCCAGGATCTGCTTGCCGATTTCGAACTGCTGGTCGACGACGGCGGCGATGCCCTTCGGGTTCGCCGCGTCGATCACCGAGCGCATCTTGGTGCCGAAGATGCCCTTCGCCACCGCACGCTGCAGGAGCGCGTCGAGGTCCGGCATGGGCTTCATCAGCTTGACGCCGTCCTTCTCGTCGGCCAGCCCCTTGTCGACCTTCAGGAACGGCACCACGTGGCGCTTCTCCCAGAGATATTGCGCGGTCGGGATGCCGTCGATGTCGCGGTCCATGGTCTGCTCGAACAGGATCGCGCCCATCACCTTGTCGCCGGTGAAGGCGGGAGACTTGATGATACGCGAGCGCATCTGGTGAACGAGGTCGAACATCTGGGCTTCGCTCGACCAGGCGCTTGCGTCGACGCCATACTCCTTGAGCGCTTTCGGCGTGGAGCCGCCCGACTGATCGAGCGCGGCAATGAAGCCGTCCTTTTTGGCGGCTTGCGAGGCCATTTCCTTGTTCATCTTTTTCTCCAGTCGAGTGATTTCCAGAACTCAATACGGCAGGCGGCGTTGCAACGCCACCAGCCGCAGCCGATCCCCGCCCAACTCAATCGATTCAATCGGTAACGCCCTCCAACAGGCGCGACCTACTTGTGCTTCAGGACCTCGACGCCCGGCAGTTCCTTGCCTTCCATCCATTCCAGGAAGGCGCCGCCGGCGGTCGAGACATAGGTGAAGTCGTCGGCGACGCCGGCATGGTTGAGCGCGGCCACCGTGTCGCCGCCGCCGGCGACCGACAGCAGCTCATCCGCCTTGGTGCGCCGGGCTGCGTGCTTCGCCACGGCCACCGTCGCCGCGTCGAACGGCGCTATCTCGAAGGCGCCGAGAGGGCCGTTCCAGACCAGCGTCTCGGCACGGTCGATCCAATCGTTGATTGTCTCGACGGTCTTCGGGCCGGCGTCGAGGATCATGGTGTCGGAAGGCACGGCATCGACCGGCACCACCTCGTTCGCCGCGCCGCTCTTGAATTCCTTCGCCACCACCGCGTCGGAAGGCAGGATAATGGCGCAGCCGGCGGTCGCCGCCTCGATCATGATCTGACGGGCGGTCTGCGCGAGATCGTGCTCGCAGAGCGACTTGCCGACATCCTCGCCGCGCGCCGCGAGGAAGGTGTTCGCCATGCCGCCGCCGATCACCAGCGCGTCGACCTTCTTGACCAGGTTAAGCAGCAGGTCGAGCTTGGTCGAGATCTTGGCGCCGCCGACGATGGCCACCACCGGCCGCTCGGGATTGCCGAGGCCCTTCTCCAGCGCCTCAAGCTCGGCCTCCATCGTGCGGCCGGCATAGGCGGGCAGGATATTGGCGAGGCCCTCGGTAGAGCAGTGGGCGCGGTGCGCGGCGGAGAAGGCGTCGTTGACGAAGATGTCGCCGTTCGCGGCGAGCTTTTCGGTGAAGGCGGGGTCGTTCTTCTCTTCGCCCTTGTAGAAGCGGGTGTTCTCGAGCAGCGCGATGTCGCCCGGCATCATGGCGAAGATCGCGCCCTCGACCATCTTGCCGATGCAGTCGGGTATGAAGGTGATCTTGCGGCCGACGACATCCGAGGCGGCGCGGGCGATGGGCTCCAGCGACAGCGCCGGGTCCGGGCCTTCCTTCGGGCGGCCGAAATGGGCGAGCAGCACCACCTTGGCGCCCTTGTCGGAGAGTTCGAGGATGGTCGGCGCGACCCGCTCGATGCGGGTGACGTCGGTCACCTTGCCGTCGGACACCGGAACGTTGAGGTCGACCCTGACGAGGACGCGCTTGCCCTTGATGTCGCCGATATCATCGAGGGTGCGGAAATGGGCCATGGTCGTACTCCTTGGAAATTCCCTAAACTCAAAAGCAGCCGGACATTATCGCCATGCGATATGGATGCAAGAAACTTGGATGAAAATCGGGTCAGACGTCGACCTTTTCGGCGCTCTCGGCGGCAGGGGAGGGCGCTTGCGGAGCGGCGGGCGGCCGCCGCCTGAAGAGGGCGCGGATGCGGTCGATCAGCTCGGCGGGGCTGAGGAATGCCGGGATGTTCGTCACCGCGGGCGCCGGCTCCAGCGACAGGCCGACCGACGTGATCTTGCCGTCCTCGTCGACGTCGCGGACGATCAGCTCGATCGTCCCAAGCGGCAGGCGGTCGGCATATTCCGCGTGGCCGCCGAGGCGCTGCCGCAGCAACTGGCCTATGGTGAGCTTCCTTTCGGCCTCGTTGAGCGCCGCGCCGTAGTTTATCTCCAGCTCGCCGGCCGAGCCCCTTGGATCGACGGTGAATTCGCCGAAGAAATCGGCGTCGTCGGGACTGACCTCGGTGCGGCTGGCGAAAAGCCGGTCGAGCAGGCGCGGGTAGCGGTCGGACACGAAGATATAGACATGGTCGCCGGCGACCAGTCGCCCGGTGTCCTGGTATTTCATCGAGCGCCCCTCGCGCACGACGAGCGATGGCCGAGCCCAGCGGGGTATGCGCTCGCCGCGCGCCACCGGGCTGCCGGGCACGACGGTGTAGGCGAGGAGCTCGTGGTGCGCGGAACCCGGCAGTTCGAGCTCGACCTTCTCCAGGGGGCCGATGCGCTGGGGCACGACGAGGCCGAGCCGCCGCGCCAGCGGGCCGACCGTCCAGCCCTGCACGACCAGCGACACAAGCACGATGATGAAGGCGGTGTTGAAGATAGCGCGGCCTTCCTCCAGTCCGCCGAGCAGCGGTGTGATGGCGAGCAGGATGGAGACGGCGCCGCGCAGGCCGACCCAGGAGACGAAGGCGGTCTCCTGGCGCGGGAAGCGGAAGGGCAGCAGGCAGAGCCACACGGCAATCGGCCTGGCGATGAAGATCAGGACAAGGCCGAGCAGGACGGAGACGGGCAGGATCGGCAGGAACTGCGAGGGCGTCGCGAAGAGGCCGAGCACCAGGAACATGATGATCTGAGCCAGCCAGGCCACGCCTTCCTGGAACCGCCTGAGCCCCGCTTCGGCGCGAATGCGCGAATTTCCGGCGACAAGGCCGGCGAGATAGGCGGCCAGGAAGCCGGAGCCGCCGAAGGCGCCACCTGCGGCGAATTCGAGCAGCGACAAGGTGAGCACGAAGATCGGCAGGAGGCCGGGGTCCAGGTGGAAGCGGTTGACCAGGCGGACGATCGCCATGCCGCCGAGCACTCCGATGACGGCGCCAATCCCCATATGGACGACGAAGCCAGCGAGGAGGTCCAGGAACAGGACTTCGGCTTCGGGGTCGGCGCCCGCCGCGATGACCTCGACCAGCATGATGGTCAGGAAGATGGCGATCGGATCGTTGGTGCCGGACTCGATCTCCAGCGTCGATCTCACGCGGTCGCGCAGCTGCAGATTGCCGGCGCGCAGCAGGAAGAACACGGCCGCGGCATCGGTCGAGGCGACGGCGGCGCCGAGCAGGAAGGATTCGAGCCAGGTGAAATCGGTCAGGTAGTAGGCCGCCACGCCGAACACGCCGGCGGTCAAAATCGTGCCTCCCGTCGCGAGCGAGAGCGCCGGTATCGCCGCCTGGCGGAGCGCCGCTACCGGCGTTCCGAAACCGGATTCGAACAGGATGACGGCAAGCGCCAGCGAGCCGATGAAATAGGCGACGCGTGCATTGTCGAAATCGATGCCGAGGCCGTCGGTGCCGGCGGCGAGACCAAGCCCGAGGAAGAGGAGCAGCAACGGTGCGCCGAAGCGGAAGGCGATCAGGCTCGAAAACGCGGCGGCGAGCACCAAGGCGGTGCCGACCAGCGTCGCGAGATAAATCGACTGCTCCATCCCGGTGTTGCCCCTCCGACCTTCTCTTCGTGGCTTAACGTAGAGTGAGGCCAAGACAAGGCAGGGGCAAGCAAAGGACGCAGGTTTTCGCCAGCCAGGAGCGAGATTCCCGCGCGACGTCGCGCCGACGCCGCTTCCGGCGGTACTGTCGGGCCCAAACGGGTCGGGAGAGCGGAGGCGCCCGGTCGGCTCAGGCCGGTACGAACCTGCGCTGCTCGGTGTGGTTTTCGCGCTTGTCCCGTTGCTCCCACCAGTCGCCCAGAGCATCGATCAGCGGCACCAGTTCCTGACCGAAGGCGGTCAGGTCGTATTCGACGCGGAGCGGATAACCTTCGAAGGCGGTGCGGCGCACGATGCCCGCGTTTTCCAGCTTGCGCAGTTCCAGAGTCAGCATCCGGTGCGAGACGGTCGGATTGTCTCGCCTGAGGTCGCTGAAGCGCTTGGCGCCGTCCTTCAGATAGTAGAGCACCAGCGTCGGCCAGCGACCGCCCAGCACCTGCATGGCTTCTTCGATCGGGCAGGAGGTGACGATGTCCTTCACGGCGAAGCTCCGGTTCTGGTTACAAAAAAGTGCGTCATTTACATGGGGCGCGAAGTACCTAGGTTCCAGCCCTCGCTGCGCAGCGTGATTTGAAGACAATCACGGAGAACGATCTTGGAACCGATACTCGTTTATGGCTTCCCGCTGGGAAGCTCGATGGGGCTCGTCGCCGCGCTGGAATGGCTGGGTCAACCTTATAGGCTCTGCCGCGTCGACATGCTGGGCGAGATGCGCGAGCCATCCTATGCGCGTCTCAACGCGCGATATGAAACGCCGGCCCTGGTCACCGACGATGGCCGTGTCATCACCGAAACCATGGCGATCGCCGCCTGGCTGGAGGCGCGTGACGAGGAGCGCCGGATCAGCTTCGATCCGCGCTCGCCGCAGGCCGACCGCATGCACCAGCTCATGGCCTTCCTGAACACCGGCTTCACCGGCGCGTTCAGCCCACTATGGGTTGCGATGGAGATGTCGACGCCCGACCCGCAGTTCCAGGAGGCGTTGCGCCGACACGGCCGCGAGGCCGTCATAGAACGCCACGACAAGCTTGAGGCCATGCTTGACGACACGCCGTTCCTGGTCGGCGACCGGCCGACGCTGGCCGACGGCGTGCTGATCGGCGTGTCGCGCTGGCTGGAGTTCCACGAGGTGGCGGAGGTCGAGCGCTGGCCCAGGCTGGCGGCGCTGCGCGCCCGCATCGAGGCGGATCCGGCCATTGCCTATGCGGTCGCGCTGGAGAATGGCGAGCGGCCTGCCGGATCGGGTGCCTGCGCCGGCCATGTTCCCTTGGCCGAGGTGATCGAGCGCTTCGGCGCCTGACACGGCCTATGAACGAAAAACGCCCGGCTCAGCCGGGCGTTTTGACCGATGCAGTGCAAGCGATCGTCAGGCGATCGTCTTGGCGAAGGCGACCGACGTGTCGGCCATACGGTTCGAGAAACCCCACTCGTTGTCGTACCACGACAGCACCGAGACGAAGTTCCCGTCCATGACCTTGGTCTGGTCGAGCGCCAGAGTCGACGAGCTTGGATCGTGGTTGAAGTCGATCGACACGTTGGGATGAGCCGTGACGGCGAGCACACCCTTGAGCTTGCCCTTCGACGCGGCGATCACGGCGTTGTTGATCTCTTCGACGGTGGTGTTCTTCTTGGCGATGAACTTGAAGTCGACGACCGAGACATTGGGGGTCGGCACGCGGATCGAGATGCCGTCGAGCTTGCCCTTCAGCTCGGGGATGACGAGGCCGATCGCCTTGGCCGCGCCCGTCGAGGTCGGGATCTGCGACAGCGCCGCAGCGCGGGCGCGGTAGAGATCCTTGTGCATGGTGTCGAGCGTCGGCTGGTCGCCGGTGTAGGAGTGGATCGTCGTCATCATGCCCTTCTCGATGCCGACGGCCTCGTGCAGGACGGCCGCGAGCGGCGCCAGGCAGTTGGTCGTGCAGGAGGCGTTCGAGATGACGACGTGGTCCTTCGACAGCTTGTCGTGGTTGACGCCGTAGACGACGGTCAGGTCGGCGCCGTCGGATGGGGCTGAGACGATGACGCGCTTGGCGCCGGCGGTCAGATGCGCGGCGGCCTTGTCGCGGGCGGTGAAGATGCCGGTGCATTCGAGCGCGATGTCGACGCCGAGATCCTTCCACGGAAGCTGGGCCGGATCCTTGACGGCAAGAACCTTGAACTTCCCGCTGTTGCCGATGGTGATCGTGTCGCCGTCGACGCCGACTTCCTGCGGGAACTTGCCGTGAACGCTGTCGAAGCGCAGCAGGTGCGCGTTGGTCTCGACGGGGCCGAGGTCGTTCACGGCGACCACGTCGATGTCCTTGCGACCCGACTCGTAAATCGCGCGCACGATGTTGCGGCCTATGCGGCCAAATCCGTTGATTGCAACTCTGACAGCCATGTCAATCTCCTGCAGCGCTTGGGGGGAAGGGTCGCCGCTTCATAGCGGCGATAGACGAAATAATCCAGACACGCCTAGATCGTGTTTAAATCGATTAACTCCTGGTTCTCCTGACCATGCCGGAGCGCGCCTCAGGGATGAGGACGCGCCGGCTCGCTCTCGGGGATGGCGCGCGCATCCTCGCCCTGCGGCACGCCGTTCTTCACGCGGTCGCCGGCGAGTTTCGCCACGGCCTCGGCGGTGATGCCGAAATATTTGTAGAGTTCTTCGGCCGGGGCGCTGGCGCCGAAGCCGGTCATGCCGACGAAGGCGCCGTCCGAGCCGACGAAGCGGTCCCAGCCGAGGCGAAGCGCCGCTTCGACTGCGATCTTCACCGGCGCGTCGCCGAGCACCTTCTCGCGATAAGCCTTGTCCTGCTCCTCGAAGAGCTCGAAGCAAGGCACCGAGACGACACGCGTCGGCGTGCCCTCCTTCTGCAGGAGGTCGCGCGCGTCGAGCGCGATCTCGACCTCGGAACCGCTGGCGAAGATCGTCACCTTGGCCTCGCCGTCGGCGGCCGCGAGCTCGTAGGCTCCCTTCGCCGAAAGGTTGTCCGCCACATATTCCGTGCGCACGGCGCGCAGGTTCTGGCGGGTAAGCACCAGCGTCGACGGCGTCTTCTGCGAATGCAGCGCGGCCTGCCAGCATTCCGCCGTCTCGGTCGAATCCGCGGGACGGAAGACGAAGTGGTTGGGAATGGCGCGCATGGCGGCCAGATGCTCGACCGGCTGGTGCGTCGGGCCGTCCTCGCCGAGGCCGATGGAATCGTGCGTCATGACGAAGAGCGAGCGGATGCCCATCAGCGAGGAGAGGCGCAGCGAGGGACGCGCATAGTCGGTGAAGCAGAAGAAGGTGCCGCCGTAAGGGATCAGCCCGCCATGCAGCGCGATGCCGTTGATGGCGGCGGCCATGGCGTGCTCGCGGATGCCGTAATGGACATAGCGGTTGCCGTAATTGTCGGCCGAGAGCTCGAGCAACTGGCTGGTCTTGGTGTTGTTGGACGGCGTCAGGTCTGCCGAGCCGCCGATTGTCTCCGGCAGCGTGCCGTTGATGACTTCCAGCGCCATCTCGGACGACTTGCGGGTCGCGACCTTCGGCTTGTCGGCTGCGAGCTTCTGCTTGTAGGCGGCGATCGCGTCGTCGAAATTCGCCGGCAGCTTGCCGGACATGCGTCGCTCGAACTCGGCGCGGCGGTCGCCCGAGGCGGCGAGACGCTTGTCCCAATCCGCGCGCACGGCGGCCCCGCGGGAACCCGCCTCGCGCCAGGCCGACAGGATGTCGTCGGGGATGACGAAGGGCGGCGAATCCCAGTTCAGCGCCTTGCGTGCGCCGGCGATCTCTTCCTTGCCGAGCGGCGAGCCGTGCACCGCCTTGGTGCCGGCCTTGGTCGGCGCGCCGAAACCGATGGTGGTCTTGGCGGCAATCAGCGTGGGCTTGTCGGATTTCTGCGCGGTCTCGATGGCCGCCGCGATGGCGTCCGGATCGTGGCCGTTGATGTGGAAGGCGTTCCAGCCCGACGCCTTGAAGCGCGCGACCTGGTCGGTGGAGTCGGACAGCGACACCTTGCCGTCGATCGAGATGCCGTTGTCGTCCCAGAAGACGATAAGCTTGTTGAGCTTGAGATGGCCGGCCAGCGCGATGGTTTCCTGGCTGATGCCTTCCATGAGGCAGCCGTCGCCGGCGATCACATAGGTGTAGTGATCGACGAGGTCGTCGCCGAAATGGGCGTTCACCACGCGCTCGGCGAGCGCCATGCCTACCGAATTGGCGATGCCCTGGCCGAGCGGGCCTGTCGTCGTCTCGATGCCTCCGGCGAAGCCGTATTCGGGATGGCCGGCGGTCTTGGAGCCGAGCTGGCGGAACCGCTCGATCTGGTCGATGGTCATGTCCTCGTAGCCGGTGAGATAGAGCAACGAG
>Ga0233385_1000383_pt1 | contig 23711 bp, 20 predicted proteins | sample ElkDunMinimDraft_16_FD_191543 | JGI IMG/M metagenome (GOLD analysis project Ga0233385, IMG submission 191543) | Fecal eukaryotic communites from dung pellets of Tule Elk in California, USA - Elk Dung G36 | ecosystem: Host-associated > Mammals > Digestive system > Large intestine > Fecal | place...
CCCAGCGCCGCGGTCAGTTCGGCGCGGGACGTCGGTCCGTGGACGTGGACGTGGCGGAGCAGCGCGCCCAGGTTCTGCCTGCGGATCTCGTCCTGACTCGGCCCTGGGCGCATGGTCATCCTCTGTTCTTCCGGGCCGCTCGTCAGCGGGTCCCGGTGGCGGCTGCGCGCCGCCGCGAGAGCGCGTCGACGCCGGCGGCCAGCAGAAGCACCACCCCGGTCACCATGTACTTGACGCCGGCGCTGTAGTTCAGCAGGCCCATGCCATTGTCGATCACAGCCACCACCGCCCCGCCGAGCACCGCGTCCAGCACCCGGCCCTTGCCGCCGAAGAGGCTGGTGCCGCCGATCACGGCGGCTCCGACCGCGTAGAGCAGCACGTCGCTGCCGCCGGTGTTCGCGTCCACGGAGTTGGCCCGGCTGGCCGCGACGATGCCGCCGACGGCAGCCATGCTGGAGCAGATCAGGAAGCAGGAGACACGGATGCGGTCGATGTTGATGCCCGCCCGCCGGGCCGCCTCCCGGTTGCCGCCCACCGCGTAGATGTGCCGGCCGTACGCGGTGCGGGTGAGCACGAAGGTCCAGACCACCAGGAGCACGGCGATGATCGGCACCACCACCGGCACGCCCTTGAGCGAGACGATCAGCACGTTGCGGCTGCGCTCCTGGTTGAGGATGAACACCGCCGCGCCGAGGATCAGGGCCAGTGCGCCGATCCGGCCCCAGACGACGGCGCGCGGATCGGTGGTCAGGCCGCGGATGGAGCGGCGCCGGTGCCGGGTCAGCTGCACTGTCGCGTACCCGGCCACCGCGAGCGCGGCCAGCGCCCAGCCCAGCGCGGGCGGCAGGTTGCGGTTGGCGACGGCGAGCAGGACGTTGTCGCGGACCGAGATGTTGGTGCCGCCGTCGATCAGCAGCAGCGCGACGCCCTGGAACGCGAGGAAGGCCGCCAGGGTGACGACGAACGACGGGATGCCGATCTTGGCGACCAGGAGGCCGAGGGTCAGGCCGATGACGATGCCGGTGCCGACCGCCGCGGCGACCGCCACGTACCAGGGGTAGCCGAGCACGGTGACGACGTTGGCGAGCACCGCCGCGCAGACGCCGCTGGCGAATCCGGCGGAGAGGTCGATCTCCCCGATCAGCAGGACGAAGACCAGCCCCATCGCGATCAGGGTGACCGCAGCCCCCTGGGTGAAGAGGTTCGCGAAGTTGCCGGCGGTGAGGAAGACCGGCTTCATGACGGCGAAGACGGTGCAGAGGACGACCAGCCCGGCCACCGCCGGCAGGGCACCGATGTCGCCGCCGCGGACCCGCGCCAGATAGCCGCGCAGGTGACCGGCGACGGTCGGCGGGGGCGGGGCGACCGGCTGGTTCTGCTGCTGCGCCGCGGTCGTGGTCATCGGTCGGCTCCCGAGGTGGTGTCGGCGTACGGGGTGTGGTCTTCGGCGGAGAGGCCGAGCGCACCGCTGCGGCCGGCGGTGATCAGCTCGACTATCTGCGCGTGGGTGATGTCGGTGGTGCGGACCTGGGCGACCATCCGGCCCAGGTAGAGCGCGGCGATGCGGTCGGAGACGGCGAAGACGTCGTTCATGTTGTGCGAGATCAGCACCACGGCGAGACCGTTGTCGGCGAGCCGCCGGACCAGCTCCAGCACCTGCGCGGTCTGGGCGACACCGAGGGCGGCGGTCGGCTCGTCGAGGATCACCAGCCGGCTGTTCCAGAGCACGGCCTTGGCGATGGCGACGGTCTGCCGCTGGCCGCCGGAGAGGCTCGAGACGTGCTGCCGCAGGGAGGTGACGGTGCGTACGCTCAGCCCGGCCAGGGTCTCGGCGGCGAGCTGCTCCATGGCGGCCTCGTCGAGGACCAGGCCGCTGCGCTTCTCCCGGCCGAGGAACATGTTCTGCACGATGTCGAGGTTGTCGCAGAGCGCGAGGTCCTGATAGACGACCTCGATGCCGAGGTCGGCGGCGTCGCGCGGGGAGCCGATCTGCACCGGCCGACCGTCGAAGACGACCTCACCGGCGTCCGGCGGGTGGATGCCGCTGATGCATTTGACCAGGGTGGACTTGCCCGCGCCGTTGTCACCGACCAGGGCGGTCACCTCGCCGGCGTGGGCGGAGAAGGCGATGTCCCGCAGTACCTGGACCGGGCCGAAGCTCTTGTCGATTCCACGCAGCTGCAGCAGGGCGGAGGTGGACATTGTGGTGCTCCTTTGCGCGGGCGGTGGCGAGGTGGGTGCCGCCCGGCGCCGCGGGGGTGACGGCGCCGGGCGGCGGAACCGGGTCAGCTGATGCCGGCCTCGCTGCAGAGCGCGGTGAAGGCCTCGGTGCAGAGCTGCTCCTTGCTGACGAAGCCGTCGGCGACGACGTCCTTGACGTTCTCCTTGTGGATCGGCTGCGGCTCGAGGAGCACCGCCTGCACGTCCCGGTTGCCCTCCGGGTCGCGTACGGTCTGGCCGGTCTCCTTCTTCTCACCCCGGGCCAGCGCGACGGCCAGGTCGGCGGCGGCGTCGGCTTCCTTCTTGATCGCCTTGTAGACGGTCATGCACTGGTCGCCGGCGAGGATGTTCTGCAGGCCCTGGACGTCGGCGTCCTGTCCGGTGACCGGCACCTCGCCGTTGAGCTTGTTCTTCTTCAGGATCGAGATCGCCGCGTTGCCGAGGCCGTCGTTGGCGGCGAGCACGCCGTCGATCTTGCCGTTGGTCTGGGTGAGCATCTGCTCGAAGACGGTCGCCGCCTCGGCGTTGTCCCAGTCCTTGACCCACTCCTCGGGGCCCTTGACGTATTCCCCGCTGTCGAACTTCGGCTTGAGCACCGAGTCGTATCCGGCGTGGAAGAGGGTGGCGTTGTTGTCGGTCTTGCCGCCGTTGAGGTAGGCCACGACCGGCTTGTCGACACCGGAGTCGCCGAGGCACTTGACGAGCCCCTCGCCCTGCAGCCGGCCGACGTTGGCGTTGTCGAAGCTGACGTAGTACTCGGCGGAGCCGCCGAGAGTGAGGCGGTCGTAGTCGATGGTGGCGATGCCCTGCGACTTGGCCCGGTCCAGGACGGCCTTTCCGGTGCCGGAGTCGAGGTTGACGATCATCAGCACGTCGACCCCGCTGGTAATCATCTGGTCGGCGATGGTCTGGAACCGGCTCTTGTCGTCCTGGGCGTTCTGGATGTCGTAGTCGACGCCGGCGGCCTTGAAGGCCTCCTCGAGGTACTTGCGGTCGGCGTTCTCCCAGCGGCCGGAGGTCTTGCTGTCGGGGAGGATCACGCCGATCTTCGGCCGGTCGGCCGTGTCGCCGGGGCCGCTCTCCTCGCCGCAGGCCGTCAGGCTGCCCGCAGCCAGGAGCCCGACGGCAGCCACTGCCACTATCCCTTTGCGCATGTGCCGCGTCCCTTCAGGTGGTGGAGCGGTGTTTGTTGTGTCCGGCAACGTATTCATCGTTGCCGACGACACGCAAGGGATTCGCCGGGGTGAGTTTGTTGACGCCGATAACAATTCGGCAACCCAGTGGAAATCCACCCGAACTTCCCGCCGTCCGGAGTGGACCAGTGCCTGGGGCAACTTCCCCGAACGGCGCCCGCTCAGGGCCCCGCAGCCGGCCGGGCCCGCGCTGGTCTCTGCCGAAGGTGCGGGGACGAGGGCGGGGAGTGGGGCGTCGGTCAGCGGGCGGCGATCGGGGCGGCCGTCGCCGCGGTGAGCGCGACCAGGTCGGCCGGGGCGAGCTGCACCTGAAGCCCGCGCCGCCCGGCCGAGACGTAGATCGTCGGGAAGTCCAGCGCCGAGGCGTCCAGCACCGTCGGCAGCCGCTTGCGCTGCCCGAGCGGGCTGATGCCGCCGCGGACGTAACCCGTGGCCCGCTCCGCCAGTGCCCGGTCGGCGAGCGCCGCGCGTTTGCCGCCCGCCGCCCCGGCCAGTGCCTTGAGGTCCAGCTCGCCGTCGACCGGCACCACCGCGACCGTCAGCGCGCCGTCCACCTCGGTCACCAGCGATTTGAAGACCCGGGCCGCCGGTACGCCGAGCGCCTGCGCCACCGTCGCCCCGTAGCCCGGGGCGTCGGGGGGAACGTCGTACGGGTGCACGCTGTGGCGGACCCCGCGCCGGGTCAGCAGCGCTGTCGCCGGAGTGCCCTTGCCCGCCACGATCGGAAGGTATCAGCCGGCGGTGACCGGGGTGCCGACAACGACCGTCGGGGCCCCGGCGACCCGGGTCAGCACCAGGCTCGCCGGTTCGCTGCCGGCCAGGCGCAGGTCCCGGCGCAGTCGCTCGGGGTCCAGGGCCGAGCCCCGCTTGAGGATCTCCACGCGTCCGACCCGGCGCTCACGCAGCAACGTACGCAGCCGCTTCAGCGAGAAGGGCAGCACATCGGTGATCTCGATGCAGCGCGCGTACGGGGTGGGCGTGGCGGCGTCGGCGTAGACGTAGGCGATGTCGGGGTCGGCGAGGTTGCCGTCGACGGTCGCGGCGAACTCGGCGACCAGGTGGGAGCGGACCACCGCGGGATCCGGGTCGTAGAGGAAGCGGCCCACCGCCCCGACCGGGGCCGCGACGGTGCCCGAGCCGGTGAGCTGGTGGACCGGGCCGCCGCGATCGATCACCGTGGCGCGGTGGGTCTCCTGGGCCAGGTCGCCGCACCAGAGGGCCGCCTCCACGAGGTCGCCGTCGACGCTGACCCACTCGGCTTCGGCGCCGGCCGGGACCAGGGCGTGGTCGATGCCGGGTGCGACCTTGACCACTGTACGGCCGACCCGCCCGGCCAGGCCGACAACGAAGTCCCAGGGCGGCGAGTAGGCCGCCGGGTCGAAGATGCGCCGGCCTCCCGAGCGGCGGGCGGGGTCACAGAAGACCGCGTCCACGCCGGTCAGGTCGACGGTCGTGGCGTCGGCGCAATCGACCGTGAGCAGCTCGCCGAGCCCGAGCGCGGCGGCGTTGGCGGCGGCCATCGCCGCGGTGAGCGGGTCGGCGTCGACGGCGTGCACCCGGATGCCGGCGCGGGCGGCGGCGAGCGCGTCGGCGCCGATACCGCAGCCGAGGTCGGCGAGGGCCCGTACGCCCGCGGCGTGCAGCCGTGCCGCGCGCCGCTGCGCCACGACCTGCCGGGTCGCCTGCTCCAGACCTGCCCGGGTGAAGAACATCCGTGCCGCGGCCGGCCCGAACTTCCCGGTCGCCCGGCGGCGCAGCTCGGCCTGGGTCAGCGCGGCCGCGGCCAGCTCCGGTGGGGTGCCGCCGGCGCGCAGCGCGGCGGCGGCGGTGAGCGGGTCGCCGCCGGCCAGTCCGGTCGCCGCCGCCAGGGCCGTACGGCCGGCCGCGGTGTGCAGGGCGGCGAGCTGGTCGAGATCCACGCGCCCATTGTCGTCGCAGCCCCGCGTCGCTTTCGCGCGCGGTTCCCGGGTCCGGCCCCGGCGGCGGCCCTCGGGGCGCAAAAGAGGACACGAGGGACATCGTTGTTGGCACTCTCCTTGACGGAGTGCCAGCCTCCGCCTAATCTGCGATTAGCACTCTCGCCCTGAGGGTGCCAGCTTCCGGGCTTTGGCCCGGGGGCGAAACGCCCGGCGGACCGGCACCCGCGACGACGGACCCGCCAGGTGGCATGTGGCAGATTCGCCGACCGACCCCGTCGGCCGGTACAGAAACCAGTACCCCAGGAGGGTATGCCCGTGACTACCGCGACCAAGGTTGCGATCAAGCCGCTCGAGGACCGGATCCTGGTCCAGGCGAACGAGGCTGAGACCACCACTGCGTCGGGCATCGTGATTCCCGACACCGCCAAGGAGAAGCCGCAGGAGGGCACTGTCCTCGCTGTCGGCCCCGGCCGCATCGACGACAACGGCAACCGGATTCCGGTCGACGTCAAGGTCGGTGACACCGTCATCTACTCCAAGTACGGCGGCACCGAGGTCAAGTACGCCGGCGAGGAGTACCTGGTGCTCTCCGCCCGCGACGTCCTCGCGGTCATCGAGAAGTAATCAACTGATCAACGATGCTGCCCCGGTCCGGTTCGCCGGGCCGGGGCAGCGCCGCCTGGAGGGACATTCATGGCGAAGATCCTGAGCTTCTCGGATGACGCCCGGCACCTGCTGGAGCACGGCGTCAACGCGCTCGCCGACACGGTCAAGGTGACCCTCGGCCCGCGCGGACGCAACGTCGTCCTCGACAAGAAGTTCGGCGCACCCACGATCACCAACGATGGCGTGACCATCGCCAAGGAGATCGAACTCACCAACCCGTACGAGAACCTCGGCGCGCAGCTGGTCAAGGAGGTGGCGACCAAGACCAACGACGTCGCCGGCGACGGGACCACCACCGCGACCGTGCTGGCCCAGGCGATGGTCCGTGAAGGACTGCGCAACATCGCCGCGGGCACCAACCCGATCGGCGTCAAGCGGGGCATCGACGCCGCGGCCGCCAAGATCTCCGAGGCGCTGCTCGCCAAGGCCTCCGAGGTCAGCTCCAAGGAGTCGATCGCGCACGTGGCGACGATCTCCGCGCAGGACGCCACCATCGGCGAGCTGATCGCCGAGGCGATGGAGAAGGTCGGCCGTGACGGCGTCATCACCGTCGAGGAGGGCTCCACCCTGGAGACCGCGCTCGAGGTGACCGAGGGCCTGCAGTTCGACAAGGGCTACCTGTCGCCGAACTTCGTCACCGACCTCGAAGAGCAGATCGCCGTCCTCGAGGACGCCTACATCCTCATCACCACGCAGAAGATCAGCGCCATCGAGGAGCTGCTCCCGCTGCTGGAGAAGGTCGTCGAGAGCGGCAAGCCGCTGCTCATCGTCGCCGAGGACGTGGAGGGCCAGGCGCTCTCCACCCTGGTCGTCAACGCCCTGCGCAAGACCGTCAAGGTCTGCGCGGTCAAGGCGCCCGGTTTCGGTGACCGCCGCAAGGCGATGCTGCAGGACATGGCGATCATGACCGGCGGTGAGCTCGTCGCACCGGAGCTCGGCTACAAGCTCGACCAGGTCGGCCTGGAGTCGCTCGGCTCCGCCCGCCGCATCGTGGTCGACAAGGAGACGACGACCGTCGTCGACGGCGGCGGCAGCGATGCCGACATCGCCGACCGGGCCACGCAGATCCGCAAGGAGATCGAGGCCTCGGACTCCGACTGGGACCGCGAGAAGCTCTCCGAGCGGCTGGCGAAGCTCTCCGGCGGCATCGCCGTCATCAAGGTCGGTGCCGCCACCGAGGTCGAGATGAAGGAGCGCAAGCACCGCATCGAGGACGCCATCGCGGCGACCAAGGCCGCGGTGGAAGAGGGCACCGTCCCCGGCGGCGGCGCCGCGCTGGCGCAGATCGCCCCGGTGCTCGACGACGGCCTCGGCTTCAGCGGCGACGAGAAGGTCGGTGTCTCCATCGTCCGCAAGTCGCTGGTCGAGCCGCTGCGCTGGATCGCGCAGAACGCCGGGCACGACGGCTACGTGGTGGTCGCCAAGGTGACCGCCGGCGAGTGGGGCACCGGTCTCAACGCCGCCACCGACGAGTACGTCGACCTGGCCAAGGCCGGCATCCTCGACCCGGTGAAGGTGACGCGCAACGCGGTCGTCAACGCCGCGTCGATCACCGGCCTGCTGCTCACCACCGAGAGCCTCGTGGTGGAGAAGCCGGCCGAGGCGGAGCCCGCCGAGGCGGGCCACGGCCACGGCCACGGGCACGGACACCAGCACGGCCCGGGCTTCTGAGTCAGGGCGGTAACGGGTTCCACCCACACCACGATCCGCGTGCCGGCGTTCTTCGCCGGCACGCGGATCGTTCTGTACGGGCCCGCGCATGGTCTCTGACCATCGAGGGCCGCCCTCCCGCTGTGGCTGCGTCCGGAGTGTCGCCGCTGCGCGCGCAGACAGCGTGGCCCCGGAGGATCCCGGGGCCACGCTGGAGAGTTCGGGGTGCTGTGAAGTTCAGGCCACGTTGCGCTGCGAGGGCACCGTGGACTTGTGTGCCCGGCCGAGGCGTGCCTCCAGGCGGGCGATGTCGACCCGGCTCTGCCGGCGGTCGGCGCAGTCCTCCCAGCCCATGGCGAGCAGGCGCAGGCGCTCGGATTCGCTGAAGCCGCCCCAGACGCCGTACGGCTCACGGACGGAGAGGGCGTGGGCGGCGCACTCGGCGCGGACCGGGCAGGCGCCGCAGACGGTCTTGGCGCCGGCCTCACGGCGGTAACGGGACGAGCCGCGCTCGCCGTCAGGGTGGAAGAACTGGGCGCTGTCGCGACCCCGGCAGGCGCCCAGACGCTGCCACTCCCACAGATCGACAATGGGTCCGGGCAGTCTGCGTACGTTCGACATGAGCACCCCTCCTCCCGCGCGGCTCCGCACCTGACTCGTAACTCACCGACCGGCTCGTGCGGCGGGCCGCGCTGGCACACGCAACCGGTCTGGGTTTGCCGGTACCCAGGGCCGTCGTTTCTCACACGTCTTTGATCCAAAACCACTGAAACTTTGATCGAGAAGTGCGATGCGGCATGTCTTTTGCCCGAACTTGTCCCGAAAAGTTACCTCCATCATCGGAAAACTCATCGTGATCACCTGCGGCCGTGGTCTGCTCGCTAGGGAGAGGAGAAGACCACTGTGCGTACCGTCCTGGTGTGTGTTCGGACTCCGCTCGCAGCGCAGCGCATCTCTGCAGTCGCCACCCGGCTCGGACTGGCGTCGGCGCTGCGGACAGCGGCGTCCGCCCCCGAGGTGATGCTGCGGCTGGGTGAGCGCCCGGCCGACGTCGTGCTCGCCGACACCGCCCTGACCAGGCCGGACCCGGCGGGCTTCACCCGGCGCGTGCTCGCCCGTTCACCCGAGGCCGCGGTCGTCCTCTTCGGAACCGAGGAGTCCGCCGCGATCGCCGCCGCGATGGCAGCCGGCGCCCGTGGGCTGATCGCCGGCGACGGCGACCTGCTCAGCGCGGTGGCGAAGCTGGTGCTGCTGATCAACGCACCGGGGCGCAACGTCGCCGCGGGCGACGCGGTCGCCCTGGTGGAGAACGGATCGGTCAACGGCGCCCGGCGCGCCTCCGGAATGACCGGCTCCGCTCCCGCCGCCACCCGTACGGGCACCGTCGCCGGCGGACCCGCGGTCGACAGCGACGGCGGACCGACCGTGGTGCCGGTGCAGCGCGGCGACGACGTGGCCGACGGTGAGAACGACCCGGCCGGCGCGACGGATCAGCCGCAGCCGCGCCAGGGCGCTCCGGCCGCTGGTGCCAACGGGCCGGCGGGACGCGACGGACAGCCGGCGCCGGGCAGACCGGCGGGGCCCAACGGTGCGGCCGGATCGAACGGTGCGGCGGGGCCCGACGGACGCCGGGCGAAAGCGAGCGGGCCGGGGCCCGGTGAGCCGGCCGCAGGCGACGGCGCGGGGCGCGGCGCCCGCGTCACCCTCACCGAGCGGGAGATGCAGGTCCTCGTCGGCATGGCCGACGGCAAGAGCAACGCCGAGATCGGCCGGGAGCTCTTCGTCTCCGAGGACACCGTCAAGACCCACGCCCGGCGGCTGTTCCGCAAGCTCGGCGCCCGGGACCGGGCACACGCGGTCGCGGCGGGTTTCCGGGCCGGACTGGTCGCCTGAGCCCTCCGGCCGCCGGGTCTCGCCACCGGCATCGGCGGCTCGGGCCCCGGGCGCCGGGCCGGGTGCGGCTCAGCCCTCCTCGGCGTCCAGCTCCGAGTCGTCACCCAGCGAGTCCTCGACCCCGTCGGCGTAGCCGCGGGCGTACTCCCAGGTCACGTACCGGTCCGGGTCCGGGTCGTACGCCGGCTCGTGGACCCGCGGCCGCCCTTCGGTCAGCAGGTGGCGCAGGTTGCCGCGCAGCAGGTCCCAGGCGAAGTAGTGCGCCTGGCGGCAGTCCTCGCAGTCCATCACCAGCCCGCGGATGCCACGCGGAGCCAGCAGCGCCTGATAGATCTCCAGGTCGGCGAGATCCTCGAGCAGCTCCTGGCGCTCCTCCTCGCCCAGCGGCTCCAGCAGCTCGTCGTCCGGGTCGTGCAGACCGGCGGCCGGGTCGGCGGGGTCACCGTTGAACGGGTCGATGGGCTCCTCGTGCACCCCTCCACCGTAGTGGTAGTCCTCCCCGCGCCGGTCACCTGCCGCCTCGGCGCTCCGACGGCGCGCCCTACCGGCAGTCGGCGGAGGCCGCCGCCCGGGTGAGTACGATGAAGTATCGCCGTCGCCCTGGTGCCGCTTTACGTGCGCGCGCGCCGTGCTGATGCCCGTCGACCAGCTCAGGGGAGTCATCGTGGAGAAGTCACCGACCGCCGCTTCGCAGACCGGTGCGGAACACGAGGATCTGGCGGGTTACATGCCGGAGATGCCCTCGGGGTCGGCGCGGGTGATCCCGCTCGGGCTGACCTTCGACGACGTGCTGCTGCAGCCCGCCGAGTCGGACATCGCCCCCAGCGACATCGACACCCGGACCCGGCTGACCCGGGAGATCGACATCGCCCTGCCGGTGCTCTCCAGCGCGATGGACACCGTGACCGAGGCCCGGATGGCGATCGCCATGGCGCGTCAGGGCGGCATCGGCGTGCTGCACCGCAACCTCTCGATCGAGGACCAGGCGCACCAGGTCGACCTGGTCAAGCGCTCCGAGTCCGGCATGATCACCAACCCGGTCACCTGCTCGCCCGACGACACCGTCCGCGAGGTGGACGTGATCTGCGGCAAGTTCCGCATCTCGGGCCTGCCGGTCACCGACGCCGCGGGCACCCTGGTGGGCATCATCACCAACCGGGACATGCGCTTCGTCACCGACCCGGACACTCTCGTGCGGGACGTGATGACCCGGATCCCGCTGGTGACCGCGCCGGTCGGGGTGAGCAAGCCCGACGCGCTGGAGCTGCTGCGCCGGCACAAGGTCGAGAAGCTGCCGCTGGTGGACGCCGACGGCCGGCTGCGGGGCCTGATCACGGTCAAGGACTTCACCAAGAGCGAGCAGTTCCCGCTCGCCACCAAGGACGACTCGGGCCGGCTGCGGGTCGCCGCCGCCATCGGCTTCGGCGACGAGGCGTACAAGCGGGCCCGGACCCTGATCGACGCCGGCGTCGACGTGATCGTCTGCGACGTCGCCCACGGCCACAGCCGGGCCATCGTCGAGATGATCGGCCGGCTCAAGCGGGAGACCGACGTCCAGGTCATCGGCGGCAACTCGGCGACGTACGCCGGCGCGCGGGCGCTCGCCGAGGCCGGCGCCGACGCGGTCAAGGTGGGCGTCGGGCCCGGTTCGATCTGCACCACCCGGGTCGTCGCCGGGGTGGGCGTACCGCAGATCACCGCGATCATGGAGGCGGCCCGGGCCTGCCGGCCGCTCGGGGTTCCGGTGATCGGTGACGGCGGCATGCAGTACTCCGGGGACATCGCCAAGGCGCTGGTCGCCGGCGCCGACACGGTGATGCTCGGCAGCCTGCTCGCCGGCTGCGAGGAGAGCCCCGGTGAGCTGATCTTCATCAACGGCAAGCAGTACAAGACGTACCGGGGCATGGGTTCGCTCGGCGCGATGCAGACCCGCGGCGCGAACCGGTCGTACTCCAAGGACCGCTACTTCCAGGGCGACGTCAGCTCCGACGACAAGCTCATCCCGGAGGGCATCGAGGGGCAGGTCCCCTACCGCGGCTCGCTCGCCCAGGTCGTCCACCAGCTCGTCGGCGGCCTGCGGCAGGGCATGTTCTACAGCGGCGCGGCCACCATCTCCGAGCTGCACGAGCGCGGTCAGCTCATCCGGATCACCGCGGCCGGGCTCAAGGAGAGCCACCCGCACGACGTGCAGATGACCGTCGAGGCGCCCAACTACCACACCCGCTGAGTACCACCCCTTCTAACCTGGAGTGACCCATGCGTGACGTGGTCGAGATCGGGCTGGGCAAGACCGCACAGCGCGGCTACCACCTGGACGACATCGCGATCGTGCCCAGCCGCCGCACCCGGGACGTGGACGACGTCTCCACCACCTGGCAGCTCGACGCGTACCAGTTCGACATCCCCTGCGTGGCGCACCCCTCCGACGCGACCATGAGCCCGGCCTCGGCCGTCCGGCTCGGGCAGCTCGGCGGGCTCGGCGTGCTCAACGTCGAAGGGCTCTGGACCCGGTACGAGGACCCGTCCAAGGTCCTGCAGGAGCTTGCCGCACTCGACGAGGACGCGGCGGCCACCCAGCGGCTGCAGGAGATCTACGCCGAGCCGATCCGCCCCGAGCTGATCGCCGAGCGGGTCCGCGAGCTGCGGGCCGGTGGCGGCACGGTGGCGGTGCGGGTCTCCCCGCAGCACACCCTGGCGCTGGCACCGGTGATCCTCGACGCGGGCGTGGACATCCTGGTCATCCAGGGCACCATCGTCTCGGCCGAGCACGTCTCGACCACCGACGAGCCGCTGAACCTCAAGGAGTTCATCGCCGACCTCGACCTGCCGGTGATCGTCGGCGGCTGCACCGACTACAAGACGGCGCTGCACCTGATGCGCACCGGCGCGGCCGGGGTGATCGTCGGCATCGGCGGCGACGACTGGTCCACCACCGAGTCGGTGCTCGGCATCCGGGTGCCGATGGCCTCGGCGATCGCCGACGCCGCCGCCGCACGGCGCGACTACCTCGACGAGACCGGTGGCCGGTACGTGCACCTGATCGCCGACGGCGACCTGCAGACCTCCGGCGACATCGCCAAGGCGCTGGGCTGCGGGGCGGACGCGGTGATGCTCGGCGAGCCGCTCTCTCTCTGCGAGGAGGCGCCGGCCGGCGGCGCGTGGTGGCACCCCGCGGCGAGCCACCCGGCGTTGCCGCGCGGCGCCTTCGGCGTGGCCCAGGAGTCGCTCGGCTCGATGGAGCGGCTGCTGCACGGTCCGGCGCACGAGCCCGACGGGCAGCTCAATCTCTTCGGCGGGCTGCGCCGGGCGATGGCCAAGTGCGGCTACCGCGACCTCAAGGAGTTCCAGAAGGTCGGCCTGGTCCTGGACCGCTGACCACGCCCCATCGCGATGCCGCTGCCCGGTGGCCACTCGCAGCGGGGCACGTGGTGATCCCGGCTCTTCGGCGGTGGTGACGCGGCGACGCGTCACCACCGCGCACGGTCCCCGCGCAGGTGCCGCGATGCCCTAGGGTCGGTCCCCGTCCCGGGGAATCCGGGTTGGCGGACGTGGGAGGCCGAGTTGACCAGTACGCAGCCCCGGGCGCGCGCAGCAGTCGCGCTGCTGCTCGCCGTCGCCCTGGCCGTGGCCGGCTGTGGTCCGCGGCCGACGCCCGCGCCCTCGGTGAGCGCGACCGGTTTCCAACCCGGCGGCGCCGGTATCGGCGACGCGTACTTCCCGACGTACGGCAACGGCGGCTACGACGTCCTCCACTACGACCTCAAGGTCAAGTACGACCCGGCCACCGACCGGCTCGACGGGCGGGCCGCCCTGCGTGCCACCGCGACCGCCGACCTCTCCGCGTTCAATCTGGACCTCGCCGGGCTGGACGTCCGCTCGGTGATCGTCAGCGGCGCCAAGGCCGATTTCCGGCGGGACGGCGCCGAACTGGTCGTCCCGGTGCCGCCGGGACTCGCCCGTGGCACCGAGTTCACCGTCGACGTCGCCTACGACGGCATTCCGGCGCCGCTGCGCAACGAGACCCTCGGCGAGGGCGGTTTCCTGCACACCGCCGACGGGGCGATCGCCCTGGGCCAGCCGGAGTCGGCCAGCACCTGGTTCCCGGTCAACGACCACCCCCGGGACAAGGCGACCTACGCGTACGAGATCACGGTCCCGGACGGGCTCGTGGCGCTCTCCAACGGCGTGCCGCAGGGCACGACCACGGTCAACGGCTGGACCACCTGGAAGTGGGCCGAGCGCACGCCGATGGCGAGCTACCTGAGCACGCTGGTGATCGGCGAGTACGAGGTGACCCGCGCCGAGCACCGGGGCCGGCCGGTGGTGACCGCGGTGCCGCGGGAACTGGTCGGCACCGACGCCGACCGGGCGATGGCGAGCACCACGAAGGTCGCCGATTTCCTGGAGACGGTCTTCGGGCCGTACCCGGTCGAGTCCTACGGCGGCATCGTGATCACCGACCCGCGCATCGGGTACGCGCTGGAGACGCAGAGCCGCCCGGTCTACTCGGCGGGTTTCTTCGCCGACGGTGACACCTCGGTGGTGGCGCACGAGATCGCCCACCAGTGGTTCGGCAACAGTGTGGCGCTGGCCCGCTGGCAGGACATCTGGCTCAACGAGGGGCTGGCGACGTACGCGGAGTGGCTCTGGACCGAGGAGTCGGGCGGACGGACGGCCGCGGCTACCTTCGCCGACCAGTACGCCCGCTCCCCGGCGGAGATCTGGCGGACGCCCCCGGGGGATCCGGGGGCTGCGGATCTGTTCAGCGGTTCGGTCTACCAGCGCGGTGGGATGACGGTGCACGCGCTGCGGGTGACCATCGGCGACGACGCGTTCTTCCGCACCCTCAAGACCTGGCTGGCGGAGAAGCGCGACGGCAACGCCACCACCGAGGAGTTCGTGGCGACGGCCGAGCGGGTCTCGGGTGTCGCGCTCGACGATCTCTTCGACACCTGGTTGTACGGCACGGCGCAGCCGGATCTGCCGCAACCGCGCTAGCGGGCGTTATCTCCGAATTGTCGAAAGATCTTCGATATCCGGAAATCTGGTGGTAGCGCATCGGCTACCCGTCGGTAATGATGCCGGGTATGCATTACGACCTCGTGGTCATCGGGTCCGGCTTCGGCGGGAGCGTGGCGGCCCTGCGCGCGGCGGAGAAGGGCTACTCCGTCGGCGTGCTGGAGGCCGGCCGCCGCTTCGCCGACGACGAGTTCCCCGAGACGTCCTGGCGGGTGCGCCGCTTCCTCTGGGCGCCCAAGCTGGGCTGCTACGGGATCCAGCGCATCGACCTGCTGCGTTCGGCCCACCGCAAGTCCGGCGCGGGTGTGCTGGTGCTCTCCGGCGCCGGGGTCGGCGGTGGCTCGCTGGTCTACGCCAACACCCTCTACGAGCCGTTGCCGCCCTTCTACGGCGATTCGCAGTGGCGCGACATCACCGACTGGCGTGCCGAGCTCGCGCCCCACTACGACCAGGCCAAGCGGATGCTGGGGGTGTCGACCTACGGCACCGAGACCAAGGCCGACCTGGCGATCAAGCGGGTCGCCGACAAGATGGGCGTCGGGGCCAGCTACCACTCCACCCCGGTCGGGGTGCACATCGGCAGCGGCCCGGGCGAGCGCTGCGCCGACCCGTACTTCGGCGGGGCCGGCCCGGAGCGCACGGGCTGCACCCACTGCGGCGCCTGTATGACCGGCTGCCGGGTCGGCGCCAAGAACACCCTGGTCAAGAACTACCTCTGGCTCGCCGAGCGGCTCGGCGCCCAGGTGCACGCGCTCACCACCGTGACCAGCGTCCGCCCCTCGCCCACCGGCAGCGGGTACGAGATCGTCACCGAGCGGACCGGGGCCTGGGTGCGCAAGCGGCGCCAGGTCTTCCACGCCGACCAGGTGGTCTTCGCCGCCGGCGCGCTCGGCACGCAGCGGCTGCTGCACCGGCTGCGGGACGAGGGGAAGCTGCCCCGGCTCTCGGAGCGGCTCGGGCAGCTCACCCGGACCAACTCGGAGGCGATCCTCGGCGCGGCGGTGCCGCGCGGCGCGGCCCGCGTCCGTGGTCTCGACTACACCGACGGGGTGGCGATCACCAGCTCCTTCCACCCCGACCCGCAGACCCACATCGAGCCGGTCCGGTACGGCAAGGGCTCCAACGTCATGGGGCTGCTCCAGTCCACCCTCATCGACGGCGGCCCCCGGCGGGTCCGGCGCTGGCTGCGGTCGCTGGTCACCCAGCCGGTCACGGTGGCGAAGCTGCTCTGGCTGCGCGGCTGGTCGGAGCGGACGATCATCATGCTGGTGATGCAGTCGGCGGACAACTCGATCGTCACCCACCTGCGTAAGGGGATCTTCGGCCGCGGGCTGCGCACCACGCAGGGGCACGGCGCGCCCAACCCGACCTGGATCCCGGCCGGCAACGAAGCTGCCCGGCTGCTCGCCGATGAGATCGGCGGGATCGCCGGGGGCGCGCTGACCGAGCCGTTCAACGTTCCGGTCACCGCGCACATCCTCGGCGGCGCCGCGATCGGGGCCACCCCGGCCGACGGCGTGATCGACGGGTACCAGCGGGTCTACGGGCACGAAGGGCTGCACGTGCTCGACGGCGCGGCGGTCAGCGCGAACCTCGGGGTGAATCCGTCGCTGACGATCACCGCGCAGGCCGAGCGGGCAATGTCGTTCTGGCCCAACAAGGGCGAGCAGGACCCGCGGCCGCCGCTGGGGTCGGCGTACCGGCGCATCGAGCGGGTGCGGCCGAAGAACCCGGCCGTGCCTCAGCACGCCCCGGCGGCGCTGCGGCCCTAGCCGGGCCGGCGGCGCCGCGGTATCAGTGACGCCGGCGGCGCTGCGGCGGTGGTCACGCCCCGGCGGCGCCGCGGCCGTGGCGCTGAGTAGGCTTGTTTCACATGAGCACGCCTCGCCCGGTCCTCGTGGTGGACTTCGGAGCCCAGTACGCCCAACTCATCGCGCGGCGGGTCCGTGAGGCGCGCGTCTATTCGGAGATCGTGCCGCACACGATGCCGGTCGCCGAGATGCTGGCGAAGAACCCGGCGGCGATCATCCTCTCCGGCGGACCCGCCAGCGTCTACGCCCCCGAGGCGCCCCAGGTCGACAACGCCCTCTTCGACGTGGACGTGCCGGTCTTCGGCATCTGCTACGGCTTCCAGGCGATGGCCCGGGCTCTCGGCGGCACGGTGAGCCGCACCGGCAACCGCGAGTACGGCGGCACGCCGCTGCGCCCCCGCCCCGAGGCCGGGGTGCTGCTGCGGGACCTGCCCGCCGAGCTGCCGGTCTGGATGAGCCACGGCGACTGCGTCACCGAGGCCCCGGCGGGCTTCACGGTGACCGCCGAGTCGGCCGGCGCTCCGGTGGCCGCCTTCGAGGACCTGGACCGGCGCCGCGCCGGGGTGCAGTTCCACCCGGAGGTCGGGCACACCGAGCACGGCCAGGAGATGCTCACCCGCTTCCTCTACGACATCGCCGGCATCGCGCCGAGCTGGACGTCGGAGAACATCATCGAGGAGCAGGTAGCCGAGATCCGGTCCCGGGTCGGCGACAAGGAGGTCATCTGCGGCCTCAGCGGCGGCGTCGACTCCGCGGTCGCGGCCGCGCTGGTGCACAAGGCCATCGGCGACCAGCTGACCTGCGTCTTCGTCGACCACGGTCTGCTGCGCGCCGGTGAGGCCGAGCAGGTCGAGAAGGACTACGTGGCCGCCACCGGCATCAAGCTCAAGGTGGTCGACGCCCAGGACCGGTTCCTCGGCGCGCTGGCCGGCGTCACCGACCCCGAGCAGAAGCGCAAGATCATCGGCCGGGAGTTCATCCGGGTCTTCGAGGCCGCTGCCCGCGAGGTCGCCGCGCACGGGGACGTCGAGTTCCTGGTGCAGGGCACCCTCTACCCGGACGTGGTGGAGTCCGGCGGCGGCACCGGCACCGCGAACATCAAGTCCCACCACAACGTCGGCGGCCTCCCCGACGACCTGCAGTTCAAGCTCCTGGAGCCGCTGCGCACGCTCTTCAAGGACGAGGTACGCGCCCTCGGCGCCCAGCTGGGCCTGCCGGACGAGATGGTCTGGCGGCACCCCTTCCCGGGTCCCGGCCTGGCGATCCGGATCATCGGCGCGGTGGACCGGGAGCGGCTCGACCTGCTGCGGCAGGCCGACCTGATCGCCCGGGAGGAGCTGACCGCGGCGGGGCTCGACCGTGACGTCTGGCAGTTCCCCGTGGTGCTCCTGGCCGACGTGCGCAGCGTCGGCGTGCAGGGCGACGGCCGCACGTACGGGCACCCGGTGGTGCTGCGGCCCGTCTCCAGCGAGGACGCCATGACCGCCGACTGGTCCCGTCTCCCGTACGACCTGCTCGCCCGCATCTCGACCCGGATCACCAACGAGGTGGCCGAGGTCAACCGGGTCGTTCTGGACATCACCAGCAAGCCGCCGGGCACCATCGAGTGGGAGTGACCGCCCGGTGGGCTGTGCCCACTAGCGGATCTTGCGCCCCGCCGACAGGTGACTGTCAGGAATCCGACTCTCGCTCAGCGTGAGGCGGGCACGGGGCGAGAATTCACATCCGTGACCACCTTGCTGGAGCCGCTCCGCAGGATTGCGGCATACGCCGTCTGTCTCGACTCGGCGCAACGGGTTCTGCTCGTTCGTGCCTCTGACCGGTCCGGGACACCCGGTGCCTGGTCGCTGCCCGGTGGGGCGGTCGACCACGGTGAGGATCCCCAGCACACAGTGGTCCGGGAGACCGCCGCCGAGACCGGTCTGTCGGTGAGCGTCTCCGGTCTCGCCGACGTCCTGGCCGACCTGCGCGCGCTGCCCGACCGGGGCATCACCCTGCACACCGACCGCCTCCTCTACACCGTCAGTGTCCGGGGCGGCAGCCTGCTGCACCGGGTCGGCCAGCCCACCGACCTGGCCCGGTGGGTCACCCTCGACGAAGCGCGCCTGCTGCCGCTGCGGGCCTTCACCGCCCGGGCACTCGGGCTGCCCGCCGGCACCGGCGACCTCCTGCCGGACGAGACGCCCGACTTCCCCTCGTTCTACGCCGTTCCCGGCCCGGACGGCCTGCACCGGGCCCAGCGCTTCGCCGCCTACGCGGTCGCCACCGACCCGGCGCGGCGCATCCTGCTCACCCGGGTCGCCGACGGCTACCCCGGAGCGGGCTGCTGGCATCTGCCCGGCGGGGGCACCGACTACGGCGAGCAGCCCGGCACGGCCCTCATCCGGGAGCTGGCCGAGGAGACCGGCCAGCACGGCCGGCTCGTCGAGCTGCTCGGGGTGGCGAGCCACCGCGACGCGGCCTCACTGGGCCCGGAGGGCTACCCGATCGACTGGCACGGCGTACGCGCCTTCTACCGGGTCGAGGTCGAGGCGCCGGCGCCGCCGCAGGTCCACGACGTCGGCGGCTCCACCAGCGAGGCCCGCTGGTTCGCCCTCGACGAGCTGCGGGAACTGTCCCGGGACCGGCTCACCGAGGTGACCGTCGAAGCCGTCCGGGTCGCCCGGCTCGGCTGAACCCGCGCGGGTACCCCTGCTCGCGGCATCCGCCCGGGGCACCCCTGCCCGCGGCATCGGGCCGGGACATCCTGCCCGCGGCTGTCCGTCCATCACCGGCGTCGGCGACGGGGTATCACCGCTAGCCTCGTGGTCGCAGGACGGTGGCGATCGGGGGGAGCGGGGATGCAGCGACGGCGGATCGGCGCGTACGGGCTGTGCCGGGACGGCGAGCGGGTGCTGCTGACCCGGGTCTCGCCCGCGGGCGCCTTCCCCGGGGTCTGGCGGCTGCCCGGGGGCGCGGTGGGACACGCCGAGCACCCCGACGAGACGGTCGTCCGCGAGCTCGCGGCGCAGACCGGCCTGTCCGGTACCACCGCGGGGGTGCGGGCCGTGGTGGCCGACGTGGTCGCACTGGCCGGGTGTGCCGTGCACACCGACCGCCTCGTCTACGACGTCCGGGTGCAGGTCCAGGCGGCGAGTCCCGGGCCGGGCGGCATGATCGACCGGGTGCGGTGGCTACTGCCGGCGGAGCTGGCGGGGCTGCCGCTGATGCCCTTCACCGCCGAGGTGCTCGGGGTGCCGACGACACCGCTGCCGGCCGGCCGGGCGGATCAGCCGCCCCTGCCGCCGCAGATGCCGGACCGGGGCCAGCGCTTCGGCGCGTACGCGGTGGCCACCGACCCGGCCGGCCGGGTGCTGCTGACCCGGATCGCGTCGGGTTATCCCGGGGCGGGTCGCTGGCATCTGCCCGGCGGCGGGACCGATCACGGCGAACAACCGGTGACCGGTCTGCTGCGCGAGCTGGTCGAGGAGACCGGGCAGCTGGGGCGGGTGGGGGAGCTGATCGCCGTCAACGACTCGCACAATCCCCGGGCGATGGGGCCGGAGGGACGCCCCATCGACTGGCATGTCGTACGCGCGATCTACCGGGTCGCCGTCGACACCCCGACGGCGGCGACGGTGACCGAGGCGGCCGGCGGATCCACCGCCGAGGCGGCGTGGTTCCCGATCGATGGGACGGCCGATCTCGCCTTGACGCAGGTAGCGGCCGAGGCGTTGCGCCGGATCGGCACATAGGCGACGCTCACCGCGCCCCGACTGTGCAGCTCCGGTAGGATTAAGGGGTTGGGCTCGCGTAGTTTGCGAGCTTCCGGGGGAACTGGGAATAAACCGCCGATTCGAGTAGTTGACCCGAATAGTTCCACTGACAGCTATCGCCAAGCCCCTGCGGACTGTGCAATGGTGTACACCGCAAAACGGGTTGCCGGGCCGCACGCGGGTCCGGCACGAGAGAGCCGGACGGCGGCCGCGCAAATTCGCGCGGGCCACCCGGTCCGGTGATGGAGGAAACGTGCCGAGAGCCCTCTGGCGCCGGCGTCGTACCACTGACAGTCCGCGTCCCGCAGGTCGTCGATGGACGGGCGGGCTGCGTCGCAGCAGCACCTTCGCCCGCCAGGTCCTGCTCGTCCGGGTGGGACGACGTGACGACCGGTCGCACGGTCTCGCCGACCGCGGCTACCCCGAACCCCACCGTTCCCACCCGTATCTGCGGGAGATCGGCGCCCACCAGGACCTCGCCTCGGTGATGCCGATCAGCCCCGCGGTGGGTCCGTCGACACCGGTCGACGACGCACCGTCGATGTCGATCCCGCTCCTGCCCGGCGAGCGCACCCCGGCCCGCCGGATCAAGTTCGCCATCGTGCAGTCCTGCACCCTCTCCAGCCTGATGCTCGGCATGCTGGCGATCTTCCTGGCGATGCGGGGCGACACCCGTACCGCTGCCATCGCCCTCATCGCCTGCGTCGTCTTCGACGGCCTGGACGGCGCGCTCGCGCGCAAGTTCGGTGTCGCCAGCCCGTTCGGTGCCCAGATGGACTCGCTGGCCGACATGTGCTCCTTCGGCCTGGCCGCCCCCGTCGTGGTGTACGCCTCGCTGGCCGGGTCGGTCTCCACTCCCGCCGCGGCGATCGCCTGCGCGCTCGTCGCCGCCTGTGCCGCGATCCGGCTCGCCCGGTTCAACGTCTCGCCCAAGGACGGGCGGTTCTTCTGCGGCGTGCCCACCACCATGGCCGCCGCCGTGCTCGCCCTGGTGGTGATCATCGGCCTGCCGGTGCCCGGCACGGTTCAGGTCGCCGGTGTGGCGCTGCTCGCCTTCACCATGGTCTCCAGCTTCCCGTACGCCAAGCTGGCCCGGCTGGTGAAGCTGCCACCGTGGCTCTGGCTGCTGCCGGTGGTCGGCGCGCTGCTCGACGCCCGGCTCACCTTCGCGCTGCTGGTGCTGACCTACCTGGTCAGCGGCCCGGCGCTCTGGCTCGTCGCGCGACGTGCCCCCCGCATCGTCATCGACTGAGGCGGCGCGACACACCGGCAACAACGAACGTAACGACGAAGCAGGGCGGCCCACCCGGGCCGCCCTGCTTCGTTTTCGTCCGTCGATCAGAGCCAGCGGGCGATGACCGACGATCCGCCGATGACCCGGTCGCCGGGCGCCACCAGCGGCTCCGCGGCGTCGGCGGGCAGGTAGACATCGGTTCGCGAACCGAACCGGATCAGGCCGAAGCGCTCACCGCGGGCGAGCAGCGCACCGATCGGCGCCCGCTGCACGATCCGCCGGGCGATCAGCCCGGTCCGCTGCGCCACCACCACCGTGCCGTGCTCGGTCTCCAGCACCGTGTACGCCGCCACGTTGTGCTCCGCGTCGGGCTTCATCGCGGCGGCGAAACCGCCGTCGGTGACGAAGTAGTCGATCACCTTGCCGGGCACCGGCGCCCGGTTGACGTGCACGTCCAGCACCGACAGGAAGACCGCGATCCGCAGGAAGCGCCCGTCGCCGAAGCGGTCGTCGTGCAGCCGCTCGACGGAGAGCACCCGGCCGTCGGAGGCGGCCACCACGGCGTTCGAGTCCTCGGGAACGTCGCGCTGCGGGTCGCGGAAGAAGGCTGCCACCGGCGCGGCGGCGAGGGCCGGCAGGAGCCAGAGCTTCGACTTCGGCCGGGCCACGCGGGCCGCCGCGGCGAGGCCGAGGGCGATGCCGGCCGCGGCCACCCCGTTGGAGTCGATGTGCATCGACCGGGTCAGCGGCACGCTGGAGGGGCGGTACGCCGGGCCGAGACGGCCGGCCGCAGCCGCCGTGGCGGGGGTGGAGCGCAGCCGGTGCACGCGTACCGGCGGCTGGTTGCGCACGACCAGGTCGACGCCGACGCCGTAGAGCGCCTGCTGCCGGTCAAGTTCCGCCGCCGCCCCGCTGTCACCGAGCGCCGGCACGGCGACGCTGAGCACCGCGCCGTCGGCCAGGTACTTCGACCAGCCCTCCAGGGTCGCCCGGACCTCCTCGGCGCTGCCGGTCATCGGCTCGCCGGCGATCACGACGACCGCCGGGTCCGCCTCGGCGAGAGAGTCGACCACGCGGACCCGGTCGCTGACCCACTGCCCCTGGGCGGCGACGACGTTGCGCAGCGCCTCGGTGTCGGCGGCAGTGGCGGGGACCACGGTCAGGTTGTCACCGGGCAGCAGCGCGTCGATCGCCGCGCCGAGCACGGTGGAGTCGGCGGTGGCGCCGATGAGCAGCGCCGCTTTCGGGTCGTGGTGCCGGGCGAGTTCCGCGGTGAGCGTCCGGGCGGCGCGCTCGCCGAGTCGGGGCGGGGCGGTGATGCCCGGGATGCGCACGGCGGGGGACTGGGTCATGACGGGAGAACTCCTAGCGGGTCGAAACGGGGACCGCGCGGCGAGCCGCCGCGAAGACGCCGGGCGACGCGCCCCGGCCGGTGGAGGCGGCAGACCTCCACCGGCCAGCATAGGCGGCACCGGCGACCGCCCGCACCGTTCGCCACCGCGATGATCAACTGCCCGTGGCGCCGGTGCCGGACGTCCGCGCGGTCAGCGCGGCCGGCCGCCGCCGAACCCGTCCGGGGGCCCGGCCGGCGGCTGATCCACGCCGGCGCCGCGCCGCCGCGGCGCGGTCAGCGCCCCGATCACACCGAGCAGGCCGACGACGACCAGCGCGCCTGCCCCGAGCCAGGCCATCGAGGGCAGGGAGAACTCCAGCAGCCGGGCGGCGAACCACCAGCCGGCCAGCGCCAGGAAGATCAGCGCGAAGATCAGCGAGACCATGTCGGTGCGATGCGGCTTCACCGGGTCACCTCCACATTGCCGACGTTGAGACGTACGTCCAGTCGCAGGGTCCCGCCGCCGGGGCCGTCGGGGCCGAGGTCGGTGCGCTCCTGCCGGGCTGTGCCGACCCCGCTGTGCTGGTCTCCGAAGAGCAGCGACTCGCCCACGTCGACCGCGGCGACAGCGGTGACGTCGACCTCCGGCGGCAGGTACACCCGGACGCTGCCTACGCCGCCGACGACGGCGATCTCCGTCTCCTGGCCGGTGAAGTCGACCCCGCGCAGGTCGAGCACGGCGTCGCCGGCGCTGCTCTCGTAGCGGCTCGCCACCTCCGCGTAATCGGCAGGGGTCCAGGTGACGTCGCGTCGGCCGTCGGTGAACGGGCCCCAGGCCTCGGTCGTGCCGGCGACGCCGAGGGCGGCGGCGGCCGCCAGTCCCAGGGCGATCAGCCAGCGGGCGCGGCCGAACCATGTGCCGACCAGCAGACCCAGCCCGATGGTTGCCAACACCGCCGCGAAGTAACCCGAAGGGCCCACGTCAACCGTTCCGGTCAGCTCCAGCACCGCCACCACG
>Ga0233385_1000384_pt1 | contig 23683 bp, 20 predicted proteins | sample ElkDunMinimDraft_16_FD_191543 | JGI IMG/M metagenome (GOLD analysis project Ga0233385, IMG submission 191543) | Fecal eukaryotic communites from dung pellets of Tule Elk in California, USA - Elk Dung G36 | ecosystem: Host-associated > Mammals > Digestive system > Large intestine > Fecal | place...
CGAAGTCCAGGGTCTCGCCCGCGGCGAAATCCTCGGTGCGGGCGCCATTGGTGGCTTCGCCGTCACCGCGCAGGCGCACCGAGGCCTCCGGGTTGAAAGCGCTCAGGCGCAAGTGGAGGCGGCGGTCCGGGTCGAACTGCTGGGCCTGGGCGGGCAGGGCCAGCGCAGTGCCGGCGGCCAGGAGGGAAATGCAAAGGACGAGAGATCGATTACAGCGGACGGGCATCGGCATCATTCTCTTCTTGTGGAGGAGTGCGTACCGCAGGCTTGGCCGTGCGGTGCGGCCTTCCAGTGTCGGCCGGGGCCGGGTCCAGCACTCGTGAAGAGGGCTGCGGGGACCAGGGGCGCTGTCTGCCGTGGCGCCACCAGACGCCATGTCTACCGGTGCCGTAGCCGTCGTTTGCAGATGCAGCTGCGATGCCGATGCCGGCCGGCTGTGCCCCGGATCCTGCGAGGGGGGCAAAAAGAGCCCCGGCAGGGCCGGGGCTCGCCGGCCCGTGGGATCGACGAGGTGATCGCGGGCCTGCAGGGATGGACCCGGCGTCCCGGCACAAGTTCCCTGGCGCGACCGGTCAGCACGTCGGACCGCCCGGGCTGTGACGGCCGCCTCGGGCGGGCTGCGGGTTGTGCGCTGCAGCACGTTGTCGATGAAACGCCAGCCCTGCTATAATTTTGCGGCTTTGCCGGGCCGAATCCGTTTTTCGGCCGATCCTCCGACGACCAGAGGTGCGGGCTTTGCGCGATCCCATTTCAGCTCACCGCCGGGCGCTTGCGCAGGCAGTGGTGCCCCAGGTGATCGCGACGGTCCTGGCCGCGGCGGCCGCCCTGCTGCTGAGGGGTGGCGTCTGGTCACTGGGGGTGCTGGCCGGCGGGGTTGCGATCATCGCCGGGAGCTGGCTGTCGCAGCGGCTGGCGCTGGGTGGCGGCGTGGCGCCCGGGACCAGCGCGCTGCTGCGGATCCTGGGCGGCGTGGCGGTCAAGTGGGTCGTGGTCATCGCCCTGCTGCTGGCGGCGGTGGCATGGGCCGGATGGCCGGCAGTGGCAGTGTTGGCGGGAACCCTGGTTGCGCTCGTCGCCCAGGTCGTGGCGCTGGCACGGCATTGATCCGGACCAGATAGGCAGTCATCAAACAGGACGAGTCGAGACATGGCGGGCGAGTCGGAACTGACCCCAACCAGCTACATCCAGCACCACCTGCACAACCTGACCGCGCAGGTGGGCGAGGGCAGCTTCTTCACGATCAACGTCGACACCCTGGTGTCGTCGGTCGTGATGGGCCTGTTCATGGTGTTCATCTTCTGGCTGGCCACGCGCAGGCCCACCGCCGGCGTGCCCGGCAAGTGGCAGGCCCTGGTCGAGATCATGCTCGAGTTCGTCGACCGCCAGGCGCGGGACACCTACCACGGCACGAGCAAGCTGGTGACGCCGATCGCGATCACCCTGTTCTTCTGGATCCTGCTGATGAACATGCTCAAGTTCATCCCGGCGGATTTCATCGCAAGGCCGCTGGAGATGCTGGGCGTGCCGTACTGGAAGCCCGTGCCGACGGCCGACGTCAACGCCACGCTCGGCATGTCGATCAGCGTGTTCTTCCTGATGCTGTTCTTCGCGCTGCGCGCCAAGGGCATCGGTGGCTTCACCAAGGAATTCCTGACCGCGCCGTTCGGCAAGTGGATGATGCCGTTCAACCTGATCCTCAACATCGTCGAGTGGCTGAGCAAGCCCATCTCCCTGGCGATGCGACTGTTCGGCAACATGTTCGGCGGCGAGATCGTGTTCCTGCTGATCTGGGTGCTCGGCGGCGCCGGCCTGCTGGGCCTGCTCGGCAGCGCCGCATTCGGCTTCGGCTGGATGATCTTCCACCTGCTGGTGATCCCGCTGCAGGCATTCATCTTCATGATGCTGTCGATCGTCTACCTGAGCCTGTCGGAAGACGCGCACTAACGCTTCGCCATCCGTTCCACGCAATCCTTCACCCTTACCAAGCTCGTTGTTTCGGAGAAAACCATGGAAACCGCACTGACCGCCCTCGCTTCCGTCCAGGCTTCGACCGTTCTGGCCATCGGCATCATGATCGGCCTGGCCGCGCTTGGCGCCGGTCTGGGCCTGGCCATCATGGCCGGCAAGTTCCTCGAATCGGCCGCCCGCCAGCCGGAGCTGATCCCGGTGCTGCAGGTGCGCATGTTCATCACCGCCGGCCTGATCGACGCCGCGTTCATCATCTCGGTCGCCGTCGGCCTGCTGTTCGCCTTCGCCAGCCCGTTCCTGGTGGGCGGCCTGGCCCCGTAACTGTCGGCATTCCGAGCCGATGGCGCCTCCGGCGGGCCTTGCGGCCCGCTTGGTGGCATGTGGGTAGCCCCGGTCCCCGGACCGGCGGCGCCCTGAGTACAGGCAGAGCGCATCAATGAACCTCAATCTGACCCTAATCGCCCAGGCCCTGGCGTTCGCCGCCCTGATCTGGCTGATCGCGAGCAAGATCTGGCCGCCGCTGCTGGCGGCGATCGAAGAGCGCCAGAAGAAGATCGCCGAAGGCCTCGCGGCCGCCGACCACGCGCAGAAGAACCTCGCACAGGCCGAGGAGCAGGTGGCCGGCGAGCTCAAGGCCGCCCGCGTCAAGGCCAACGAGATCATCGAGCACGCCCATCAGCGCGCCAACCAGATCGTCGATGCGGCCAAGGCCGAGGCGCTGCTGGAAGCGGCGCGGCTGAAGGCGGCGACCCAGGCCGAGATCGAGGCCGCCACCACCCGGGCGCGCGAGGATCTGCGTCGCCAGGTGTCGTCGCTGGCCGTGGCCGGCGCCGAGAAGCTGCTGCGCCGCGAGATCGACGCCAACGCCCACAAGGCGCTGCTCGACGAGCTGGCGGCGGAGATCTGATCGATGAGCCAGGCCCTCACGCTTGCCCGCCCCTACGCACGTGCGGCCTTCATGCTCGCGCGCGACGGCGGTGCGCTCGCGGACTGGTCGCAGGCGCTCGGCTTCGCCGCGCGCGTGGCGGCCGACCCGCAGGCCGCCACCCTGCTCGCCCACCCGGCGCTGACGCGCGCGCAGGCGGTCGGGCTGCTGGCGCCCGATGACGCCTCGCCCGAGTTCCGCGACTATCTGGCGCTGCTGGCGGACAACCGCCGGCTGGCGTTGTTGCCGGAGATCACGGGCCTGTTCGAGGAACAGCGCGCCGAGGCCGAACGCATCGTCCGGGCGCGGGTGACCTCGGCGGCGGCACTGCCGGCCGAGGAGCTCGAAGGCATCAAGGCGGCGCTGCGCCGGCGTTTCGGCCGCGAGGTCGAGATCGAAGAGGCGGTCGACGAGAGCCTGATCGGCGGAGCGGTCATCGCCGCCGGCGACGTGGTCATCGACGGCTCGCTGCGCGGCAAGCTGGCGCGCCTGCAGTCGGCACTGGCGCATTGAACCCGGGAGCGGGGAGGGAGCGTCGCGCACCGCAAGGCCAGTCACCCGCCGCTCCGGTCCACGACCCCCGACACCCGTTCCCGACACGCATATCGAAGCGGTGAACCGCACGCTGCGGACCACCTCCAAGGAAACGAAGATGGCAACCACCACGCTCAACCCGTCCGAAATCAGCGAGCTCATCAAGAGCCGCATCGAGAACGTCAAGCTGTCCGCGGAAGCGCGCAACGAGGGCACCGTGACCTCGGTGTCGGACGGCATCGTGCGCATCTACGGCCTGGCCGACGCGATGCAGGGCGAGATGATCGAGCTGCCCGCCGCCGAGGGTGGCACGCCCACCTATGCGCTGGCGCTGAACCTGGAGCGCGACTCGGTCGGCGCGGTGGTGCTGGGTGACTACGAGCACCTGCGCGAGGGCGACGTCGCCAAGACCACCGGCGAGATCCTCTCGGTGCCGATCGGCCCGGAAATGCTCGGCCGCGTGGTCAACGCGCTGGGCGAGCCGATCGACGGCAAGGGCCCGATCGACGCCAAGCTGCGCGCGCCGGTCGAGCGCGTCGCGCCGGGCGTGATCTGGCGCAAGTCGGTCGACCAGCCGGTGCAGACCGGCTACAAGTCGGTCGACGCCATGATCCCGATCGGCCGCGGCCAGCGCGAGCTGATCATCGGCGACCGCCAGACCGGCAAGACCGCGATGGCCATCGACGCGGTGATCAACCAGAAGGGCACCGGCATCAAGTGCGTGTACGTCGCGATCGGCCAGAAGGCCTCGACCGTGGCCAACATCGTGCGCAAGCTGGAAGAGAACGGCGCGCTGGCCCACACCGTGGTGGTGGCCGCTACCGCCTCCGAGTCGGCCGCGATGCAGTACATCGCCGCGTACTCGGGCTGCACCATGGGCGAGTACTTCATGGATCGCGGCCAGGACGCGCTGATCGTGTACGACGACCTGTCCAAGCAGGCCGTCGCCTACCGCCAGATCTCGCTGCTGCTCAAGCGCCCGCCGGGCCGCGAAGCCTATCCGGGCGACGTGTTCTACCTGCACAGCCGCCTGCTCGAGCGCGCCGCGCGCGTGTCGGCCGAGTACGTGGAGCAGTTCACCAACGGCGAAGTGAAGGGCAAGACCGGTTCGCTGACCGCGCTGCCGATCATCGAGACCCAGGCCGGCGACGTGTCCGCGTTCGTGCCGACCAACGTGATCTCGATCACCGACGGCCAGATCTTCCTGGAGACCGACCTGTTCAACGCCGGCATCCGCCCGGCCGTGAACGCCGGTATCTCGGTGTCGCGCGTCGGCGGCGCCGCCCAGACCAAGATCATCAAGAAGCTGTCCGGCGGCATCCGTATCGCGCTGGCGCAGTACCGCGAACTCGCGGCCTTCGCCCAGTTCGCCTCGGACCTGGACGATGCCACCCGCAAGCAGCTCGAGCGCGGCCAGCGCGTCACCGAGCTGATGAAGCAGAAGCAGTACCAGCCGATGTCGATCGCCTACCAGGCGCTGTCGATCTATGCGGTCGACAAGGGCTACATGGACGACGTGCCGGTGGGCAAGATCCTGGCGTTCGAAGAGGCGCTGCATGCGCACTTCGCCAACACCCAGGGCGAGCTGATCGACCGCATCAACGGCAGCGGCGACTGGAACGACGAGATCGAGGCCGCGTACAAGGGCGGTATCGAGGAGTTCAAGAAGACGGGCAGCTGGTAAGCCGCGATTCGTGATCCGGGACGGGTGGTCGCACAGGCCCCCCGTTCCCACGAACCGGAAAGCACCCGATCACGATGCAGCGCAAGCGGAGCGAGTAGATGGCAGGCGGTCGCGAAATCAAAACCAAGATCAAGAGCGTGCAGAACACCCGCAAGGTGACCCGCGCGCTCGAGATGGTCTCGGCCTCGAAGATCCGCAAGGCCCAGGAGCGGATGCGGGCTTCGCGTCCCTACGCGCGCGCGATGAGGCAGATCATCGGCCACCTGGCGCAGGCCAACACCGAGTTCCAGCATCCCTACCTGATCGAGCGCAGCGAGATCAAGCGGGTGGGCTACGTCATCATCTCGTCCGACCGCGGCCTGGCCGGCGGCCTGAACAACAACCTGTTCCGCAAGCTGCTGGTCGAGATCCGGCAGTGGCAGGACAAGGGCGTCGCGGTCGACGTGGTGACCATCGGCCAGAAGGCGGCGGTGTTCTTCCGCCGGCTGAAGGTGAACATGCTCGCCAGCGTGGCGCACCTGGGCGACCAGCCCGAGGTCGAGCAGCTGGTCGGCGTGGTCCAGGTGATGCTGGAGGCCTACGACGCGGGCAAGATCGACAAGGTCTTCCTGGTCTACAACAACTTCGTCAACACCATGACCCAGCGGGCGGCCTTCGACCAGCTGGTGCCGCTGCCGGCGTCCGAAACCGACGTCCCCTCGCACGACTGGGACTACATCTACGAGCCCGACGCCGAGACCGTGCTCAGCCACGTGCTGACGCGCTACGTGGAGTCGCTGGTGTACCAGGCGGTGATGGAGAACGTGGCGTCCGAACACGCCGCGCGCATGGTCGCGATGAAGTCGGCCAGCGACAACGCCACCAAGCTGATCGATACGCTCAACCTGGTCTACAACAAGGCCCGGCAGGCGGCGATCACCCAGGAAATCTCCGAGATCGTCGGCGGCGCGGCGGCAGTCTGACCGCGCCACCCACAGAATTCACTTAGAGGAATGCAGCAATGAGTCAGGGCAAGATCGTTCAGATCATCGGCGCGGTCGTCGACGTGGAGTTCCCGCGCAGCGAAGTGCCGAAGGTGTACGACGCGCTGAAGGTGCAGAACACCGAGATCACGCTCGAGGTGCAGCAGCAGCTCGGCGACGGCGTCGTGCGCACGATCGCGCTGGGCTCCACCGACGGCCTCAAGCGCAACCTGGTGGCCGAGAACACCGGTCGCGCCATCTCGGTGCCGGTCGGCCTGGGCACGCTGGGCCGCATCATGGACGTGCTGGGCCGCCCGATCGACGAGGCCGGTCCGGTCAAGACCGAGACCACCTGGGAGATCCATCGGGCCGCACCGTCGTACGAGGACCAGTCCTCCACGACCGAGCTGCTGGAAACCGGCATCAAGGTCATCGACCTGATGTGCCCGTTCGCCAAGGGCGGCAAGGTGGGCCTGTTCGGCGGCGCCGGCGTCGGCAAGACCGTCAACATGATGGAACTGATCAACAACATCGCGACCGAGCACTCGGGCCTGTCGGTGTTCGCCGGCGTGGGTGAGCGTACCCGCGAAGGCAACGACTTCTACCACGAGATGCAGGAGTCGGGCGTCGTCAATGTCCAGGAGCCCGAGAAGTCGAAGGTGGCGATGGTCTACGGCCAGATGAACGAGCCGCCGGGCAACCGCCTGCGCGTCGCGCTGACCGGCCTGACCATGGCCGAGTACTTCCGCGACGAAGGCCGCGACGTGCTGCTGTTCGTCGACAACATCTACCGCTATACGCTGGCCGGCACCGAAGTGTCGGCGCTGCTGGGCCGCATGCCCTCGGCGGTGGGCTACCAGCCCACGCTGGCCGAGGAAATGGGCGTGCTGCAGGAGCGCATCACCTCGACCAAGACCGGTTCGATCACCTCGATCCAGGCCGTGTACGTGCCCGCGGACGACCTGACCGACCCGTCGCCGGCCACGACCTTCGCCCACCTCGACGCCACCGTCGTGCTGTCGCGCAACATCGCCTCGCTGGGCATCTACCCGGCGGTCGATCCGCTCGACTCCACCTCGCGCCAGCTCGACCCGAACGTGATCGGCCACGAGCACTACGACACCGCGCGCCGCGTGCAGTCCACGCTGCAGAAGTACAAGGAGCTCAAGGACATCATCGCGATCCTGGGCATGGACGAGCTGTCGGAGGACGACAAGCTGGCCGTGGCCCGCGCGCGCAAGATCGAGCGCTTCTTCTCGCAGCCCTTCCACGTGGCCGAGGTGTTCACCGGCTCGCCGGGCAAGTACGTGTCGCTGAAGGAGACGATCCGCGGCTTCAAGGGTATCGTCGAGGGCGAGTACGACCACCTGCCGGAGCAGGCGTTCTACATGGTCGGCAGCATCGACGAGGCGGTCGAGAAGGCCAAGAAGATCGCCGCGTAAGCGGCCGCGCCATCCACGAGAGTCGAATCGAGTATCGTCCAGGCGGGTCTGCGGGATGCGGGAATGGTGGGGGCAGGGCGCTGCGCGCGTCCTTGTCCTCCAGGCCCGCTCCGGTGTCCCGCCTCGCACAGCGAGGCACCATGAGCACCATCCGTTGCGACATCGTCAGCGCCGAAGCCGAGATCTTCCAGGGTGAAGCCACCCTGGTGGTGGCCACCGGCGAGATCGGCGAGCTCGGCATCGCGCCGCGCCACGCGCCGCTGATCACCCGGCTCAAGCCCGGCAAGGTCGTGGTGACGCAGCCCGACGGCAGCGTGCTCGACTTCGCCATCGGCGGCGGCATCCTCGAGGTGCAGCCGGAGGTGGTGACGATCCTGGCCGACACGGCGATCCGTGCCGACGAGATCGACGAGGCCAAGGTGCGCGCGGCCAAGGAAGAGGCCGAGCGCGTGCTGGCCGGACGCGGCGAAGCGATGGAGGTGGCCGAGGCCCAGCAGAAGCTGGCCGAGGTCATGGCCCAGCTCTCGGCGCTCGAGCGCCTGCGCAAGAACCTCAAGCACTGAGATCGCCCGCCCGGGTGGTCGACTGCAGCGCCGGCCTCGAGCCGGCGTTGTCGTTTGTGGCGGCGGCTCAGCGCCGGTAGACCCAGTGCCGCGACAGCAGGAAGCCGATCAGCCCCAGGACGATCTCCACCACCGGCTTGGCCAGCCAGGCCCACTTCAGGCCCAGCACCTCGTCGATGGTGCCGACCGCCAGCGTGCTCACCGCCGTGGTGCACAGCCACATCAGGGCGAAGCGCTGGAACTGCACGCGCCCCAGCGCGGTGTCGTCGCCGGCGAAGGTGAACTTGCCGTTGAGCCAGTAGCCGAGCATGGCGCCACTGATGCGGCCGGTGACGTTCGCCGGCTCGATCAGCATGCCCAGCTGCGACAGGTACACGGTCACGCCCCAGTCGAGCAGCCACTGCAGGCCGCCGATCAGGAGGTAGTGGCTACCTTGGCGACGCAGGTTCAAGGACGGAACTCCGGCTGGGCGACGCGCGCGCGGCTAGGGTAGCGCCGGCAGGGTCAAGAGGACATCCAGTGCCCGACGCGCCGTGCGACCGCGCATGCGGCCTCCTGGGCCCGCGCTCGTGCACGCCCCCGCGCCCCGGCCGGGGGCTAGAATTCCCGGTCCTGACCGGCTGGAACCGCCATGAGCACTCCCCTGCACGTCGTCATCCTCGCCGCCGGCGAGGGCAAGCGCATGAAGTCGGCCCTGCCCAAGGTGCTGCAGAAGGTGGCGGGAAGGCCGATGCTGGGGCACGTGATCGCGACGGCGCGCGCCCTGCAGCCGGCCGGCATCCACGTGGTGTACGGGCACGGCGGCGACCAGGTGCGGGCGGCCTTCGCCAACCAGACCGACCTGCAGTGGGCCGAGCAGGCCAGCCAGCTGGGCACCGGCCACGCGGTCCAGCAGGCCATGCCCGGCGTGCCCGATGCGGCGCGCGTGCTGGTGATGTACGGCGATGCGCCGCTGTTCACCGTCGATACGCTGCGGCGCCTGCTGGCCAGCGAGGGGCGGCTGGCGCTGCTGGCCACGGAGCTCGACAACCCCACCGGCTACGGGCGCATCGTGCGAGACCCCCAGGGGCACGTGGCCGCGGTCGTGGAGGAGAAGGACGCCAGCGAGGAGCAGCGCGCGATCCGGCTGGCGAACACCGGCGTGATCGCGGCCGACGCCACCGCGCTCAAGGACTGGCTGTCGCGGCTGTCCAACGACAATGCCCAGGGCGAGTACTACCTGACCGACGTGGCCGGCATGGCCGCGGCCGATTTCACCGCCGCGCAGCTGGTGATCGCCGACGACCCCTGCGAGACCCAGGGCGCCAACGACCCCTGGCAGCTGGCGGAACTCGAGCGCGCCTTCCAGCTGCGGGCCGTGCGCGCGCTGTGCCTGCAGGGCGCTCGCGTGGCCGACCCGGCGCGCCTGGACATCCGTGGCGAGGTGAGCGTCGGCCGCGATGTCGAGATCGACGTGGACGTGGTGCTCGAGGGGCGGGTGGAACTGGGAGACGGCGTCCGGATCGGGCCGTTCACCCGGCTCAGGGACGTGGTGCTGGGGCCCGGGACCGAAGTGCGCGCGCATTGCGACATCGAGGGCGCGCGTGCCGAGGGCGCGGTGACGATCGGTCCGTTCGCGCGGCTGCGGCCCGGCACGGTGCTGGCCGACGGCGTGCACGTGGGCAACTTCGTGGAGACCAAGAACGCGCAGTTGGGCGTGGGCAGCAAGGCCAACCACCTCACCTACCTGGGCGATGCGGTGATCGGGGCGACGGTGAACATCGGCGCCGGCACCATCACCTGCAACTACGACGGGGTGAACAAGTCGACGACCCGGATCGGCGACGGCGCCTTCATCGGCTCCAACTCCTCGCTGGTGGCGCCGGTGTCGATCGGCGAGGGCGCGACCATCGGCGCCGGTTCGGTCATCGGGGTCGACGCCCCGGCGGGCAAGCTCACGGTCGCGCGGGCACGCCAGGTCACGATCCAGGGCTGGGTCCGGCCGCAGAAGAAGGCATAGGCCGCGCCGGCGGCGCGGGCGCGGCCAAGGCCCGTCGCGCGGACGCGCACGGCCGGCAGGGCTTCCGGGCGCGGCGGAAGGTCTGGCCTGGCGCGCGGCGCCGGGGCGCGTCCGTCCCCGGACCGGCTCGGTTCAGGCCTGGTCCGGCAACACCATCGACACGCACAGCCCGCCGCCATCGCGGTTGAGCAGGGCGATGCGGCCGCCATGGGCCTCGGCGATCTCGCGCGCCAGCGCCAGCCCCAGGCCAGTGCCCGAGCGCTTGGTCGAATAGAAGGGCAGCAGCGCGTTGGCGAGCACCGCCTCGTTCATGCCGCTGCCGCGGTCGAGCACGTCGAAGCGCCAGCCCTCGGCGATGCGGCGCACGCCCAGCGATACCTCGTTGGCCGCCGTGCCCGATTCATGGGCGTTCTTGAGCAGGTTGATCAGCGCCTGCTCCAGCTGCGCCGGATCGAAGCGCACCATCTGGTCGGGGATGCTGCCGTCGATCGCGAAATCGACCTGGATGCGCAGCTTGTCGACGAACAGCGGCAGGCGCGTGGGTTCGGTGCGGGGGGCCGGCAGCTTGGCGAAGCGCGCGTAGTCGCGCAGGAAACCCTCGAGGTGGCGGGCACGCTCCTCGATGGTCGCGAGCGCCACCGGCAGCTTGTCGTGCTGCCCGCGGCGCAGCAGTTCGGCGCCCGAATGCGCCAGCGACGCGATCGGCGCGAGCGAATTGTTGAGTTCGTGGCTGATCACCCGGATCACCTTCTTCCAGGTCTGCACTTCCTGCCGGCGCAGCTCGATCGTCATCTGCCGCAGCAGCAGCAGCTCGTGCGCGCGGCCGTTGAGCCGGAACACGCGCCTGATCAGGTGGTAGATCTCTTCCTGGTCGGCTTCGCCGATGGTGAACATCCCGTCGCCACCGCGCGCCATGGCCTCGCGCATCGCGGCCGGCGCCTCCTCGACCAGCGAGGTGAACGCGCGCCCCTCGAGCTTGTGGCCCTCGCCCAGCAGCCGCCTGGCGGCGAGGTTGGCCAGCACCACGCGGCCGGATGGATCCACCAGCACCATGGCGACCGGCGTGTTCTGCACCACCGTGTCGAGCAGCAGTTCGCGCTGCACCAGGGCATTGCGCTGCTCGCGCAGCGTCTGTCCGAGTTCGTTGTGCGCGCGCACCAGTTCGATCAGGTCGGCGTGGCGGTCCCAGCGGATGTCGAAGTTGTACTCGCCGTCGCGGTAGGACGCGACGGTGCCGGCCAGGGCGCGCAGCAGCGCGCGGATGGGGCGGAAGGTGTGCCAGACGGTCACCGCCGTGATGCCGCCGATCGTCAGCGCGGACACGGCGGCCGCCGTCCAAGGCGACAGCCACTGCGACAGGGCCGCCGTGGCGGCCGCGACGGCGGCGATCGCGCCGACGATCAGCACGACCAGCTTCAGCGACAGGGGAAGGGTGCGGATCCAGCGCATGCAGCGGTGGTCAGGCGCGGGAGATGCCGTAGCGGTCCAGGCGCCGGTACAGCGCCTGCCGCGACAGCCCCAGTTCGGCGGCGGCCTGCGCCAGGACGCCGCCGCTGCGCTCGAGCGCGGCTTCGATGGCCGCGCGGTCGGGCTCGTCGCTGCCGCTCCCGGCCGAGGGCGCCGCCGCCAGGCCGAGCGCCTCGGCTTCGATGCGGCCCTCCGACAGCAGGGCCGCGCGCTGCACCGCGTTGCGCAGTTCGCGCACGTTGCCCGGCCAGCCGTGGTGCAGCAGGGCGCGTTCGGCGCTGGCGGCCAGCTGCTTGCCGGCCGGCAGGAAGTGGCGGGCCAGCGGCAGGATGTCGCGGGGGCGACGCGACAGCGGCGCAAGCCGCACCTCGATCCCGTTGAGCCGGTAATACAGGTCCTCGCGGAACTGGCCCTGGGCGATCATCGCCGGCAGGTCGGCATTGGTGGCGCTGACCACGCGCACCCTGGCGCTGCGTTCGACATGGCTGCCCAGGCGCTGGAAACGCCCGGTCTCCAGCACGCGCAGCAGCTTCACCTGGCCGGCCGGCGGCAGCGTGCCGATCTCGTCGAGGAACAGGGTGCCGCCATCGGCGGCCTCGAACTTGCCTGCGCGCGTCTTGTTGCCGGCGCCGGTATACGCGCCCGGCTCGGCGCCGAACAGTTCGGCCTCGATCAGCTCATGCGGCAGCGCCCCGCAGTTCACCGCCACGAACGGCCCGGCGGCGACCTTCGAGTTGTAATGGATGATCTCGGCGTAGCGTTCCTTGCCGCTGCCATTGGGTCCGGTGATCAGCACCGGCAACTCCGAGCGCGCCACCTGCAGGGCCAGGCGCAACGTCGCCTCGCTGCTGCTGTCGGCATAGACCAGGCCGCGCAGGTCGTGGTCGCGCTCGAGCGCGCTGCGCCGGCGACGCTCGTCGGCATTGCGCTGGAACAGCTCGCGCCGCGCCTCGGCCAGTTCCAGCAGGTTGTTCACGCTGGCCAGCAGCTTGTGGTCGTCCCAGGGCTTGCCCAGGTAGTCGGCGGCGCCGGCCTTGACCAGGCCCACGGCCGATTCCAGCCGCGTCCAGGCCGTGAGCAGGATCACCGGCATGTCCGGATGCTGCTGGCGGATCTGCCCGAACAGGGCCACGCCTTCGTCGCCGGAGGTGGTGTCGGCGCGGAAGTTCATGTCCTGGATGACCAGGTCGATATCGCCCAGGCGCAGCCGCTCCAGCCCGGCCTCTGGCGAATCGGCATGGACCGTGTCCAGTTCATGCAGCGAAAACAGCACGTCCAGCGCTGTGGCGACGGAAGGGTTGTCGTCGATGACGAGGATCGTGGGCATTCGCGTCCGGAGTTGGCGGGTCGCAGGGCGCTGTGGCAGCGTCCTATCGTAAGCGCATCAGTGGCTGCCGTGAGCCAGGCCGGTGCGGTGGCGTCGGTGTGGCACGCGCCGGCTGGCGGTCGCCGCGAAGGCCGCCGCGTCACGAGGCCGCGCGCGCCGGCAGACCACGCAGGCGGGGGCGCGGACGCGCCCCGCCCGACGTTCAGACGCTGCGTGTCGCGATCGCGGGCGGCACCGAGGCCGCGCGCCGCGCCGGCCCGAACACCGAGACCTGGCCCAGCAGCCACAACGCCACCGCGCCGACCGGCAGGTAGTACAGCGGCAGGCGCGCCAGTTCGTACTTGCTCATCAGCAACTGGTTGATGCCATAGGCGGCCAGCATGCCGAGCACGATGCCGATCGTGGCCAGCAGGAAGTTCTCGGTCTGGAAGTACGACAGGATCTGGCCCCGGGTCGCGCCCAGCGCACGGCGCACGCCGATCTGCTTGGTGCGCTGCTGCACCCAGAAGCTGGCCAGGCCGATGATGCCCAGCGCGGTGATCACCAGCAGGCCCACGCACACGATGCCCAGCAGCCAGGCCATGGAGCGTGCCGACTGGTAGAACTCGCCGCGCAGCGTCTCCATCGTCTTGGTGTTCTCCTCGACGATGATGCGCTTGGGGCCATTGCCGCGCAGGGTATCCGTGACCGCCCTGAGCACTTCGTCACGGCGTTCGGGCGAGGTGCGCACCACGTAGTTGCCGCCGACCGCGTAGCTCGGCCGCAGCGGGAACACCATGCTGTACTCGCGCGCCGTCGGGCCGCCCTGCAGGCTGGGGCGGACCAGGTGTTCGAGGATGCCGACGACGCGGATCGGCGAATCGCCCCAGCTGTAGAAGACCTTGCCCACCGCCTCCTCGCCCGGGAACAGGCGATCGGCCATCTTGCGGGTGATCAGGGCGGCCGGGATGGGCGGCGCCGTCTCCGCGCGTTCCAGGGTTTCGTAATCGATGTACTCGCCGGGATCGAAGTCGCGGCCGGCCACCACGCGCAGGCCCAGCGTCTTCAGGAACTGCTCGTCGGCCATGTACACGGTGGCGCTGAGGGTAGGCTGGTCCTGCTCCGTGCTCAGGCGCACCCCGCTGTTCCATGAGGAGTTGGTGAAGGGCACCTGATTGATCGAGGTGGCGCCGGTAACGCCGGGCAGGGCGCGCAATGCCGCCAGGTCCGCGCGCGTCTGCGCGGTGGCGTTCTCGTCCTTGCCGATGCCGTAGATCTGCACGCGCACCAGTTCGTTCTCGACCAGGCCACTGGGCTCGTTCACGAAGGTGATGCGCTCGCCGATCATGAACAACGCGTTGCAGATGATCGCGCAGGTCAGCGCGATCTCCAGCACGATCAGGGCGGCGGCGGTCTTGTGGCGCATCAGGGTGGAAAGGATCGGACGGATTTCCATGGCTGTCTCCGGGGGCGGGGCCGCGACTGCGTTACTGGGATTTGAGCTGGATGGCGGGCGCGACCTGCATGGCACGCCATGCGGGCAACATGCCGGCGAGCAGGCTGGCGGCGATGGACAGCACGAAGGTCGTGAGCAGCATGCCGAGGTCGAGGTGGGCGAGTTCGGCATAGCTGGCCGGTTGCTGGCGCACCGCCCACAGGCCCAGCAGCGACAGCCCCAGCCCCAGCAGGCCGCCGGCCAGCCCGATCGCGCCGGCCTCGACCAGGCATTGTTTGAAGATCTCGGCGCGTGAGGCGCCCAGCGCGCGGCGCACGCCGATCTCGCCACTGCGGCGCAGGAACTTGGCCAGCAGCAGGCCCACCGTGTTGAGCAGGCAGACCAGCAGGAAACCCAGGCCGAGCCACAGCTGCATCACCACGTCGTTGGGCACCACGCGGTTGAAATCCAGCCACTCCATCACGCTGCGCAGGCGCACGTTGGTGGGCCGCTCGAAGCGGCCGGCGGCGCGCTGCTGCTCGGAATAGTTGGTCAGATAGTTGAGATACGCATCGCGCTTGGCGCTCGAATCGAGCTCCACCCAGTACTGGATCCAGGCGCAGGGCACGTTGAGCGCCGTCTCGTCGCCGCGCGAGTCGCCCCAGCAGTTCATGTTGCCGCTGCGCCCCATCTTGAGATCGCGCGAGGTCGAGAAGGGCAGGAACACCGATTCGAGTTCCCCGTAGCGATCGCTGTTGAGGTCGTAGAAGCGCGGGGTGGGCCGCCATTCCTCGATCACGCCGATGACGGTGAAGTCGCTCTGGTCCAGGCGCAGCGTCTTGCCCACGCTGTTGCCGCCGCCGAACACGCGGTCGTTGAGGGTCTTGGAGATCACCACCACGCGGGCGCGCGTCTCGTCGTCGCCCGCACTCCAGCCGTTGCCGTGCAGGAATGGCACGTCGAACATCGGGAAGAAGTCCGCGCTGGCATAGCGGGAGTCGGCGATGAAGGGCGGCACATCGGCGCTCTCCGGGGAGACCGAGACGCCGCCGCCGGTCATCAGCGCCTGGCGGTCGCCGCGCTTCTCGCGCAGCAGCGTTTCCGCGTCCGTGCGGGTGAGCTGCTCGTTGGGTTCCTCGCCGGGAATGTAGCCCTGCATGGACTCCGCGGCCAGCTGCACGTAGAAAAGCTGCCCGCTCTTGCCCGGGATCGGATCGCCGGAGAGCACGCGGAACACGGTCAGGGTGGTCATGCAGGCGCCGATGCCCAGTGCGATGGCGAGCACCATCAGCGCGGTGAGCACGCGATTGCGCTTGAAGCTGCGCAGGGCGAGGTTGAGGTAGTAGCCGAACATGCGAGGGCTCCGGTGGCGGGCTGCTGCCGCGCGGTGGATGTGGTGTGCGTGCGCGCGGGCCGTTCAGGCCTCGGCGTCGGCCTCGACGGCGCTCGCGTGCGCGGCGCGGGCCAGGCCCGGGGAGACCGACAGGTCGGTGGCCATGCCGTCGACGATGTGGACGTTGCGCTGCGCGCGCGCGGCCAGTTCCGGGTCGTGGGTCACCATCACGATCGTGGTGCCGCGGCTGTTGATGTCCTCCAGCAGCTCCATGACGCTGCGTGCCATCTGCGAGTCGAGGTTGCCGGTCGGTTCGTCGGCCAGCAGCAGGCGCGGCGAGCCGGCCAGCGCACGCGCGATCGCGGCGCGCTGCTGCTGCCCGCCCGACAGTTCGGCCGGGTAATGCTTCAGGCGCGAGCCCAGGCCCACCTGCGACAGCGCTTCCTCGATGCGGATCCTGCGTTCGTTGGCCGGCATCCCGCGATAGCGCAGCGGCACGTCGCAGTTGTCGAACAGGTTCAGGTCGGGGATCAGGTTGAAGCCCTGGAAGATGAAGCCGATCTTCTCGTTGCGCAGGCGCGAGCGCTGGTTGTCGTTGAGGCCTTTGACGTTGACCCCGTCGAGCAGGTACTCGCCGCCGGTGAAGGTCTCCAGCAGGCCGGCGATGTTGAGGAAGGTGGTCTTGCCCGAGCCGGACGGGCCGGTGACGGCGACGAACTCGCCCTCGCCGACGTGCAGGTCGAGCGAGCGCAGCGCATGGGTTTCGACGAGTTCGGTGCGGTAGACCTTGGCGACCTGGCGCATGTCGAGCATGGTGGTTTCCTTCAGGGAATCGGGGGGAAGGCGCACCCCGCCGCGGCGCCCGGGAGAGAGCTCGGGGCCGCGACGGGATGGAAAGCGATCGATCAGCGCACGACGAAGCGCGCGGGCAGGGCGGTGCGCCGCGCGTAGGGCGCGACCGCACGTGTCCGCTGGCCTTCGCCGTTGGCGGCGGGGCGGGCGTCGGCCTCGGCGCTCGCGAAGGCGAACAGCTCGTGCACGCGTTGCGGCACCGCGTCGGCCAGCTGGTGCGAGGTCCAGTGGGGGCGGGAGGGGAAGTAGGCGAAAGCGTTCATGTCATTGTCCCGAGATGCGGACGCGGTCCGCGCTGTTGAACTGGTCCGTGCCGGAGATGACGATGCGCTCGCCTTCCTGGAGCCCGGACACGATTTCCACTGCGCCGAGGCTGCTGACCCCGGCCTGGATCGGGCGGCGCACGGCGCTGCCGCCGTCCACCACCCAGGCGAAGCGGCCACCGTCCTGTTCCAGGAACGGGCCGCGCTCGACCATCAGCACGTTCTCGCGCGTGTCGAGCACGATGCGCGCCGACAGCCGCTGGTTCTGGCGCAGGCTGGGCGGCTGCTGCCCGTCCTCGAAGCGCAGGCGCGCGGTGACCTCGCCGTTGACCACTTCCGGGGAAACCGCCGAGACCTTGGCCGCGTAGCGGTTGCCGGTGCTGGTGATCTGCGCCGGCACGCCGATGGCCAGGTCGCGGGCGAAGCTTTCCGGCACCCGGATCTCGACCTCGAACAGGCTCAGGTCGACCACGCTCAGGATCGGCGCATTGAGCGCGACGTTGGTGCCCTGGGCGACCTGCACCTGTCCGACCTGGCCGTCGAAGGGCGCGCGCAGGGTGAGCGCGTCGACCTGGCGGCTGAGTTCGGCGACCACCGCCTTCTGGCGCTCGGCCAGCAGGCGCTTGTTGCGCGCGTCGATGCCCGCGCCCTGGCCCTGCAGCGAGAAGTCGTTGCGCGCCGCGGCCAGCCCGAGTTCGGCCTTCTTCAGGCCATCGATCGCGCGGTCGTACTCGTTCTTGGACACCGCGCCGCCCTCGTAGGCGCGCTCGTAGCGCTCGACGTCGCGCTGCGCGGCGGTGTGGTCGATCTGCGCCTGGTCGAGCAGCTTCTGCGCCTCCGAGCGGGTCAACTGCGCATCGAGCACGGCGCGGTTGGCCTCGCCATCCAGGCTGGCCAGGGTGGACTCCTCCTGCACCAGCCGGCTGCGCAGTTCCGGACTGTCGATGACCGCCAGCTCCTGGCCTTTCTCCACCACGTCGCCGGCCACCACCCGCAGCGAGACCGTGCCGCCCGCGATCGCGTACAGCGTGGGGCTGTTGGCGGTGATCACGCGGCCCTCGGCGGACAGGTCGCGCACCAGGTCGCCGCGTGTCACCTGGGCGACGCGCACGCGCGAAGCGTCGTGGGAGGAGCTGCCCGACGCCCAGCCGCCGACCACCCAGACCGCCAGCGCCGCCACGCCCAGCGCGGCGGCGCCGCCAAGCAGCCAGCGCCGGGGCAGGCGGCGCAGTCCGCCGGGGCGGGCCAGGACCTGGTCCTGTGCGGAGGTGTCGCGGATACGCGCGTGGGTGTCCATATCGGAATCTGGATGCGGAAAGGTGTACCGGGGTTGCAGCAATCCCCGTGCCAACACGCAAGACGTTGATTTCGCGAAAAAACCCGCGCGTGTCCGGCGTCCGGGCGGACGTGTCCGGTGTCCGGCCGGACAGCCCTTTCCCGTACACTGGATAGCCTCCCCGGGAGTAACGGATACATGTGCGGCATCGTCGGCGCGATCGCGAATCGCGATGTGGTTCCCGTCCTGATCGATGGACTGAAGCGTCTGGAATACCGCGGCTACGATTCGGCCGGCATCGCGCTGGTGGCCGACGGCGACGTGCGCCGCGTGCGCCGCACCGGCCGCGTGGCGGAGATGGCGGCGGCCGCGCAGGCCGAGGGCGTGCACGCCACGCTCGGCATCGGCCATACCCGCTGGGCCACGCATGGCGGCGTGACCGAGGCCAATGCCCATCCGCACATCAGCCACGGCGTGGCCCTGGTGCACAACGGCATCATCGAGAACCATGAGGAGCAGCGTGCGCGCCTGCAGGCGCTGGGCTACGTCTTCGAATCGCAGACCGACACCGAGGTGATCGCGCACCTGATCCACCACTACCTGAGCGGCGGCGACGACCTGCTCGGCGCGCTGCAGCGGGCGGTCGGGGAGCTGCATGGCGCCTATGCGCTGGCGGTGGTCAGCCGCAAGGAACCGGGCCGGCTGGTGGTCGCGCGCATGGGCTGCCCGCTGCTGATCGGGCTGGGCGAGGGCGAGAACTTCGTCGCCTCCGACGTCTCGGCGATCGTGCAGGCCACGCGCCGCGTGATCTTCATGGAGGAGGGCGACACCGCCGAGATCACCCGCGACGGGGTCCGCGTGTTCGGTGCCGACGGCGTGGAGGCCGAGCGCGAGGTGCACCTGTCAGACGTCTCGCTGGCCTCGCTCGAACTGGGGCCTTACCGCCACTTCATGCAGAAGGAGATCCACGAGCAGCCGCGCGCGATCGGCGACACGCTCGAGGCGATCATCGATGCCAACGCCTTCACCCCCGAGCTGTTCGGCCAGGACGCCGAAGCGGTGCTGCGCGAGGTCGATGGCGTGCAGATCCTGGCCTGCGGCACCAGCTTCTACGCCGGTTCGGTGGCGCGCTACTGGATCGAGGCGATCAGCGGGCTGCCCTGCAGCGTGGAGATCGCCAGCGAGTACCGCTACCGCAAGGCCGTGGCCAATCCGCGGCACCTGATCGTGACCATTTCGCAGTCGGGCGAGACGCTCGACACGATGGAGGCGCTGAAGTACGCCAAGTCGCTGGGGCATGCGCACACGCTGTCGATCTGCAACGTGCCCGAGAGCGCTATCCCGCGCGCCAGCCGGCTGGTGTTCTACACCCGCGCGGGCGCCGAGATCGGCGTGGCCTCGACCAAGGCCTTCACAACCCAGCTGGTGGGGCTGTTCGCGCTGGCCACGACCCTGGCCAAGCTGCAGGGCCGGCTGGGTGCGGAACAGGAGGCCGGATACATCGAGGCGCTGCGCCACCTGCCCGGCAGCGTGCAGCACGCGCTCAATCTCGAGCCGCAGATCGCCCTGTGGGCCGAGCGCTTCGCGCCCAAGGAACACGCGCTGTTCCTCGGCCGCGGCGTGCACTACCCGATCGCGCTGGAAGGCGCGCTCAAGCTCAAGGAAATCTCCTACATCCACGCCGAGGCCTACCCGGCCGGCGAACTCAAGCACGGTCCGCTGGCCCTGGTCGACGCCGCCATGCCGGTGGTGGTGATCGCGCCCAACGATGGACTGCTGGAGAAGGTGAAGTCGAACATGCAGGAAGTGCGCGCGCGCGGCGGCGAGCTGTTCGTGTTCACCGACGCCGACAGCAACTTCAGCGAATCCGAGGGCGTGCACGTGATCCGCACCCCGCGCCACGTCGGCGTGCTCAGCCCGATCGTGCACACCATCCCGGTGCAGCTGCTGGCCTACCACGCCGCGCTTGCGCGCGGCACCGACGTGGACAAGCCGCGCAACCTGGCCAAGGCGGTCACGGTGGAATAGCGCAGGCGGGCGGTGCGCCGCCCGAGGTCGATGCCTGCCGCGCCGCGCGGTCGCACCAGGGCTCGCGCGACCTGAGCAGACAGGCACGCCGGCCGGACGGCGACAGGCCGCGCGCCGCGGTGGCGGGCGCCCGGCAGGATCCTGTTGCCGCCGCTTGCTTGCGCAGCCCGGCCTTGCGCGTCAGCGCGCGTGCAACTGCGGCGATGGGCGCGCGGCGGTCGGGCCCGATGTGGTGCGCGGGGCGCAGACGCCGGCCGGTGCGTCGCGCTCGGCATGCCGGTTCGTCCCCGCGCGGGCCCCTCCAGGCGCCCGCCCCAGGCCTCCACGCGGCCCGTGCGCAGGCGGTTGTGGATGAGCCGCGTCCACGATTCGGGCAGCGGCAGGGTGGCGGCCTGGCCCGCAGCTGGTGATCGAGCATGCGCTGGTACAGCATCTCCAGCAGCCGGGCCAGCGGCCAGGCGGGAAACGGACGCGCCAGGATGCGCATCGTGGCGCCGGCGCGGATGCGGCCGGGCTCGCGCACGCGGTAGTACCAGCGCGTGCGGCCGCGGGCCTGCAGCCTGCGCGCCATGTCGGCCTGGCCGAAGCGCGCGCGTTGTGCGCGTCGCGCGTGGCCTGCTGGATCCGCCGTGCCGCGCACGTTCCGCGCGGGCCTGATCCAGGTCAAGTGTCCGCTGGTTCCTGACATTTTGTCCATTCCCCAACCGCACCGAACCACGTTGGAATAGGTGTCGGAAACGGAGGATGAGATGAAGGCCAGGCTGTTGTGCATGGGGATCGCCGCGGCTGTCGCACAGTTCGCGTCAGCTGCGGCATGTGCGGACACCGGAGTGGCGCCGCTGCAGGAGCAGGCCGTGGCCAGCCCTGGCGGTGCGGACGGGAACGTCGTCGATCTCGACGCGCTGGTGGTGACCGGCGTCGCGCCGGTCGCGTCGCTGACCTGGGTCACCGATCCGCGCTTGCCGCGGCAGCCGGTCCCGGCCAGCGACGGCGCCGACTATCTCAAGACCGTGCCGGGCTTCGCCTCGCTGCGCAGTGGCGGCACCAACGGCGATCCGGTGCTGCGCGGCCAGTTCGGTTCGCGCCTGAACCTGCTCGCCGGTGATGGTGCCCTGCTCGGTGGCTGCCCCTCGCGCATGGACAATCCCATGTCCTATGTCTCGCCGGAAACCTGGGATCGGCTGACCATCGTCAAAGGGCCGCAGACGGTGCTGTGGGGCGGCGGGGCGTCGGCCGGCACCGTGCGCTTCGAACGCGAGATCCCCTACTTCGACCAGCCCGGCCTGCGCCTGGAAGGCAGCGCGACCTTCGCCAGCCACGGCCGCAACGACCAGGTGCTCGATGCCGCGGCCGGCAATGCGCAGTTCTACGGGCGCCTGACCGCCAACCGCTCCGAGTCGGGCGATTACGAGGACGGGGCGGGCCACCGTGTGCCCTCGGCATGGGACAAGTGGAACGCCGATGCGGCCATCGGCTGGACGCCCGATCCGGATACCGTGCTCGAGGCGAGCATCGGCACCGGCGACGGCCGGGCGCGCTACGCCGGACGCGGCATGGATGGCTCGCAGTTCGAGCGCACCAGCTATGGCCTGCGCTTCGAGAAGAAGGGCATGGAGGGCCGGCTACGCGAGGTCACGGCGAATCTCTACCAGAACGAGATCGACCACGTGATGGACAACTACACGTTGCGCGAGCCCGATCCCGATGGCGCGATGCCGATGCCCAGGGCGAGCAACGTGGGCCATCGCGTCCGGGGCGGCCGTGCGGCCGTGGGCCTGGCCGGCGGGCACTGGGAACTGACCGCCGGCGTGGACGCGCGCGCCAGCCGCCACTCGCGCCGCGCCGCGACCGGTCGCGACCAGTACCTGGCGCAGCCGTGGATGGTGGACGCGCGCTTCCGCCAGGCCGGCGCCTTCGGCGAACTGCACTGGCACGTGGACGGGCGCAATCACCTGATCGCGGGCGCGCGCGTGGACCGCGCCGAAGCCGAGGACCGCCGCAGCAGCACGGGCGGCATGCATCCGGCGCCCAATCCCACCGGCGGCGCGAAGCGTTCGGAGACCCTGCCCTCGGCATTCGTGCGCTTCGAACAGGACCTCGAGGGCGTGCCGATGCGCTGGTACGCCGGTCTCGGCCACACCCAGCGCATGCCCGACTACTGGGAGCTGTTCTCGCCGCAGCGCGGCCCGGACGGCGCGGCCAACGCCTTCGCCGGCCTGGAGCCCGAGCGCACCACCCAGCTCGACCTGGGCCTGCGCTATGCCGGCAAGAACGTGGACGCCTGGGTCTCGGCCTACGCCGGTCGCATGTCCGACTACATCGCCTTCGACTACATCGACAACGGCATGGGCGGCACGAGCACGCGTGCGCGCAACGCCGACGCCGACATCCGCGGCGGCGAGGCGGGCGTGGAATGGCGGCCTGCCGAGCACTGGAAGCTCGGCGGCACTGTCGCCGCCGCCTGGGGCGAACTGGCCGGCGATGGGCAAGCGCTGCCGCAGATGCCGCCGCTGGAAGCGCGCCTGAGCGCGGGCTACGACAACGGCGACTGGTCGGCCGGCGCCCTGCTGCGCGCGGTGGCGGCGCAGGACCGGGTGAATCCGTCGATGGGCAACGTGGTCGGCCGCGACCTCGGCCCCAGCAGCGGCTTCGCCGTGTTCTCGCTCAATGCCGCCTATCGCGTCAACGACCAGCTGCGCCTGGCCGCCGGCATCGACAACCTGTTCGACCGCGACTACGCCGAGCATCTGAACCTGGCCGGCAACAGCGCGTTCGGCTATCCGGCCGACCCGGTGCGCATCCACGAGCCGGGCCGCACCGCCTGGATCAAGCTCAACGCCAGCTTCTAGGCGCGTGCAGGCGCGACTCTAGCCGGGCGCCCCGCTTCCGGGGAGGGCGGGACCCGACCCGGCGAGGTCGAGCGCTTCCTGCTCCAGTCGCAGCGGCCTGGTCTCCAGCTCGTCGGCCACCTCGTCCCAGCCTGCCCGGCGCGCCCAGCGCTGCATCGTTGCCAGTGTGGAGTTGTCGGGCTTTTGTGCTGAAGCAAGCACATCGTCGGGCAGCGCCGAGGGCGACATGCACCAGGGACGGAGTCGACGACCTGAACCCGACGCGGTCGCGGCCAGCACCGCAGCGATGCGGAAACCGCCCTCGTCGATGTCGCCCCAGTGATAGATCCCAGCGTCCTCCCGGAGGCAGGCGAGAATACGCGCGTACGCCTCGCGCCAGGCTGGCGAGGGCATGCCACCCGTATACAGCAGTAGCCGGGCGTCCGCGCAAGGCAGCCGCGCTGCTTCGTGGAAGCTGGCAAGGTTCTCGATGCTGAGCACGGTGCGAGCAGGACTGTCCAGCGCCTGCAGGCTTTCGGGCGCGATGCCCAGCCATGGGCGGACCAGGGGGATGCGATCGTGGCCGACCTGCAACTCCCCGGGCCCGGCGAGGAGCAGCGGCAGCGGTTCACGCCGCAGGCCCAGCGCTGCCCAGACATGGCTGCGCTCAAGTGGACCGTCGGCGACGAGTTCGCCTGTCGACAGCAGGTCCAGCCACGTGGTCAGCGTTTCCAGACGCTTGCTGTCGCCGAACAGGCGCACGCTTTCGCGTCGCAGCACGCGCTCGCGTGCGCCGGCTTCCTGGCAGGCAAGCACGG
>Ga0233385_1000389_pt1 | contig 23617 bp, 23 predicted proteins | sample ElkDunMinimDraft_16_FD_191543 | JGI IMG/M metagenome (GOLD analysis project Ga0233385, IMG submission 191543) | Fecal eukaryotic communites from dung pellets of Tule Elk in California, USA - Elk Dung G36 | ecosystem: Host-associated > Mammals > Digestive system > Large intestine > Fecal | place...
GGTCTCGGCCTTGAGGATGCGCAGCGACCGCCCCAGGGAGCGCGCGGCATCGGGGAGACGCTTGGCACCGAAGAGCAGGACCAGCACGACCACCAGGACGATGATGTGCCACGGCTTGAAAACGCCAGTCATTGAAAAGCTCCACTTGCTGCTCGTCGCGGCCAGGTGTTATGGCCCCCATCGTACGTGCGCTGGCCCGCGACCACACCTACCAGGGGCGGTGGAATCGGTGACCGGAGCACGAACGGTGAGCCAACCGCGCCTGGCGGCGGTGGGCCTGGAGTCAGCCGTGCCGCTTGGCCTGGATCACCGCGACCCGCTGCGCCGCCGTCTGCGCCTGCTCCTGCAGGCGGGCGAGCTGTGGGTCGAGCGTCATGGCGTGGGCCTGCAGCGACTCCACGGCCGCCTGCTGGCGACGCAGCGTCATCACGGCACGCTGTAGCTGCGGGAGCCGGGCGAGAACCGGCCGCACCACCGCGACGAGGAGCACGAGGGCGGACACGACCAGCGCGAGCACGATCCACTTGACCACGACGGCCAGCCTACTGGCCGGCCGCCGGGGCCGCAGCGGCAGCCGCGCCCGGCCGGGAGTACGCATCGAGGGCGAGCGCCACCTGCGCGCGGACCTCTTCGGCGAGTTCCGCCGGCGACACCACGGTCACGCCGGGCCCGAGACCGAGTACGAGGCGGCGCGCCCAGGCCAGGTCGGTGACGCGCAGCGACACCAGCCACTGGTCACCGTCGGGCCGGACCTGCTCGCACGGGTAGTACTCGGTGATCCAGCGAGCGCCACGCCCGACCCGCAGGGTGATCAACGGCAGGTCCGGGGCGGGGCGGAAGACCCCGGCGCTGACGTCCTGCGGGCGTACGTGCGGCGGCACCGTCGCGGGCTCGTCGAGTTCCAGGCACTCGTCGATGCGGTCGGCCCGGAACATCCGCATCCCCTCGGCACGACGGCACCACGCCTCCAGGTACGCGCGCCCGCCGACCATCAGCACCCGCAGCGGGTCGACGGTGCGCTCGGTGGTCTCGTCCCGGGCTGCGGTGTAGTAGGTGATCCGCAGCGCGCGGCCGCTCTGGACGGCGGCTCGCAGCCGGTGCACCCGGTCGCCGTCGCCCGGCAGCCGGACCGCCACCGGCGCGCCGGCCAGGTCACCGGCCGCGTCCTCGATCTTGGCGAGGGCGCCTTCGACCGCGTCCCGGTTGTCCACGCCCGGGGTCTCTGCCAGCAACCGCAGCGCCACCACCAGCGCCAGCGCCTCGTCCTGGGTCAGCCGCAACGGCCGGTCGATGCCGGCGTCGTAGGTGATGGTGACCCGGTCGCCGTCGAAGGCCATGTCGATCAGATCGCCGGGACCGTAGCCGGGCAGGCCGCAGACCCAGAGCAGCTCCAGGTCCTCGCGCAGCTGCCGCTCGGTGACGCCCAGGTCCCCGGCGGCCTCGGCGATCTCGATCCCGGGCCGGGCCAGCAGGTAGGGCACCAGGTTCAGCAGACGGGCCAGCCGGTCCGCGGAGGCGCGCGAGCCGTTCGGGCGGCTCACAGCCGGCCCCCGGTCGCCGCGAGCTCGTCGTGCCGGACCGCGATCTCCTTGAGCCGCTGGATCACGGCGTCCCGGACCTCCGGCGGCTCCAGCACCTGCACGTCGGCGCCGTAGCCGACGAGCTGACCGGCGAGCGCCTCGGCGTCGGAGTAGGGCAGCACCAGCCGGTCGCCGTGCCGGCCCGGCTCGCTGTGCAGCGCCCAGCGGCGCAGGCCGGCCGCGCGACCCGGCACGGCGAGCACCACGGCCCGGGCTGCCGGCTCACGCTCGCCGGACCAGCGCGCCACATGGGAGATCAGATCGAGGTCAGCGGGGGGTGCGTAGGCGCCGGCCGGCCCGACGCAGCGCACGGCGCCGGTGACCCTGGAGAGGCGGAAACACCGGGTGGCGTCCCGGTCCAGGTCGTGCCCGACCACGTACCAGCGGCCCCGCCAGCACGCCACGCCCCAGGGCTGCAGGCGGCGGCTGGTCGCGACGTCCTCGGCGGGCACCCGGTAGTCGAAGCGCACCTCGCGCCGCTCGCGGGCGGCGGTGGTCAGCGGCGCGAAGGCCGGGTCGACGGTGACCACCGGCTCCAGGGCCAGGGTCGCGCGGGAATCGACGTCGATGCCGCCGGCCCGCAGCTTGGCCAGCCCCGAGGAGGCGGCCGCGGCCAGGCCGGCGTGCTGCCAGAGCCGGGCGGCGATCCCGACCGCGGCGGTCTCGTCCGGCTCCAGGCGGATGTCGGGCAGCGCGTACTCGCGGTGGGCGATGCGGTAGCCGGGCTCGGTGTCGAAGGCGCTCGCGGTGCCCGTCTCCAACGGAACACCCAGCTCACGCAGCTCCGCCTTGTCCCGTTCGAACTTCCGCTGGAAGGCTTCGTGGTCACGGGGATCGTCGGCGTCGTGCTCATATCCGGGCACGGTCGCCGCGATCTGGGCGGCGGTCAGGAAGCGCCGCGTGGAGAGCAGGCAGATCACCAGGTTGACCAGGCGTTCGGTACGGCTGCGGGACACGCGCAAGACGCTAGCAGTCGTACCCGCCGATGCGGGCACCCACGCCGCACCGGCGACGCGCGCCCCGCTGTACGGCGACGGCCCCTGGCCGTGGCGTACGGCCCGCAGACGATACCGTGCCCGCATGGTGCGATGGCGGGCAGCGGTGGTGACGGCGGTACGGCGACGCTGGGCCGGTGCGGTGGAGTTGGAGACCGTGCTGGCCGACGGCTCGCCGATGCGGGCGCTGGCCTACCCGCGGCTGGTCGGCGACCCCGGGCCGGGCGACCGGGTACTGCTCAACGCCGGGGCACTGCTGATGGGGCTCGGCACCGGCGGCTACGCCCTGGTGGTGGCGCTACCGGACCGGCTGCCCCCGGACCCGGTCGAGGCGGTCGACACCCGCGACGCCGGACACCTGGTCAAGGCCCGCTACACACCGCTGCAGCCGATCCTGCTCGGCGTCGACGAGGATGCCTCGCCGTACCGGGCGGTGCTGGAGCACGCCGAGTCGCTCGACGGGATGCCGGTGGTCACCGCGGACCTGCACTCGGCGCTGCCGGCCGTGCTCGCCGGGGTGCTCGCCGAACAGCCGGGCACCCGGGTGGCGTACCTGATGACCGACGGCGGCGCGCTGCCCGCCTGGTTCTCCCGGACCCTCGCCGGGCTGGCCGGGCAGCTGGCCGGGACGGTCACCGTCGGCCAGGCCTTCGGTGGCGACCTGGAGGCGACCAACCTGCACAGCGGTCTGCTCGCCGCCCGTCACGTCCTGCACGCCGACGTCGCCGTCGTGGCGCAGGGCCCCGGCAACCTCGGCACCGGCACCACCTGGGGCTACTCCGGCGTGGCGGTCGGTGAGGCGATCAACGCCGTGCACACCCTCGGCGGCCGCGCGGTCGGTTCGCTGCGCATCTCGGCGGCGGACCCGCGACCGCGGCATCGCGGTCTGTCGCACCACAGCCGCACCGCGTACGGCAGGGTGGCGCTCGTGCCGGCCGACCTGGTGGTGCCGGCGGGGCTGGACGCGGAACTGGCCGCCGAACTCGCTCCGGCACTGGCGGAGCTGGCCGGACGGCACCGGATCGTCACCGTCGAAACGGACGGGCTGGACGCCGCCCTGCGCGCTTCGGTGGTGCCGCTGTCCACGATGGGACGGGGCCTGGACGCCGACCACGCCTACTTCCTGGCGGCAGCGGCCGCCGGGCGGCACGCCGCCCGGCTGGGGGCGCAGGGCCCGCCGGCCGGCTGAAGGCCCCGGCTGCCCGCGCCTTCAGCTGAAGATCACCAGGGCGAGCCAGCCGCCGACGATCGCCGCGAGCGCCAGCGCCAGCACCCAGGTCGGCACGGTGTACTCGCCGCGCCGGTTGCGTTCGATCTCCTCACGGATCTTCTCGCGGCGACGCTGCAGGTAGTTGAGCTTCTCGGAGTGCTGGTCCGGGCCGGGGCCACCGGGGGGACCGGAGGGGTTCGGGTGCGTCATAACCCGACCAGCCTATCCCCGGCTACATGCTGGCGATCAAGCGCTCCACCCGCTCGTCGTACGCCCGGAACGGGTCCTTGCAGAGCACGGTCCGCTGGGCCTGGTCGTTGAGCTTGAGGTGCACCCAGTCGACGGTGAAGTCCCGCCGCTTCTCCTGGGCGTGCCGGATGAACTCGCCGCGCAGGCGTGCCCGGGTGGTCTGCGGCGGCGTCTCCTTCGCCGCGAAGATCTCCAGGTCGGTGGCGACCCGGTCGACCTCGCCGCGGCGCTCCAGTAGCCCGTAGAGCCCACGGCCCCGGCGCACGTCGTGGTACGCCAGATCGAGCTGGGCCACCCGGGGATGGGACAGCGACAGGTCGTGGCGGCTCTGGTAGCGCTCGATCAGGCGCAGCTTGCTCACCCAGTCGATCTCCCGCGCCACCGGTTCGAGGTCGCCGGACTCCACGGCGTGCAGAACCCGTCCCCAGAGTTCCACGACGCGCTTGGCGGTCTGGTCGCCACCGCGGCGCTCGACGAACTCGGCCGCCTTGGCGAGGTACTCCTGCTGGATCTCCAGCGCGCTGATCTCCTTGCCCGACGCGAGGCGGATCTTGCGCCGGCCGGTGACGTCGTGCGAGACCTCGCGGATGGCCCGGATCGGGTTCTCCAGAGTGAGGTCGCGCATCGCCACGCCCGCCTCGATCATGCGCAGCACGATGTCGGCGGAGCCGACCTTGAGCAGGGTGGTGACCTCGTTCATGTTGGAGTCGCCGACGATCACGTGCAGCCGCCGGTAGCGCTCGGCGTCGGCGTGCGGCTCGTCGCGCGTGTTGATGATGGGCCGGCTGCGGGTGGTCGCCGAGGAGACGCCTTCCCAGATGTGCTCGGCCCGCTGGGAGAGGCAGTAGACAGCGCCGCGCGGCGTCTGCAGCACCTTGCCGGCGCCACAGATCAACTGCCGGGTCACCAGGAACGGGATCAGGACATCGGCCAGCCGGCCGAACTCGCCGTGCCGGGAGACGAGATAGTTCTCGTGGCAGCCGTAGGAGTTGCCCGCGGAGTCGGTGTTGTTCTTGAACAGGTAGATCTCACCTGCGATGCCCTCGTCGTGCAGCCGCTTCTCGGCGTCGATGAGCAGTCCCTCGAGGATCCGCTCGCCGGCCCGGTCGTGCGCGACCAGGTCGAGGACCGAGTCGCACTCGGGGGTGGCGTACTCGGGGTGGGAGCCGACGTCGAGATAGAGCCGGGCGCCGTTGCGCAGGAAGACGTTGCTCGACCGCCCCCAGGAGACCACCCGGCGGAAGAGGTATCGCGCCACCTCGTCCGGAGAGAGCCGCCGCTGCCCCCGGTAGGTGCAGGTGACGCCGTACTCGGTTTCGATACCGAAGATTCGCCGTTCCATGAGAAGACACTAGCCGCCCGGAGGCCTGGTTGGTCACTCTGGCGCGAGACCTTCATGTCAGAGAGTGGTCTGCAAACCACCCGCATTCAGACTTTCCACATATGACCGACAGGTGTCGTAGGAGGGCAGCAGGCCGGCCTGGCCCACCTCGGCCAGGTTCGGCGCCGCCTGGTCGCGGGCCGAGAACAGCGGCACCTCGGCCGGCCAGTCGATGGCCAGTGTCGGATCCAACGGGTGCACCGAGTGCTCCGCGGCCGGCTTGTACGCCGACGAGCAGAGATAGCTCAACGTTGCGTCGTCGGTCAGCGCGCAGAAACCGTGGCCCAGCCCTTCACCGATGTAGACCGCGCGGCGCTGCTCCTCGTCGAGGCGCACCCCCTCCCACTGCCCGAAGGTGGGCGAGCCCTCGCGCAGGTCGACGACCACGTCAAGGACGGCACCCCGGACGCAGGTGACGTACTTGGCCTGGCCGGGGGGCACGTCGGCGAAGTGGATGCCGCGGACCACGCCACGGGCCGAGACGGAGAGGTTGGCCTGCGCCAGCCGCAGCGGATGCCCGACCGCCTCGGCCAGCCGATCGCCGCGATACCACTCCATGAACAGGCCCCGGGGATCACCGTGCTGCTGCGGGGTGATCTCCCAGGCGCCCTCGATGCTCAACGGCGTGACCTTCATCGGCGCGCACCCTCCGTCCGTTCGGCGAGCAGTCCCCGCAGGTAGCTGCCGTAACCGCTCTTGAGCAGCGGCTCGGCGAGCGCCTCGAGCTGGGCGTCGTCGATGAGGCCCGCCCGCCAGGCGACCTCCTCGACGCAGCCGATCTTCATTCCCTGCCGCTCCTCGACGACCCGGACGAACTCCCCCGCCTGCATCATCGAGGCGAAGGTGCCGGTGTCGAGCCAGGCGGTCCCGCGGTCCAGCACGGTGACGTGCAGCGAGTCGCTCTCCCGGTACGCCTCGTTGACCGCCGTGATCTCCAGTTCGCCCCGATCGCTCGGCTTGAGCCCGTGGGCGATTTCGACGACGCGGTTGTCATAGAAGTAGAGACCCGGCACGGCGTAGCGGGACTTCGGTGCCGCAGGCTTCTCCTCGATCGAGAGCACCCGGCCGTCGGCGTCGAAGTCCACCACGCCGTACTCCTGCGGATTGGCCACCGGGTAGGCGAATATGTGACCGCCTTTCATTTCACCCTGCGCGGCCAATTGACGGCCGAGTCCCACGCCGTGGAATATGTTGTCGCCCAGGATCAGGGCGACCGACTCGGCGCCGATGAAGTCCGCACCGAGCAGGAACGCCTGCGCGATCCCCTCCGGCCGGGCCTGGGCCGCGTACTCCAGGCGCAGTCCCCACTGGCTGCCGTTACCGAGCAACCGCTGGAACTGGAGCTGGTCCTCCGCCGTGGTGACGACGAGGATATCCCGGACGCCCGCCAGGACCAGGGTGGAGAGCGGGTAATAGATCATCGGCTTGTCATAAATCGGCATTAATTGCTTTGACACGCCCCGGGTCACCGGCCAGAGCCGACTTCCGGTCCCGCCCGCCAGAAGGATTCCACGCATTGCCGGGACGCTACCGGCCGGGGCGGGCAACTATCGCACACCGAGTGCGAACTGTCGGACAATGAACATTGCAGATGCGGTGGAGCCCTTGCCCCGGCGTAGACTCCCGTACCTGTGAGGATTCTTGTCACCGGCGGAGCCGGATTCATCGGGTCCGAGTACGTACGCATGCTTCTCGGCAGGGCCGACGACCCCGCCACGAACTCGGCGCCCCCGTGCGATCCGAGCGTGGTCACCGTGCTCGACAAGCTGACCTACTCGGGCAATCTCGAAAACCTCGCGCCGGTACGCGACGACGCGCGGCTGCAGTTCGTCCGCGGCGACATCTGCGATCCGACGGTCGTCGACGAGGTGGTCGCCGGCCAGGACGTGATCGTGCACTTCGCCGCCGAGTCCCACGTCGACCGGTCGATCGAGGGCGCCGCGCCGTTCGTCACGACCAACGTGCTCGGCACGCAGACGCTGCTCGACGCCGCGCTGCGCCACGGAGTGGGCCGGTTCGTGCACGTCTCCACCGACGAGGTGTACGGCTCCATCGAGGAGGGCTCCTGGACCGAGGCATGGCCGCTGGTGCCGAACTCCCCCTACTCGGCTTCCAAGGCCGGCTCGGATCTGCTCGCGCTGGCCTACCACCGCACCCACGCCCTGGACGTGGTGGTGACACGCTGCTCCAACAACTACGGGCCGTACCAGTTCCCGGAGAAGGTCATCCCGCTCTTCGTCACCAACCTGCTCGACGGCGGGACGGTTCCCCTCTACGGCGACGGCGGCAACATCCGCGACTGGTTGCACGTGCGCGACCACTGCGCCGGGATCTCCCTGGTGCAGCAGAAGGGCCGCTCCGGTGAGGTCTACAACATCGGCGGCGGCACGGAGCTGACCAACGCCGAGCTCACCGAACGGCTACTGGCCGCCTGCGGCGTCGGCTGGGAACGGGTCGTGAAGGTGCCCGACCGCAAGGGCCATGACCGGCGCTACTCACTCGACATCACCAAGATCAGCGACGAGCTGGGGTACGCGCCGCGCATCGGCCTCGAGCAGGGCCTCGCCGCCACGATCGCCTGGTACCGCGACAACCGCGACTGGTGGGAGCCGCTGAAGGCGGCTGGCGCGGGTTCCGGCGCCGCATGAGCGCCGTCCTGGTCACCGGCGCCGCCGGGATGCTGGGGCAGGACCTGCTCGCGGTCCTGCACGGCAGCGGCGCGCACAAGGTCACCGCCCGCACCCGCGCCGAACTCGACATCACCGACCCGGCGTCCGTCGCCGCGTCCGTCGCCGGCCACGACGTGGTGATCAACGCCGCGGCGTGGACCGACGTGGACGCCGCCGAGACGCGGGAGCAGGAGGCCGCCGCCGTCAACGGCGCCGGGGTCGCCAACCTGGCTGCCGGCTGCGCCGAGACCGGGGCGCGGCTCATCCACGTCTCCACCGACTACGTCTTCGCCGGGGACGCCACCGTCCCCTACGCCGAGGACGCGCCGACGGATCCGATCAACGCGTACGGCCGCAGCAAGCTCGCCGGGGAGACCGCCGTGCGCCGGCTGACCCCCGACGGCGGGTACGTGGTGCGCACCGCCTGGCTCTACGGGGCCCATGGGCCGAACTTCGTCAAAACGATGCTGCGGCTGGCCGGCGAACGCGAGCAGCTCGACGTGGTCGATGACCAGCGTGGACAGCCGACCTGGTCGTTCGCCCTGGCGCAGCAGCTGGTGGCGCTCGCCGACGCCGCCGTGGCGGGCCGGGCCGCGCCCGGGATCTACCACGGCACCGCCGCCGGCGAGACAACCTGGTACGGCCTGGCACGGGCGGCCCTGGCCGAACGCGGGCTCGACCCGGACCGGGTACGACCCATCACCAGCGAACGCTTCCAGCGGCCCGCCCGCCGGCCCACGTACTCGGTACTGGGGCACGGACGCTGGGCTGCGGCGGGGATCGACGCGCAGCCGCACTGGCGCGCAGGCCTCACCGAGGCGCTGCGGCACGGCGACTGGTAGCCGCGGCGGGCTGTTCAGCGCGCTGCGCCTCCCAGCCAGTAGCCAGAAGGACGTCGACGGAGAGTGCCCGTTGACGTCCTTCTGGCTACTGGCTCGGAACTACTGGTCGGTTTCGGTCGCCGGCGTGTCGGGCTGCGTCTGCGGCCCGGTGGCGGGCGGGCCCTCCAGGTCGGCCGAGCCCGCCGAACCGGTCGGCTTCTGCCCGCCGGAAGCCGGCGTCACCGGCTCCGGGCGGGTCTCGGCGGCCTCGGCGGCCTCGGCGCTGGCCGCGGCGGCGCCGCCGCCGAGCAGCGCGGTGAGCGCGTCTCCGGTGATCCGCCGGAAGGTGCGCCCGACCCGGTTGCGGTCCAGCACGGCGACCTCGAGCTGGTCGGCCGCGATCTCGCGGGGCGCGCCCGCCTCGCCGCCGACGCCGGCCAGCGCGCGCACCGCCACCGCGATCGCGTCGGTCAGCGACATCTGCGGATCGTGCTCGGCGCGCAGCACCCCGGAGATGGCCTCGGCCTGGCCGCCCATCGCCATCCGGCCTGGCTCGTCGTTGACCGAGCCGTCGTAGGTCAGCCGGTACAGCTCGTCGTCGGCGGGGGTCGCGCCCACCTGGGCGACGCAGATCTCCACCTCGAACGGCTTCGACTGCTCGGTGAAGATGGCACCCAGCGTCTGGGCGTACGCGTTGGCCAGAGCCCGGCCGGTGACGTCCCGCCGGTCGTAGCTGAGCCCGTTGAGATCCGCCATCCGCACACCGGCCCGGCGCAGATTCTCGAACTCGTTGTACCGCCCGACCGCGGCGAAGCCGATCCGGTCGTAGATCTCACTGACCTTGTGCAACGCGCTGGAGAGGTTCTCGGCGACGAAGAGCACGCCACCGGCATAACTCAGGACGACCGCGCTGCGCCCCCGGGCGATGCCCTTACGCGCCAACTCGGAGCGGTCTCGCATGATCTGCTCGGGTGAAGCGTAGAACTGCATGGCCACGGCGAGGGTTCTCCTTCGGACTGGTTCGGCGAGGGCGGACGGCGACGCGCGGCGGTCAGCCGCCGGGGTTCTCCATGCGGGCGGCGACCACCGCTTCGGCGACCGCGGCCGTCTCGGCCTGGGTCAGCCGGTGGGTCCCCTCCGCCGTCGCGGTCATCACCACCGGATAGATGCGCCGGGTGACATCCGGGCCGCCGGTGGCGGTGTCGTCGTCGGCTGCGTCGTAGAGCGCCTCGACCGCCAGCCGCACCGCGTCGTCCACTGAGACGCCGGCGCGGTAGCGCTTCTTCAGCGCCGCCTTGGCGAAGAGCGAACCGGAACCGATCGCGTCGAAGCCGGTCTCCTCGTACGGGCCGCCGGTGACGTCGAAGCTGAAGATGCGGCCGGCGCGGGCCGGATCGGCGGCGGCGAGGTCGAAGCCGGCGAAGAGCGGCACCACGGCCAGGCCCTGCATCGCCGCGCCGAGGTTGCCCCGGATCATCGCCGCGAGCCGGTTCGCCTTGCCGTCGAGGGAGAGCATCGCGCCCTCGATCTTCTCGTAGTGCTCCAGCTCGACCTGGAACAGCCGCATCAATTCGATGCCGATGCCGGCGGTGCCCGCGATGCCCACCAGCGAGTACGCGTCGGCGGGGTGAACCTTCTCGATGTCGCGCTGGGCGATGAGGTTGCCCATTGTGGCCCGCCGGTCGCCGGCCATCACCACACCGCGGTCGGCGGCCACTGCGACGATGGTCGTCGCGTGCGGGGCCAGGTCGGCGGCCATCCCGGGCGGCAGCGGCCGGCGGCCGGGCAGCAGCTCGGGCGCGGCCATGCTCAGGAACTGGGTGAAGGAGGACGTCCCGGCGTTGGTGAAGACATCACCAAGACGCCCGGACGCATCGAAACCGGCTGCCACGTGGTTCCTCTCAGGTAGATGATCGCCTGGACCGGCCGGCTGCCGCTGGCGCGGAAACCGGCCGAGACCACCGTTGCGGTTGGGAGAAGATTATCTCGCACGCTGCCGGCGCGCGATCTTCCTGGCCGTCGGGGTGACGTCAGTGGCAGGGTGCTGCCGCCGCGGTCACTGACCGCCCTTCTGGACGTAGCCGCGGACGAACTCCTCGGCGTTCTCCTCCAGCACCGAGTCGATCTCGTCGAGCAGGTCGTCGACCTCCTCGGTGATCTCCGCGTGCCGCTCCGCCACCTCGGGGTTCGCCTCGGTGGTGACGTCCTCGATCTCCTCGTCGCGCTTGGCCTTGCCCGACTGGGACTGACCGCCGGTGTCACGGGTAGCCATCTCGGTGCCTCCTCACGATCGCCTACCGGAAACTTACCCTGACCGGACGACGAAAGGGGCTGCTGCCGCGTCGGGCACGACCGGCATCGTCCACCTCAGCCGCCGGTCAGGGTCTCCAGCAGGTCCTTGGCGCTGGCACAACGGTCGAAGAGCGCGCCCACGTGCGCCCGGGTTCCCCGCTCGGGCTCCATCATCGGCACCCGGACCAGCGACTCGCGGCCGACATCGAAGATGACCGAGTCCCAGCTCGCGGCGACCACCTCCGAGGCGTACTGCGCCAGGCAGCGGCCCCGGAAGTACGCGCGGGTGTCCTCCGGCGGTTCGGTCATCGCCCGCCGGATCTGCTCCTCGTCGAGGAGGGTCTTCATCGCGCCCCGGGCGACCAGACGCTGGTAGAGGCCCTTCTCCGGCCGCACGTCGGAGTACTGCAGGTCGACCAGTTGCAGCTTGTGCGACGCCCAGCCGAGGCTCTCGCGGTCCCGGTACCCCTCCAGCAGCCGCAGTTTCGCCACCCAGTCCAGCTCGTCGGCGCAGAGGAAGGCGTCGCGGCCGAGCCGGTCCAGCACACTCTCCCAGCGCCGCAGGACGTCGACGGTGTCGGCGTCGGCATCGTCGCCGTACCGGTCGGCCACAAAGGCGCTGGCCCGCTCGTAGAAGGCCCACTGCAGGTCCAGTGCGGTCAGCCGGCGCCCGTCGCGCAGCCGGACCAGGTGCGTGAGGCCCGGGTCGTGGCTGACCGCCCGCAGCTCGCTGACCGGGTCGGCGATCCCCAGATCGCCGGTGAGCGCCTTCTCCTCGATCATCGCGAGGATGAGCGCGGTGGTGCCGACCTTGAGGTACGTGGAGGTCTCCGACAGGTTGGCGTCGCCGATGATGACGTGCAGCCGGCGGTAACGGTCGGCGTCGGCGTGCGGCTCGTCACGGGTGTTGATGATGGGGCGCTTGAGCGTCGTCTCCAGCCCCACCTCGACCTCAAAGAAGTCGGCGCGCTGCGAGATCTGGAAGCCCGGCCGGGAGCCGTCCTGGCCGATGCCGACCCGCCCGGCGCCGCAGACGATCTGCCGGGTGACGAAGAACGGCGTCAGGTACGCCACGATGTCGGCGAAGGGCGTCTGCCGGCGCATCAGGTAGTTCTCGTGCGAGCCGTAGCTGGCGCCCTTGTTGTCGGTGTTGTTCTTGTAGAGGTTGATCGGGGCGCTGCCGGGGATGGTGGCCGCCCGGCGTGCCGCCTCGGCCATCACCCGCTCGCCGGCCTTGTCCCAGCGCACCACGTCCAGTGGATTGGTGACCTCGGGAGTGGAGTACTCCGGGTGGGCGTGGTCGACGTAGAGGCGGGCGCCGTTGGTCAGTATGACGTTGGCCAGGCCGAGTTCCTCGTCGGCGAGCGACTCCGCCGGGTCGTAGGCGGCGCCGGAGTAGGTGAAGCCACGTGCGTCGCGCAGCGGCGACTCCTCCTCGTAGTCCCACCGGGCCCGGCCACCGCGGGAGAGCTCCGGCCGGGCGCCGTAGGCGTTGACGATCTGCGAGGAGCTGATCATCGGGTTGGCGCCGGGCTGCCCCGGCACGGAGACGCCGTACTCGACCTCGGTGCCCATGATCCGTCGTACGCTCATGCCGTCAACCCGCTTCGCTCGCCGCGCCCGATCGTTTCCTGCCCGTCGAGCCTAGCCCGCCGTACGCCCGACCGGGGCCGGGCACGCGAGCCGCCCGTTCCACAGTGGGGGCCGATGACAGTGACGCCGGCCGCGCGGGCGGTGCCGCGGGCCGGCGTCACGCCGGTTATCAGAGGTACTGACCGGTGTTGCTGGCGGTCTCGATCGACCGTCCCGCCTCGGTGCCCTTGCCGCCGGAGACGAGGGTGCGGATGTAGACGATCCGCTCCCCCTTCTTGCCGGAGATCCGGGCCCAGTCGTCGGGGTTGGTGGTGTTGGGCAGGTCCTCGTTCTCGCGGAACTCGTCCAGGCAGGCGTCCAGCAGGTGCTGCAGGCGCAGGCCCTTGCGGCCGGAGGAGAGAAACTCCTTGATGGCCATCTTCTTGCCGCGGTCGACGATGTTCTGGATCATCGCGCCGGAGTTGAAGTCCTTGAAGTACAGGACCTCCTTGTCACCGTTGGCGTAGGTGACCTCGAGGAAGCGGTTGTCCTCGGTCTCGGAGTACATCCGCAGCACCACGGCGTCGATCATGGCGGCCACGGTCGCCTGGGCGTCGCCGCCATGCTCGGCCAGGTCGTCGGGGTGCAGCGGCAACCCGGCGAGGATGTACTTGGTGAAGATGTCCCGGGCGGCCTCGGCATCCGGCCGCTCGATCTTGATCTTCACGTCGAGGCGGCCCGGCCGCAGGATCGCCGGGTCGATCATGTCCTCGCGGTTGGAGGCGCCGATGACGATGACGTTCTCGAGCCCTTCGACACCGTCGATCTCGCTGAGCAGCTGCGGGACGATGGTGTTCTCCACATCGGAGGAGACACCCGAGCCACGGGTACGGAAGACCGAGTCCATCTCGTCGAAGAACACGATCACCGGCGTGCCCTCGCCGGCCTTCTCCCGGGCCCGCTGGAAGATCAGCCGAATGTGCCGCTCGGTCTCGCCGACGTACTTGTTGAGCAGCTCCGGGCCCTTGATGTTGAGGAAGAAACTGGTGTGCTTCTCCTCGCCGCGCCGCTCGGCGATCTTCTTCGCCAGCGAGTTGGCGACCGCCTTGGCGATGAGCGTCTTGCCGCAGCCGGGCGGACCGTAGAGCAGGATGCCCTTGGGTGGGCGCAGCTGGTGCTCGCGGAAGAGGTCGGCGTGCAGGAACGGCAGCTCCACCGCGTCGCGGATCTGCTCGATCTGCGACTGGAGTCCCCCGATGTCGGAGTAGTCGACGTCCGGGACCTCCTCGAGGATGAGCTCCTCGACCTCGCTCTTCGGGATGCGCTCGTACGCGTACGCCGAACGCGGTTCGATCATCAGGGAGTCGCCGGCCCGCAGCGGCTCCTCGATCAGGGTATCGGCGAGGTGGACGATCCGCTCCTCGTCGGCGTGCGAGATCACCAGCGCCCGGTCACCGGAACCGGTCGAGGGATCGTGCAGCACCTCCTTGAGCATCACGACCTCGCCGGCGCGCTCGAAACCGAACGCGTCCACGATGTTGAGTGCGTCGTTGAGCAGCACCTCCTGGCCGCGGCGCAGCTGCGCCACATCCAGTGAGGGAGACACCGTCACCCGCAGCTTGCGACCGCCGGTGAAGACGTCCACCGTGCCGTCGTCGTGCAGCGAGAGGAAGACGCCGTACCCGCTGGGCGGCTGCGCCAGCCGGTCGATCTCTTCCTTGAGGGTGACAATCTGGGTGCGCGCCTCTTTGAGGGTGTTCACCAGGCGGTCGTTGTTCTCGGTCAGCCGGGCCAGTTGCGCCTGGGTGGCCGCCAGCCGCTCTTCGAGCTGCCGGACGTGTCGGGGGCCTTCGGTCAACTTCCGCCGCACGAGAGCGAGTTCCTCCTGGAGAAACGCGACCTGCGTGGAGAGATCGTGGGCCTCCTTCTCCCACCGTGCGGCGCTTGAATCCGCGTCGTCACTGCGTGCCACGTCCCACCTCCCCGGGGGGCTTGAACGTTGTGAGCTAACACTAGCCGGTATGGCGTCGATTGGGACCCATGCAACGCGCCCGTCACCCAAGCTTGATCGGTCCGGTACGCCCTGCGGGCCATTACCGCCATTCGGGTAACGTCGGGGGCGTGGGACTTGGGAACATGGGGGGTGCACTGTGACGGCGCAGGTGGAGACGGGCAGCGACCAGCTGCGGGTCTGGGTGGACCAGGATCTCTGCACCGGCGACGGGCTCTGCGTGCAGTACGCGCCCGAGGTCTTCGAGTTCGACGTCGACGGCCTGGCCTACGTCAAGGACGACTCCGGTGAGCTGCAGACCGATCCGGGCAGCCGGGCATCGGTCCCGGCGCACCTGCGGCTCGAGGTGATCGACTCGGCGAAGGAGTGCCCGGGCGAGTGCATTCACGTGGTGCGCGTCGCCGACGACGTCGAGGTCGCCGGACCGGACGCCGAGCAGGACTGACAGCGGGGCGCGTTCGCGCGCCCCGGCCGGTAGCCACCCGCCGCCGGCGCCCATCGGGCGCCGGCGGCGGTTCTGTCTCAGCAGCGGCGGTGTCGGCGGCCCGGCCGACATCCGGCCCGGCCTGCAACCTCAGCCCACCTGGACTGCGGAAACACCGGGACGGCCGCAGCCCGGCGGGCGGTTCAGAGCAGCGGGCGACCCACCACCGAGGCGACCAGCCGGGCGAACTCCTCCAGGCGCGCGATCTGCCCGGCGCCGCCGTCGTCGACGGTCTTGCCGAACCGCAGCGCGTCGTGCCGCGCGCCCGGCACGCCCTCCTCGCCGCCCGAGGCGGACTCGTCCAGTGAGGCCAGCAGCAGGTAGACGTCGATGCTGTCGACACGGACCCGGCCGGACTCCGTGCGGTGCAGCCGCCGCCGGCAGCCCACCTCGGTGACGGTGGAGACCGGCACCACCCGCAGCGACGAGGTCATCGAGAGGTTGGGGCCGTCCTCCTCCGGCACGTCCTCGCCGTGCCAGAGGATCAACCGGCTGCCGTCGCAGATCGCGACCTCCTGCCAGACCCCGTTGACCTCGTTGACGAAGCGTTCGAGGGTGAAGCCGAGCACGGAGCCGCCGCGCAGCACACCCTCGAGCGCTTCGAGCGCAATGTCCGGATCGCGCAGATACGCACGAGCCGCAGATTCCAGATCCTGGTACGGCGACCAGTCCGGGAAGACCGCGGGCAGGTCACCGCCGCCGAATTCGGGTCGAGTCATGCGACGGCCGACCGCCACTCACCGCTCACCGGGGACCTCCTCCACGGCCGACTGCGCCGAACCCGGCTCCGCGGTGGCCGGCTCCGCGACAGCCGTCTGCCGGGCCTCGGCGTCACGCAGAGCCTGGCGCCGTGCCACGTACGCCTCGGCGCCCTTGCTCGGCTTGCGGCGCCGCGGCGGCGCGGTGACGCCCGGGGCCAGCTTGCGGGTGCTCACCAGGAAGGCGGTGTGGGCGATCATCCGGTGGTCCGGTCGCACCGCGAGACCGTCGACGTGCCAGTCGCGCACCAGCGACTCCCACGCCCTCGGCTCGGTGAACCCACCCCGCTCGCGCAGCGCCTCCACCAGCTCCGACATCTGCGGAGTGGTGGCGACGTACCCGATGAAGACCCCGCCCGGCACGAGCGCCCGCTCGACCAGGTCGATCATCTCCCACGGGGTGAGCATGTCCAGGATGATCCGGTCGAAGCCGGTCTCGGCGCAACCGGCGACGTCGCCGACGTGCAGGTTCCAGGCCGGGTGCGGGGCGCCGAAGAACGCCTCGACGTTGCGGCGGGCGATCTGGGCGAAGTCGTCGCGCAGCTCGTAGGAGTGCACCTCTCCCCCGGTGCCGACCGCGCGCAGCAGTGAACAGGTCAGCGCGCCGGAACCGGCGCCGGCCTCCAGCACCTTGGCGCCCGGGAAGACGTCGCCCATCGCGACGATCTGCGCGGCGTCCTTCGGGTAGATCACCTGCGCGCCCCGCGGCATGGAGAGCACGTAGTCCGACAGCAGCGGCCGCAGCGCCAGGTAGGCGGTGCCGCCGCCGGAGGTGGTGACCACGCTGCCGTCGGGGAGCCCGATCAGCCCGTCGTGCTCCAGGATGCCGCGATGGGTGTGGAACGCCTTGCCGGGCTCCAGGGTGATGGTGTGCATCCGGCCCTTGGGGTCGGTGAGCTGTACCCGGTCGCCGGGGCGGAACGGGCCCCGGTGGGCGGGCACCGGCGCTGTCGCGCCGGACTCCGGTGTGCGGGACTCGGCCGGGCCGGCGGAGGGGTGAGGGGTCACTTGGTCATCTTCCGTCTGGGTTCGAGGAACTGCACGAGGTCCGTGATGTGCAGGACGCCGACGATATTTTCTCCCGAGGTCACCGCGTACTGCGCCCCCGGGTGGGCGCGCACGGTTTCGATCACGTGCTCCCCGTCGGCGCCGAGCGGAATCGCCGGCAGCTTGCCCACGTCGCGGGCGACCGAGTCCACCGCCAACCAGGGCCGGCGCTGCTCCGGCACCGCCTCGGCCGCGGTCCGGTCGACCAGGGCGATCAGCCGGCCGGCCGAGTCGGCCACCCCGATCACGTCGTCGCCGCGGCCGGCCTCGGCGGCCCGCCGCTGCGCCTCCGCCAGGGGTGTGCCGCCGGCCACCGTGAAGACCGGCCGCGCCAGCGCCGCCAGGTCGATCAGCGGGAACCGCCGGCCCAGCCGGGCCGACTGCACCGCCTGGCCGGCCCCGCGCCAGAGGGTGAAGGCCACCAGCAGCACCAGCGGCAGGGCCACCGGCCGCAGCCAGTCGATCAGCACGAGCCAGACGACCAGAGCCGCGGTGCCGACCGCCAGACCACGGCCCACCTTGCCGGCGACCTCGGTGCCGAGGTGCCGGTCCCGGGTGATGGCCCAGACCCCGGCGCGCAGCGCCCGCCCACCGTCCAGCGGCAGGCCGGGAAGGCTGTTGAAGACCGCCACCAGCACATTGCTGACGGCGAGCTGGAAAGCGAACTGGTACGCCAGGCCCTGCGACGGCAGCGCCACGGTGACCCCGATCGCCGCCAGGCCGAGGACGAACGAGACGGCCGGACCCGCCAGCGACACCAGCAGGTCGACGCGGGGGCTGGGCGCGTCGCGGTCCATCTCCGTGTAGCCGCCGAGCAGCTCAAGGGTGATCCCGCGCACACCGATGCCGAAGTGCCGGGCCGTCAGCGCGTGCCCGAGCTCGTGCAGCAGCACCGAACCGAGCAGGCAGAGCACGAATCCGAAACCGGCGACGTAGCCGGCGACCGCCGAGAGGTCCAGCAGACCGCGGACGAGTTCGCCGTACATCACCGTCACCAGCAGCGCCAGCAGCGCCACGGAGGTGTGCAGGTGGACCGGCACCCCGAGCACACGGCCCAGGGCGATGCCCGGGGCGCGCACGGGCGCTTTCGGTGGCGGGGACGTCTGCTCCATCGGCCCGATGCTACGGACTGTGCCTGGGAGCGCAGCCGCCACGCTGCGCGGAGGTGACGTCGTACCGGTGGAATAGCCTTCGGGGCATGACGGCGGAACCGGTGACCCAGCAGTCCGCACCCTCGGCGCAGCCCAGGCCCGGGCACGACGCGCTCCCGGGCACGGCGGCGACGCCCGTCGCGCAGGCCGGTCCGGCCGCCTCCCGTAGCCCACTGCCGCTGGTACGGGCGTCACTGTCGCCATCGCGGGCGGCGGACTTCAAGACCTGCCCGCTGCTCTACCGCTTCCGCAGCATCGACCGGCTGCCCGAGCGCACCACCCCGGAGCAGGCGCGGGGCACCCTGGTGCACGCGGTGCTCGAGCGGCTCTTCGACCTGCCCGCGGCGCAGCGCACCCCGCAGGCTGCCGCCGCGCTCGTGCCCGGTCAGTGGGAACGGCTCGTCGCCGAGCAGCCGGAACTCGCCGGGCTCTTCGACGCCGCGGCGCCGCCCGCGGCCGGCGCCGAGTTCCTGAGCTCGGCCACCGCGCTGCTGGACGGATACTTCGCCGTGGAGGATCCCAGCCGCCTCGAACCGGCCGAACGGGAGAGCCTCGTCTCCGCCCTCGTCGACGACGAACTACTGATCCGCGGCTACATCGACCGGCTCGACGTGGCACCCGACGGCGCGCTGCGGGTGGTCGACTACAAGACCGGCGGAGCACCCCGCGAGGCGTTCGAGGCGCGGGCGCTGTTCCAGCTGAAGTTCTACGCCCTGGTTCTGTGGCGCACCCGCGGCGTGGTCCCCCGGGTGCTGCGCCTTGTCTACCTCAAGGACGCACAGGTCCTGGACTACACCCCGCAGGCCGACGAACTGGTGCGGTTCGAACGCACGGTGATGGCGCTCTGGCGCGCGATCGAGCAGGCCATCGCCCGGCAGGATTTCCGTCCCTCACCGAGCCGGCTCTGTGACTGGTGCAACCACCAGGCCCACTGCCCGACCTTCGGCGGCACTCCGCCGCCCTTCCCCGAGCAGCACCCCGCCGACCCCGTCGCCGCCGACCCGGCCGTGCCCGGCGCGGACGAGTGAGCCGGGCACGAACGCGGCCGGCCGGCGGGCCGACGGCCCCGCCGGTGCGGATCCTGCTCGTCGACGAACAGCCGATGCTCCGGGCCGGTTTCCGGACTGTGCTCGGCGCCGAGACAGGGCTCGACGTCGTCGCCGAGGCAGGAGACGGCCGGACGGCCCTGGAGCTGGCCCGGCGGCTGCTGCCGGACATCGTGATGATGGACGCGCGTACACCCCGCCTGGACGCCGCCGGTCTGCTGGGAGCCCTCACCGCGGCCCGGCTGCCGGTACGTGTGCTGGTGCTCGCCACCGACGGGCTGGACAGCGCCACACTGGCCGCCCTGCGCGCCGGCGCCCAGGGCGTGCTGTCGAAGGATGTGCCGGCGGCCGACCTCGTCGCCGCGGTCCACGCGCTGGCCACCGGCGCCGGCGTGCTGGCGCCGGGGCTGCTCGCGGAGCTCCTGAAGAGCGTGGACGTGGATCGGCCCGAGGCGCCGTTGGCCGCCTCGCACGTGCTCACCGTGCTGACAGATCGGGAGCGGGAGGTCCTCGGTCAGGTCGCCCGGGGGCTCTCCAACGCCGAGATCGCCCAGGCGCTGTCGGTCAGCGAGGCCACCGTCAAGAGCCACGTCGGCAACATGCTCACGAAGCTGGCGCTGCGCGACCGGGCGCAGGCGGTCGTGCTCGCCTACGAAACGGGTCTGATCCGCCCGGGTCCCCGGTGACCGCTTCCTGAGAGCACGCATCGGACTGTCAGGGAAAACCCCTACTCCGTCCTGGGTGGTCCCCGCAGCAGAAATCCGCCCGCGCTCCACCGGGAGTTGGACGAAACCGCGCTCGGCCGGGCCGATGATGAAGTGGCCGCGGCGAAATCTGTCCGCGGCACCGACATCAGCGACAGAGGGAGTACCAGTGACCGCGACGGTCGACCGCACACCGCAGGCAGCGGCCCGTGCAGATGAGGTGTGGAAGGTCTACGGCAGCGGCGAGGCGCAGGTCGTCGCGCTGCGCGGGGTCAGCACCGAATTCGCCCAGGGCCGCTTCACCGCGATCATGGGGCCTTCGGGGTCCGGCAAGTCCACGCTGATGCACTGTCTGGCCGGCCTGGACAGTGTCACCCGCGGCACGGTCTCCGTCGGCGGCACCGTCGTGACCGGACTCAACGACGCCGGCCTGACGCGGCTGCGCCGCGACAAGGTCGGCTTCATCTTTCAGCAGTTCAACCTCCTGCCGACGCTGACGGCCAAGGAGAACATCCTGCTGCCGCTGGCGATCGCCGGGGTCAAGCCGGACCCGGCGTGGTTCGACCGGGTGATCGAGATCGTCGGGCTCGCCGACCGGCTCGGCCACCGCCCCAGTCAGCTCTCCGGCGGCCAGCAGCAGCGGGTGGCGTGTGCGCGGGCCCTGGTCGCCCGCCCTGAAGTGATCTTCGCCGATGAGCCGACCGGCAACCTCGACTCCCGCTCCGGCGCCGAGGTCCTCGGGTTCCTGCGCGACTGCGTACGCGAACACGGGCAGACCATCGTGATGGTCACCCACGATCCGGGCGCTGCCTCCTACGCCGACCGTGTCATATTCCTGGCCGACGGCCAGATCGTCACCGAGCTGACCAGCCCGACCGCCGAGACGGTGCTCGACACGATGAAGAAGCTCGACGCCCCGGCCGAGGTGGCCTGATGCTGCGCGCCACCCTCAAGAGCCTGCTGGCTCGCAAGCTGCGTCTGCTCCTGTCCGGTCTGGCCGTGGTGCTCGGCGTCATGTTCGTCTCCGGCGCGTTCGTCCTCACCGACACCCTCGGTCGCTCCTTCGACGCGCTCTTCGCCCAGGCGTTCGAGTCCAGCGACGTCTACGTCTCCGCCGCGCCGGCCGTCTCCTCCGACGGGTTCGACCAGAGCAGCGCCGGCAAGCCGTTGCCGGCCACGCTGGTCGAGACCGTGGCCGCCAACGAGGCGGTTGCCGGAGCCGCCGGGGCCGTCTACGCCGACGGCGCGCGCCTGATCGGCAGCAACGGCAAGGTCGTCACCAGCTTCGGCGCGCCGCAGGCCGGGCAGAACTGGATGGGTGAGGGCGGCGGGCTCGAGCTTCGCTCCGGACGCGAACCCCGCGCCGACGACGAGATCCTGATCAACGCCGGGCTGGCCGAGGCCGCACGGGTGTCCGTCGGCGACCGGGTCGGCGTCCTCACCCGGGAACCGAAGCGGGAGTTCACCCTGGTCGGCATCGTCGGCTACAGCGGCGGACGGGACAGCCTCGGCGGCAGCAACGAGGTCTTCTTCACCACGCCGGTGGCACAGCAGCTCATGCTCGGCGAACGCGACGTCTACACCCACGTGACGGCGCAGGCCGTCGACGGCACCAGTGCCGAGCAGCTGCGTGACGCCCTGGCGAGCAGCCTCGGCGGCGACTATGTGGTCAAGACCGGCGCGCAGATGGCTGCCGAGTCCTCCGACGGGCTCAAGGAAGGGCTCTCCTTCTTCAACAAGATCCTGCTCGGCTTCGCCGGGGTCGCCCTGCTGGTCGGCACCTTCCTCATCCTCAACACCTTCTCGATCATCGTGGCGCAGCGGACCCGGGAACTGGCCCTGCTGCGCGCCATCGGCGCCAGCCGCCGGCAGGTGGTCGGCTCGGTGCTGGTCGAGGCGATCGTGATCGGGCTGCTCGCCTCGGCGCTCGGACTGGCCGCCGGAGTCGGCATCGGCGCGGCACTGGCGTACGCCTTCGGGCAGTTCGCCGGCGGCCTGACCCTCGCCGGCCTCGGCGTGCCGGCGATTGCCGTCTACAGCTCCTTCGGGGTGGGTGTGCTTGTCACGCTCCTCGCCGCGCTGCTGCCGGCGCTGCGGGCCTCCCGGGTGCCGCCGATCGCCGCGATGCAGGACGTCGCCACGCCCGACCGGCCACTGACCAGAATCACCACCGCCGGCGCGGTGGTCCTCGCCGCGGGCGCGGCTCTGCTCGCCGCGGGGCTCTCCGACAACGCCGGCGACCAGGCCCTGGCCACGATCCTCGCCGGGGTCGTGCTGGCCTTCATCGGGACCGCGCTGCTCACCCCCCTGATCAGCCGGCCGGTGGTGAGCGCCCTGGGCGCCGCTTTCGCCTGGTCGGTGCCGGGCAAGCTGGGCCGGCTCAACTCCGGTCGCAACCCGCGCCGTACGGCGATCACCGCGGCGGCGCTGATGGTCGGCATCTCCCTGGTCACCGGGATCACCGTGGTCCTCGACTCGGCAAAGTCGAGCGTCGCCGCGGAGGTGGACGAGGTCCTCGACGCCGAACTGGTGATCTCCGGCGCGCAGACCGGCCCGGTCGCGCCGACCTTCGACGCCACGGTGCTCGACGCCGCGGCGGCGCTGCCGGAGGTCGCGGTCCTCGCCGGAATCTGGCAGGAGCGGGCACTGGTCGAGGGGCAGACCCGGTGGGTAACCGCCTCCAACGACTTCGCCGCCGCCGGACGGGTCTTCAGGGCTGTCCCGACCGCCGGCGTCATCGCCACCCTGCGCCCCGATCAGGTGGCGCTCGGCGCGGGCACCGCCGAAGACCTGGGCCGTACGGTCGGCGACACCATCACCGTCGAACTCGCCCAGGGCGGCAGCAAGCGGTACGAGGTCAGCGCCGTCGTCCCCGACGACATGATGTTCGGCGGTGTGGTGCTGCCCGTGGAGGCGGTGGCCGGCTTCACGGTCGCCCAGCCGATGATGGCGCTGATCAAGCTGAACGACGACGCGGACGCCGACGCCGCGCTGGCCAAGGTCGAAGCGCTGCTGGCCGACAGCCCGGAGGTCTCCGTGGTCAACCGGGCCGGCTACGTCGAGCAGCAGCTCGGCGTCTTCGACACCCTGCTCATGATGATCCAGATCCTGTTGGCCCTGGCCATCGTCATCGCCGTGCTGGGCATCGTGAACACGCTGATCCTGTCGGTGATGGAGCGCACCCGGGAGCTGGGACTGCTGCGCGCCATCGGGCTGCAGCGCGCACAGATGATGCGGATGGTCACCGTCGAGGCGGTGGTGGTGTCGGTCTTCGGCGCGCTGCTCGGCATCGGCGTCGGCGCCGCCATCGGTGCGGTCGTGGTGCGGGCCCTGCACGACGAGGGCATCACCGACCTGGTCATGCCGTGGCAGCAGATGGGGCTCTTCGTGGGGCTGGCCGCGCTGGTCGGGGTGGTCGCCGCGATCATCCCGGCGATCCGGGCGGCCCGGATCAACGTGCTCGCCGCGATCGCGCACGAGTGAGCCAACGCGCGGGCTCCGCCGCAGCTCAGCTGCGCGGAGCCCGGCGCGATCGGCGTCCGCGGGCAATCGGCATCCGGTCGCGATCGGCGTCCCGGGGTGGTCAGCGGGTCGCGTGCAGTTCGGCGAGCACCGCCAGATCGACCCCGGTGAGGCTGCCGCGCAGG
>Ga0233385_1000390_pt1 | contig 23596 bp, 13 predicted proteins | sample ElkDunMinimDraft_16_FD_191543 | JGI IMG/M metagenome (GOLD analysis project Ga0233385, IMG submission 191543) | Fecal eukaryotic communites from dung pellets of Tule Elk in California, USA - Elk Dung G36 | ecosystem: Host-associated > Mammals > Digestive system > Large intestine > Fecal | place...
TGCCCGCCGCTATTGCACCTGGGCCGCCGTTCGGCCCGCCTCCAGCAGGAGCCGTGAGGGGGCTGGGATCTCGACGTCACGACGTCGCACGAAGACCGTGGCGGTGTTCGCGGCCACGAGCGAGGACCGCCCCCTCCCGACGCTGATCCTTTAACCGCTGGAAAGCTCTCCAAAAATGGGCGATAGTCCCCTGGTGCCGCAACCAGAGGAAGCAGAGATCGCGCGCCCGCTGTGGCGGGACCGCAACTTCAACGTCTTCTGGGCCTCCCAGACGCTCTCGGTCGCCGGGGACTCGTTCGCCTACATCGCCATCCCGCTGCTGGTGCTGAACGTGACCGGGTCGGTCGCGCAGATGGGCCTGCTGACCGGTGTGGCCGGTGCCGCGTCGGTCTTCGCCGGGATCTTCGCCGGCATCCTGGCCGACCGGCTCGACCGGCGGACCCTGCTCATCTGCTGCGATCTCGCCCGCCTGGCGCTGTACGGGCTCATCCCGCTCGTCTGGGCGTTCGGCCCGCAGGTCTGGCTGCTGTACGTGGTGCTGCCGCTCAGCGAGGCGATCGGGATGGTCTTCCAGGTCACCTACGTGACCGCGGTGCGCAACCTGGTCGAGGGCGACCGCATCACCGAGGCGAACGGGCGGCTCTACGCGACCGCGGCGGCGGCCGGTGTCGGCGGCCCGCTGCTCGCCGGCGTGGTCTCCGGACAGTTCGGCCCGACCGCGGCGATCGCCATCAACGCGGCGAGCTTCGCGCTGTCGGCGGCGGCCCTGTACTTCGTCCGGTTCAAGCGGCCCGAGGCCGGTGCGACGGCGCCGCCGCGCCAGCGGCCCTGGCAGGAGATGCTGGCCGGTGCCCGGTTCCTCTGGCGGCACCCGGTGCTGCGCTCCCTGACGATCCTGCTCTCCTTCTTCATCTTCTTCACGCTCGGCATGACCGATGTGCTGATCTACCACCTGAAGCACGACCTGGGCCGCTCCGACGGCACCGTCGGCACGGTCCTCGCGGTCGCCGCGGTGGGCACGATCGCCGGGGCCGTGCTCGTGGCGCCCGTCCGCCGCAGGCTCGGTTTCGGCGTCACCTGGATCGGCGCCCTCGCGACGAGCGGGCTCGCGATGGCGGGCGTCGGCCTCTCGGGCCGCGTCCCGGTGATCGCCGCCCTGATGGCCGTCTATCTCTGCGGCGTCAGCGTGGCCGGGATCTGCTCGATGTCCCTGCGCCAGCAGGTGACCCCCGACCATCTGCTCGGCCGCGTCACCTCGGCGTTCTGGACGATCCACTTCTCCCTGGGCCCGGTGGGCGCGGCCGTCCTGACCTGGGGTGCGGGCGGCTACGGCGTCACCGTGATCTGCCTGCTCGCGGGCACCGCCTGCCTCCTGCTCGCAACGGTCGCGCTCTTCACTCCCATCCGCCGGTCCGCCCCCGAACACCCGGGGCCCGCCACCTCATGAGGCATGCTCCCGTCGACAGGGCGGGCCGCCCTGTCGACGGGAGCGACGGATCAGCCGTTCGCCGCGGTGAACGAGGCCGCCCCGCCGACGAGCGGCAGCGTGACCGTGCTCTTCGTCGTGTCGAGGTGCAGCTTCGCCCCGGGGGTGGGCCGGATGGTGTACTCGTAGTCGCTCGACAGCAGCACGACGCCGATGCGGTGCCCCGCCGCGAACACGTAGTCGTGCGGCTGCATGTCGAAGTCGAGGCGGTACGGGCTGCCCGGCTTGACCGGCTCGGTCTTCGAGATCGACTTACGGTTCTGCGGGTCCGTCCAGCCGCGAGTGATGATCTTCGCCTTGCCGTTCTGGTCGTAGTCGACGAGCAGCGCCGTGACGTTGGCGGCCGGCTGGCCGAAGGACATCCGCAGTGACACCTGCGGCGTGCCGCTGAGCCGGACCGCGTCGGTCAGCTCCCCCGACTTGTAGGCCAGGCGGTGGGGGGAGGTCACGGCGTCGGCGAGGGCCAGTGCCCGCTTCGAGGCGTCGTCGACGATCGTCTCGGTCACCGGCTTGCCCTGGCGGGTCTTGTCGGCGGTGAGGACACCCGTGGTGCCGTCCGTGGCGGGCGCCAGGTTGAGCTCGGTGGCCGCCGCGGCCGGTTCGGGCCACTCGGGGTATTCCACCAGCGTCCTGTTCTCGCGCTGGATCAGCGCCCGCTGGTCGTTCTCCACGCCGTTCTGCTGGTCCCACAGGTAGCGGGTGAACCAGCGGTTGAGCACGTTGACGCTCGGGGAGCCGCCGTGCCCGCCCTGGTGCAGATAGATCTTGTGCGGCACTCCGCGCGCCTTGAGCGCCTCGTACCACTGCGCGGCGTGCTTGGTCTTGACGTTCCAGTCGTTGAGCCCGTGCGCGACCAGCGTCGCGGCGCGGACCTTGTCGACGTCGTTCATGTAGTCGCGCTCGTCCCAGAAGGCGCTGTAGTCGCCGGTGACCCGGTCCTGCTCCTTGGCGAGATCTTCGATGACGCTTCGGCAGACCTGCCTGTCGGTGCGGGTGTAGACGTACTCCGCGAGCACGTCGGCGTCCTCGCCCTGGTAGCCGCCCGGCGCGACGACGGCGCCGTTCGCGCGGTAGTAGTCGTACCAGCTGGAGATCGCCGAGATCGGCACGATGGCCTCAAGGCCCTCGACACCCGTGCTCGCGACCGCGTTGGGCAGGGTGCCGTTGTAGGAGGTGCCGATCATGCCGACCTTGCCGGTCGTCCAGGTGGCGGCGACCTCCCTGCCCGCGGCGTCGTACGCCTTCGCGCGGCCGTTCAGCCAGTCGACGACCGCTTTCGCGCCGATGGTCTCGTTGCGTCCACCGGTGGTGGGACAGCCGTCGGACTTACCGCTGCCCAGCGACTCGGCGTGTACCACCGCGAAACCGCGCGGCAGCCAGTTGGCCTCGTGGCTGGTGCTGATGACGGGCTGCGGCCCGGTGCCCGTGAGGGCCTCGCCACCCCTGACCGCCTCGGCCACGCCGGCGGCGGCGAGCCGCTCGTCGGCCGCCGGGTCCTTCACCGGACCACCGCGGTTCATCCAGCCCTTGCCGGGGCGGAGCGCCTCGTGGAGCTCGTGGTCGACGTTGTGGTTCTCGACCGCGTTGCCGCCGGCGTAGTAGGGGCTCACCTCGTACACGACGGGTGATTTCAGCCCCGCCGTCTCCGTCTCCCGCAGCCGGGTGACCTCGGCGTGTACCCGGTCGTTCCGCCCGTCGCCGTCACTGTCGATCGAGGTCTCGACCCACATCTCCTCGCGGATCCAGTCGTTGCGGTTCGACGAGAACACCGGCTGGGCCATGCCGTCCACGAAGACCGGTCCGACGGAGGGGTCGGCTGCCGCGCCGGCGGAGGCCGAGGGCGCCGCGACCCCGGCCAGGGTCATGGCGACGGCGAGACCCAGCGCCGCCGCGCCGCGCCGCATCGATCCCGGACCGCGAAGGGCGGCCGGCGCCCCGGGGCCCCTCACCAGAGGTGGTACAGACATCAAGCACCTTTCAGAACGATCAGCTCGGGGTGGAAAACCCCGACCACAGGTCAAGGGACAGCAAAGATCGCCCCAAGAAGGCTTGATGTTATGGGCACTAAGTACGAAAAGTCTATGGATGGGCGCTCTGTCTCGATCAAGATAATTTCGACATATATCGCACTAGATATCGGCGAATCGGCCATCATTACGGAGATCAGAAAACGACCACCCCCAGGACCTCGCGGGGTGCGCGGCGAACCGCCAGGACCGGCCGCCGAGCGGGCGACCCGAACACGAGACCCCCTCCTGTCGAGTGAGGATCAGCAGGGCGTGTCGCCCTCGCCGTCACCGCACACCGTTCCGCCCGCCACTCACTCCACGATCACTCGATGATTACTCAGAGTTACGATCAAGCTTCGCCGGAGCCCGCGACGCCAGGGATTACCGCCCACCCGGGACGCATTTGACGCACACCCCTGATTACGAACAGGGATTTTGTGATTACATTGAGTAATGAAAACGGCAGGCTCGGATCTCGAGTTCAGAATTCTGGGGCCGTTCGAGGTGCTGCGGGACGGCGTCCCGGTGCCGATCCGGGCGGCCAGGCTACGGACGTTGCTCGTCTCGCTGTTACTCGACGCCAACAAGACGGTCCCCGTCGAGACGTTGACGAACCATCTGTGGGGAGACGACCCGCCGGGCGGGGCGAGAGCCACTCTGCAGAACTACGTGCTGCGGATCAGACGCCTGCTGGGGTGCGCCGGGCAGGAGGGCCCGCTGCTCACCTGCCCGCGGGGTTATCTACTCAAGGTGGCCGACGACCGGCTCGACCTGCACCGCTTCGAGACCCTCACCCTCCGTGCCAGGGCCGCCTTCGCCGCGGACGCGACGGAGCGGGCCGCCGCCCTGCTGGCGGAGGCCCTACGGTTGTGGCGCGGGGAGCCGCTGCAGGACGTGCCGTCGGAGACCCTGCGGCGAGAGGTCGCGCCTGTGCTCGCCGAGCGCGGGCTGGACGCGCTCCAGTCCCGTATCGAGGCCGACCTCGCACTGGGCCGCCACGAGGAGGTGCTCGCCGAGTCGCGGCGGCTCACCGCCGCGTACCCGCTCAGGGAGCGGTTCTGGGCGCAGCGGATGCTCGCGTTGTGCGGGTCGGGACGCCGGGCCGAGGCTCTGCGCTGCTACCAATCCCTCAGGGAGATCCTCGTCGAGGAGCTCGGCGTCGGCCCCGGCGCGGAGGTGCAGGAGTTGCGTCAGCGGATCCTCGACAACGATCCCGCCCTCACCGCCAGAAGATCTTCCGGCAACCTCCCCGGCGAGATGACCACGTTCGTGGGCAGACAGCGGCGACTCGACGACGCCGCGCGGCTGCTGGAGACCAGCCGGCTGATCACGCTGACCGGGGTGGGCGGAGTGGGCAAGACCCGGCTGGCGCTGCGGCTGGCCGCGCGGCTGGCGCCCACCTTCCCCGACGGGGCCTGGATCGCCGACCTCGCCCCGCTGGCCGACCCCGGACTCCTCGACCGGACCGTGGCCCAGGCTCTCGGAATCCGCGACCAGTCCGCACGCCCCTGCCCGGACATCCTCATCGAGCACCTGAGCGACAGCGGGACGCTGCTGGTGCTGGACAACTGCGAGCACCTGGTGAACGCCGCCGCGACGCTGGTGACCGCGCTCCTGCGCGCGGTGCCCGGTCTGCGGGTGCTCGTCACCAGCCGGCAGCGGCTCGGCGTCCAGGGCGAGCACGTCCTGCCGGTGCCGCCCCTCACCGTGCCGCCCGTGACGTCGGCGGACGGGGAGGCCGAGCCTGCGCTGACCCGCTACGAGGCCGTGAAGCTGCTCGCCGACCGCGCCACGGCCTCGGCACCGGACTTCCGGATCACGCCGCACAACCGCGACGTCGTCGCGCAGCTGTGCGGACGGCTGGACGGTGTGCCGCTCGCGATCGAGCTCGCCGCGGCCCGGCTGGGCGCGCTCTCCGCCCGGGAGATACTCGACCGGCTGGACGACCGGTTCCGGCTGCTCGCCGCCGACGACACCGAGAACGCTCCCCGCCACCACCGGACCCTGGACGGCGTCGTCGGCTGGAGTCACGATCTGTGCACCGAGCAGGAGCGGCTGCTGTGGGCCCGGCTGTCGGTCTTCTCCGGCGAGTTCGACCTGGAGGCGGCCGAGGCGGTGTGCTCGGGGGCGGGCATCGACCGCCACGACGTCCTCGACATCCTCACGGGCCTGGCGAACCAGTCGATCCTCGTCGTGAACGGTCAGGGCGGCACGACGCGCTACAGCCTGCTGGAGACCATCCGCCGGTACGGCGGGGAGCGCCTGGTCGACCTCGGCCAGGAGACCGCGATGCGGCGGCGTCACCGTGACCACTACCGGCGCACCGCCACACGGGCCTCGGCCGACTGGTGCGGCCCCCGCGAGGTCGGGTGGCTGTCGCGCCTGCGGCAGGAGCTTCCCAACCTGCGGGCCGCGCTGGACTTCTGCCTCACCGAGCCCGGCGAGGCGCGGAGCGGGCTGGAGATCACCGTGAACCTCACCAGGACCCGGTTCTGGTTCTTCAACAGCACCATCGGCGAGGGCCGCCACTGGCTGGAGCGCGGGCTCGCGCTCTCCCCTCGCCTGCCGGACCCCCTCCAGGTCGGCGCGGTGGCCACGATCGCCTGGATCGCTCTCTGCCAGGGGGACAGGCAGGGCGCCGAAGGCTTCATCGCCCGCTGCCGCCGCCTCACCGCGCAGCTCCCCGACGCCGACGTCCCCGCCGCCGTCACCTACGTCGAGGGCGCCCACGCGATGCTCGTCCACGGCGACCCCCGCTCCATCGCGCTACTGGCGCAGGCGAGGGACCGGTTTCTCACCGACGGCACGATCGGTGACGCCCACATGGCCACCATGCTCTGGGCGATGGCCTGCGCCTTCCTCGGAGACCGGGAGCTCGCCTTCGCCTCCGCGAAGACCTACCTCGCCGACGCCGAGGCCCTCGGCGGGACCTGGGCCCACTCGTGGGCGCTGTGGAGCCTCGGTCTCGCCGAGTCACGCCACGGCGACCCCGCGCGTGCCACCACCCTGTTCCGCGACGCGCTGCGCCGCCAGTACGACATCGACGACCATTGGGGGCCGGTGTGGGGCCTTGAGACGCTCGCCTGGACCGTCGCCGCCACCGGCCGTCACGACCGCGCCGCCGAGTTGCTCGGCGCCGCGCACCGGCTCCGGCGGGCGGCCGGGGTGACACTCATCGGCCTGCGGCCGTTTCACGAAGCCCACACCGAGGCCGAACGGTTGCTGAAGAACGCGCTCGGGGCGTGTGGATACTCCATGGCCTTCGAACGGGGGGCGAGGAACACCGACGTCATCGGCCTCGCGTGCGCGCCCCCGTGAGCCGACATGGCCGACGGCCACCACGGCGGTGAGCGGTGTCGTCTCCGCTCTGAATCGATGAAGGCCACCGCCATCGAAGCTCTCGTTCCACCGTAAGGACGGCATCTGTCACCGGCATGGAATCGGCAAACGAGGAGTACGGATACGGGAGAAGGCGGCGGCACCGGGACACCGAAAGCCCAGGTAGGACGATCGTGCTGTAACGGGCGTGTCTCCGCGCGGCGGTACGAAGGCCGAGGTCTGGTCGTCATGAGCGGTGAGGACAGGCCGCGCGGTGGATCTGCCGGAGGAAGTCATGAACATCGTGGTCAGCGTCCTGTTCCGCGCCATACCGCTGGTGCTCGGGGCCACCTGCCTCGCCTTCGGCCTGCTCTTCCAGGGGGAGAGCTCCACCTACGTCGCCGGCCACGTTCTCTTCGGGCTGTCGGCGATCTGTGCCAGCCTGATCGCCCTGGTGGCGAGCATCGTCCGTCAAGTTCGCAACGTCTTCGGCGAGACGGAGCGATACCGGTGGAGCTCGCTGGTCGTCATCATGGGAACGGTCAGCTTCGCGCTGGGCCTGTACGTCCTGCTCGGCTCTGACCTGCCCTACCGGATCGCCCCCGGCTACATCCTGATCGGTCTGGCGCTGGTCTGCTTCAGCGTCCTGTCCAAGGCGCTGCTGCTGGCCCTGGTATGGCGCCGCTCCTTCCCGCTCGCGAACCGCATCCCCATCCTGCCGGTGGCCACCGCGCTGATCTGCCTGTTCTTCTCCGCCTTCCTCTCCGAGGCGGCGGTCACCGATCCGCAGTTCTTCATCCCCGCCCGCGTCTTGGTGGGGCTGGGCGCGGTGTGCTTCACCCTCTTCTCCATCGTCTCGATCCTGGAGGCCGGGACGTCCGGCTGAGCCGAGTCCTTCCCAGAGCCCCGGGGTCCCCGACGCGACTTCCCGATCAGCTGCCGGAAAATCTCCGTGCCACGCCAGTGATCACCGCGTGTTCTCGGCTTCCGGCCGGCCCTCTCCTCGGCGCATGGCGGCCCACGACCACGGCGAAGTCGAACTCTGGACTTTCCTGGCTTCGTGGCAGGATCTACGGCCTGCGGAAGAGCTCAGACCGATAATGTGCGTTTTGCACCTCCAGTACTCAGGGCGAACTTCCGCAGCGGCAGCCGAGCGACGCGGGCGCACGGTTCACCGGGTTGACCCGCCATCCGCAAGTGTGTGACAAGTCGGGGCCCGCAGGCTGGGCACCACCGATCACATACGGAAGGGACACATGTTCGGGATCGTTCGCCCATGCCGGCACGGGATGTGCGGCGGGCTGTTCAAGGAGTGGATGGCGCACCTGTGCGGGCTCTGCCTGGCCCTGCGGGACGAGCACGGGCACGCCTCCCGGCTGGTGACCAACTACGACGGCCTGCTGGTGTCCGTGCTCACCGAGGCGCAGGCGCCCGCCTCCTCCCCGCACCGGCGGGCGGCGGCCTGCGCGCTGCGCGGGTTCAAGGGCGCGGACGTCGCCCAGGCCGAGGGGGTGCGGCTGGCCGCCGCGGTCTCGCTGATCCTGGCCGCGGGAAAGGTCAAAGACCATGTCGAGGACGGCGACGGCCTCTACGCCCGCCGGTTGGTGGCGGCCGGCGCGGGGCGGGTGGCCGCCCGCTGGTCGGCTGCCGGATCGGGTACGGCCGTCGCCCTCGGGTTCGATCCCGCCCCGCTCCTGGCCGCGGTCGAGGAGCAGACCCGGCTGGAGCGCCTGCCGGACCCGAGCCTGCTCCAGCTCACCGCCCCCACCGAGGCCGCGGTCGCCGCCGCCTTCGGGCACACCGCCGCACTGGCCGGCAAGCCGCACAACCGGGAGACCCTGGAGGAGGCCGGACGCTACTTCGGCCGCCTGGCGCACCTGCTGGACGCCGTCGAGGACCTGGCCCGCGACCGCGACCGCGGAGCCTACAACCCGCTGGCGGCCTCGGGCACCGGCCTCGCCGCCGCGCGGCGGCACTGCGACGACGCCGTGCACGGACTGCGCCTCGCGGTGGCCGAACTGGACCTGGAGCGACGTCGCCTCGTCAACGCCCTGCTGGTCGCCGAGACCGGCCATGCCGTCGATCGGGTCTTCGACGCGGCCGAGCGGGAGAGCCCCGGGGCGCCCCCTCGCGACCCGCGGCTGAAGCCGGATCCCGGCGGGTTGTTGTCCCTGCTGTGCATGTCGGCGGCCTGCTGCACCTGCGGACTGTACCGGCCGCCGTGGGACGAGGAGCGCTACAGTTCGTGCGGTGAGCGCTGCGACGGCAGCGGCTGCGACGCCTGCGGGCAGTGTTGCAACGGCTGCTCCGGGTGCTGCGAGTGCTGTAGTTGCGACTGCGGCTGACCGCACCGGCAGACCCGCCGGATCCGCCTCACCAGCGCCGTCGTTGCTTTTCGACGCCTCCACTCGCTCGGCGACCCAGTCCGGTCCTGCCAGGGAGGCGAGCCGGATGAGCCGCCGCACGAACCTTTCCGCCGCCGTGGAGACGAGCCCGAGGTTCTGGGCGGCGTAGGCGATCAGGTCGGCGCCGCTCATCGGGACGACCGCGCAGATGCCGCTCAGCAGCAGCCGGTGGTGAACATGCCGGTCCGTCGTGCGCTCCCCGGCGAGCAGCGTGGCCAGCGTACGGCGGGCCAGCTCGGATTCCTCGTCATGGACGAGCAGATCCTCGGGGGACAGGCTCAACGCGGGGGACGACTCGGGGAAGAACGCTTCCCCCTCCAGGTGGGCGGTCACGTTGGCCCGGTAGAAATCGGGCCGCAGCGCGCGGAGCCGGTCCAATGCGGCACGGAGCGAGCGCACCGCGGTGCGCGGGTCGAGTCCGTGACGGTGATGGCCCGCGGGGATCTCGTAGGGGTCACAGGCACCGTTTCGCAACCGGATGAGGGCGTCGACCAGCAACTCGAAGGCGAATTCGTCCTCCCGCAGCGGCGACGCCCACTTCGACGTCCGGAGATCCCGTTCCGGCTTGGCGGAGGCGCCGCGGCTCATCGCGCTCTCGCGCCGTACGCGTGCCTCGAAGCTCTTCAGCGGATGGTGAACGAGCTGGGCGCGGGCCGCGCGGAGCCCGGCCGGCTCTCCGGCACCGGGCCGCCCGCGCAGTCGACGGGCCGCGAGACCGACCTCCTCGATGATCGCCGCAGGCGAGGTGAGCCACTGGACGATCAGTTCCATCTCACGCACCGGCTCACCGCTCCGGGTCCGGGGCGGCCTGCCCGCCAGGGCCTCGCCCAGCCTGGTGTACACGCCGAGCAGGATCTCGTCGATCGTCTCCTCGCACTCGTCGCACCAACGCGTCGTCCCTTCGACTCCGGCACAGTGCCCGCCGTCGTGGCGAGCCCTGCGCAGCGGTACGCGCGCAAGGTCACGCAGGGCGGGAGCGACGAGGGCGAAGAAGGCGGGGAACGCGATCGCCTGCTGAGGGGAGGCGACGGCGGCGAGATTCATCATGAGGTCCTTCCGAGGCATGGCGGAGGAACACGTCGTGAGACGCGTTCTCATCACATCGGCCTCGAAAACCGAGGCCCTCAGAAGGAGCGGTCATGAACCACTCAAGCTCGCGGGCATCGCCGTTGAACGAAAATCAGACTGTCAGGAGTTGTGAACAGAGTCAAGCAGTTTCCCGATACATGACATCAAGCGCGTCCATGACCGATTTATACTGATCAATGAGCGCGTCGTCGCCGACAGCCGGTCCGTCCAGTTCCCTTACGGCCTGCCGCATCAGGTCCCGCACGTCCCGATGACCGCGATCGGCCCCGACACGCCTCCGGCGGCCCCCGCGCTCCCACTGGTCCAGGGCGTGCCCCTGCAGCGCTCCGTTCGCCCGTCTCCCAAGAGCGTCCAGCGCGGGATTCCTCTTACGGAGGCGTTCCCATGCCTTCCATCCGAAGAGCGCGGGCCGCAGGGCGGCCACCGCGAGATAGGCGGCGAGCGCCGGACGGTCACGCCACACCTCCGCCACCAGCAGCAGCCGCCGCCGGGCGACGGCCAGCCGTTCCCTTCCCGTCCAGCCGTCCTCACCGGGGCCGAACAGGTCGTTCTCCAGGCTCGCCAGCGCGGGCAGCACCTCACGCAGGGTGTCCGAACCGCGCTCGATCAGACGGCGGGCCGTGCGCAGGTCCAGCCGTCTGACGGCGCTCACCGCCAGACCGGCCAGCACCCGGTCCGCACCAAGGTGCGCCACCACCGGCTGGCCGCTGCGCAGTTCCGAAGTGCCACCCGGACTCCGGACCAGTTCCGTCACCCAGAGTGGGCAGGCCGCGGTCAGCGACCACTCCACCGCCGCCGCGATCATGCCGTAGTTCGCCAGCGGCGGCCCGGGGTTGAGCACCAGCACCACCTCGTCGACATCGCGCAGACTGCCGGAGCCCGGCTGGCCGGTGGGTACCGCCTCGGAACCCAACGCGCCGACCACAGTGTCCCTGATCTCGCCGAGATCTCCCGAGACGATCTCGATCACCCGCACGTCCACGTCCGCCCCACCGCCGAACGTCGCGGCGAGCCGATGGGCCCGCTCCAGGGTCTCGGCGCTGGCCAGCAGGCGGAGCCGTACGGTGCCCCGGCGCAGCAGCGACTCCCGCCGGGCGCACAGTTCGGCGAGGACCTCGGCCACCGCCCGCCGATCCTCGCCCTCCCTGCCCTGTCGCTCCAAGCCGACGGCCAGGAGCCCAAGGACGTCACCACTGCCCAGCACGGGCCAGCCGATCCTGCCCGTCTCCGCGACGAGTCCGAACCCGGAGTCGCCCCGCTCCCACCGGGCCGCGGCCTCCAGCAGGGTCGGCGGCAGCGGCCCGGCGGCCGGAAGCTCCGGTTTCAGGTACGCCTGGTGGCCGGCGGCCTCCAGATAGAGGGAGGTCAACTCGGCGTCCTTGAGCATCCTGGCGCAGGCGCTGGTGACGTCGCTCGTGACCGCACGGGCCGCCGTCATGATCTCTCCGGACAGTCCGCCGCTCCCACCGGCCCGGTCGCCCAGTGCGGTGACGAGCGCTCCGACTCTCCGCTCGGTCTCCGCGGACAGGGCCTCTCTCTCCTTCTTGAACAGCCTCCGGAGATGCTCGGCGAACCAGGCACGAAGCAGACCGTGGTCGGCGGCCTCTCCGCGTCCAAGCCGTTCGAAGAGCGCCGCCTGCACGGTGGGCCAGACCTGCGCGAAATTGTCGATCTTTCCTGAGGTGAGGCCAGGCACCTCGGGGACCGTGGACCGTTCCCTCAGCTTTCCGGCGGGCTCGATGTCCCCGGCCTGCCTGGCCGCGAGCAGTTCCCAAAGTGACCGACTCCCCGGATCCACCTCGGCCAGCGCGTCCCAGAACCGGTAGCGGAGCAGCCAGGACTCCAGGTGCGCGGCCATGTCCCGTGGCCGGTCCAGCGAGTACGGCCGACCCGGGCGGTCGATGTGCACTATCCGAGCCGGGCGGCGCGTCTCCAGGGCGGCGCAGAGGGCGCCCGTGCTGAGCGCGAACGCCCCCGAACCACAGGTGACCAGGATGTCGTCGGGATGACGTTCCGCCAGCCACCGTCTCAGCGCCTTCGAGGTCTCCGTGAGCCCGGGAGCCTCGACGCGTACGACGGAGACCGCCTCCGGGTCGAAGCACGCACCGCACAGTCCCGCCTCCGAGACGAGTCGCTCCCGGACCTCGTCGGCCCAACCGGCGAAGGTCTCGTCTCCGGGGCCGTACCGGTTGGTCGTGCCCAGCAGTACGACCTGGGAGAGCGGGAGGTCGGCCAGACCTTCGAAGATCTTCCGCAGCGGGCGGCGGTCCTTGCCCGTCGCGCCGGGGTTACCCTCGAAGTCGGGGGTGACCCCGGCGAGGCTCCGCTCCCCCGCGAATCCCAGATCCCCGCCGCCGATCGCGTGCACGAGCAGCGTTCCCTCGGTCTTGCCCACCACGGCACCCCCTGCATAGCAGGCGAAACTAAACCAACCGGGCTAACGGTAAGTCATCCATGACGGAACTCGCGATGAAAACGGCGAAACCACCGGCGATCGAGAGCTAGAGGTATCCGAAAAGCCGACGAGGACTTCCAGTCGGTCCCACCGGCCGAATCCACCTCAGAGCACAGGTCAGAGCTTCGCCCTTCGTCTTCACGACCGTCTTCCACCGCCATTTATCTGCCCTTTTCCTCCCTTGTCGGAGGAATACGAACCTCGATCAGGCTGGTTCCCCTTTTTTATTGTCCGGTCCTCCTTCTCAACCGAATAGACGGTCAGCGGCTTCGCGTCCTTCTCCGGAGCGGGCAGCGATCGCCCCCGGCCCGAGGCGATCCGCTTGCCCTCCGGCCTCTCGTTCTCGGTGAACCACTCGTAGCTCCTGCCACGCGGATCCGGCGGCGCGGGGAGGTCTTCCGGTGACCAGTCCGGTTGTGTACGGGGGTAGTGCACCGGAAGTCTCGGGTCGCCACGTGAGACGGCGAGCATCGCGTCACGGACCTTGGCCAGGTACTTCACCTCCCCCAGCATCCGGGTGAACGTCTCCCCCGCTCGGATCAGTCGTTCGAAGCCGTCGACCTCTGGCAGGGTCCCGGAAAGACTCCGGTAGTGGGCCGCGTACTCCGCGCCGGAGTGCAGTTCGGTGCTTTCCTCGTCGACGTCGAGCCGTACGCTGCCGAAGCCGAGCGGCCGGCCGAGACCGAGTCGATGAAAGTGCCCCTGCGGCAGGGTGAGCAGCCAGGCGAGCGCCCCCAGTTCGTGCTCGTCGAGATCACGGACCTCGATGACGAACCGGAAGGTGGTCCCGGGACGCACCCAGCCCATGATCGACCGGTTCTGCGTGTCACGCTGCTCCGTGCCCTCCGTCCGATAGCGCCTTCCGTCAGATGTCGGGCCGCCCTTGTCGTCGTACGGGGTACGGGGGCGGCGATATTCGCGGTAGAAGCCGTTGATCCGGACCTGCGTGGGGTCGTGCGTTCCCTGCCCCTCACTCCAGTGATCCCGCCGGTTCAACCCGGCATGGTGCCAGTACACCTTCCGGCCACGCAGCCCTTGACCGGGCTGGTACAGCTTCTCCTTCGGCGTTCCGTCCTTGATCGGCCGATCGGGCTCCTTCATCGACGCCGCGAGATAGAAGCGTCCCTGCTGGGGCTTGGGCTGCCCCAGGATCGCCAGCGGAAGGCCGTCGCCGCCGAACCGCTCCACCGCCTCGTCAGTGTCCTGCTCACAGGCGACCGGGCCGACGCGCAACCGCCCGCGGTAGGCCGAGGGCCGTGCGCCTTTCCCGCTCGGAGCCACCCAGCCGAACACTCTGTCGGCAAAGGAGAGCTCTTCGATGTGGGCCGCAGGAGCAAGCGACTTGTCCAGCAGCGCGGACGGAGGAACGGGATAGAGATCCCGAGGGATCAGGACCGGATAGAGCCGGTCGACACAGTCGTTTTCATCAAGATGGGCATAGCAGAAATCACCCTCCTTGAGCTCATTCCACGCTTCGTCGTACAGATGAGGGCTCCAGGCGAGCAGGCCCGGCCCTTCACCGATCCGCTCTCCCGGCCCGGCGACACTACCGTCGGACCGTTCGCGTTCATATAACCGCGCAGGTTTGTGCGCCTTTTGACAGTCGGCTATCAGGTCGTTCCACTGCTTTTCGATCTCACTCCACGGTCTGGCCAACCGAAGCTTCGGCGCGCCCTTCCTTTTTTCCATGTAGAACAGGCGCTCGAATTTTTTCCCCTCGACGTTGGGTCCGGTGATGAAAGCGATCCCTTCCACCAGCCGTTGCCCGTTCTCCGGGGTCAGCTTCCCGCCGGAGTCCTTGGCGGCGAACTTGACCACGGTGACTGCTTTCCCTTTTTTGCTTTCGATCAGAGCGCGGAGTTCCTCCAGATGCCGGGGGGCTTTCTGACCGTCACGGGGATGGATGCACTCGCCGGATTCCCTGTCATACATCTCAAGTTTTGCCTGCTGGTACCTATACAGAACTCCGTTGGCCCCGATACGAACCGGCACCATTTTCAACGCGTAGTCCGCGCCACGACGGAAGCCCAGCCGGGTGTCGTGGGCCTCGAAGACGCCGAAGCGGGAGTTGGTGACGGTCTCGTAGGCGGAGCGCAGCATGCCCTTGAGCGCGGTCGCGGCCAGGTGAGGCCGGCCGCCGCGAACCTGGACGGGATAGACCCGGTGAGCATCCGCCCCCTCGGAGCCCGCCTCCTGGGACAGTGCCGTCTTCCGCGCGGTGTCCAGCAGGAGCAGCGGCGTCTCCACGGTGAGCCTGACCCCGATCCGGCCGGTCCAGCGCTCCGGGTGCAGCCGGTCCCTGCCGGACCCGTGACCCGGTTTGCCGGGATCGGCACCGAGCGGCGACCCGTCACCGAGCGGCTTCGGCAGACCGTCCCGGGGAAACGCCGGAACGAACGTGTAGGGATTACGGAATTTCATGTCCTCGCTCATCGCGCGTTCTCCTCCGGCGTGTACGGCTCGAACCCGATCAGGCGTTCCTCCGCGACGTAGGCGTTGCCGTGCGCCTTGTCCGCGACGATGTACTCGCGGGCGGTCAGCCGCACCCGCCGGTGCGCGGGGGAAGGCGCCATGGGCACCGTCAGGGCGCCGATCCGTGCGGTGCGCAGCGTGACCCAGCCCGGCGCGGCGGCCTCCGCGCCCCCGGAGACCGGCCCGCCGGCCTCGCCCCAGACCAGATAGCGGGCCTCCGCGGTCTTCACCGCGGGCAGTTCCTCCAGCGGTTCGCCGAAGAACGCGGGCAGCAGGCTCCGATCCTCGGTCAGCAGGACCGCGTATCCGGCCTCCACCCAGCGCAGCTCCACCTGCGGGGTGAAGGCCCGCGCCTCGTAGACCGTGGAGAGGTCGACCGGTCCGGCCGGGGTGACGCAGCCGTCCTCCTGAATCCGGGTGACGTGGTAGGCCGAGGGGGCGGTGAGCAGGGCGCATCCCCCGGCGAGCCCGGCCTCCCGCAGTGCCCGGGGCAATGTGACGCCGGTGGCGGCGCCGCCGTACAGGGTGGTCATCGAAGTCCCTTCGGCGCGAAGGCCCGCACGAGATCCCGCGCCAGATAGTCGGTCCAGGCCTGGGCGATGGGCGAGATCTCCGGTGAGCCCAGTGCCCAGGAGAGCGTGACCGGCTCCGGCCACGGACCGCCGGTCAGGGTGATCTCGGTGACGTCGATGTCGCCGAACCCTCGGTTGGTGAGGGCGCCGAGCGGGATCCGCCCGTCGGCGAGATCTCTGAGGGTGAGCAGGAGCAGGGCCAGCGCGCTGTCCCGTTCGGCGTCGAGCCTGGTGAGGTCGACGGAGAGCCGCAGCGGCTCCCAGTTCACCGCGTGTGGTTCCAGCACGCTGAACAGGCGTCCGTCGGCGGCTCCACCGGTCCAGCGGTCCAGCGCCACGTGGTCGGCCTGCGCCATGCCCAGGTCCTCCAGCCGGTCGTGGACGGACTCGGCCAGCTCGGGCTGCTCGCCGGAGGCGGCGTCCCCCTCCCCCGGGACCTCGGCCCCGGTGACCACGTCCCAGAGCGTGTCGGGGACGACCGTCTGCGCGATGCACTCCTCCGCGCGGAGCGCCCCCGCCCTGCGATCCGCGCCGTCGTCACGAGCCGAGCCGAACAGCGCCCGTACGGCGGGCAACTGGTCGAGCTGCGCGCGGAACACCGTGCTGTACTCCCCCGCCGGGGCACCGGGACCGGCCGAAGGCGCGTCGACCCCGCGTGCGGTGCGCTCCACCAGCTCGGCGTGGGCACGCAACGCTCCCTTGACCGACCCGCCCGGCAGTACCAGCGTGAGGTGACGGCGATCGACGCGGGTGGTGAGCGGCAGGGTGTCGACGACCAGGCCCGCCGCACCCGCCCGGACCATCACCGGCGCCTTCGGAGTCCAGGTGACGCGCACGTCGAGCACCTCGCGCCGGGGTGGCAGCCGCGCCTCGGCGGGTCGCAACGACGCCACCGACCTGGCGCGACCCGGATCGTTCCTGAGCACGGCCAGCAGCCCTTCCGGCGTGTCGAACCGGTCCGCGAACAGCTCGAACGGATCATCGAGCAGCCGTACCGCACCCAGGCCCCTGCCCGTCGCCGCGCCGACCCGCACCTCGCCGGCGCGCAACGCTTCGAGCAGGGCTCCCATCCTGGCCTCGTCGGCGGGTCCTTCCTCGTCGGACTCGATGTCGATCTCCAGCCTGAGGTGACATCCGGCCGGTACGACGGCCCTGCCGTACAGGAACTCCTGCGCCGCCGTACCGGTCCTCCGGTCGATGCCGACCGACTGCCGCAGCTCCAGGCGGGCCGGGTCGAGCGGGGTGGCGGGCAGGCCGTGCTCGTCCAGCCTGGCCTCGGAGGTGATCAGCGCATCGGCGACGATCACCCGGCTGGCCCGGCCTTCGTCGTTCTCCCTGTCCTTGGGGATGAAGCCCCACAGCGGGTCGAGGTCCGTGGACTCCGGATCGGCACCGCGCGACCAGTTCCGCAGCACCCCGGCCAGCGTGGTGCCGGGAACGTACAGACGGCCCAGGCCGTCCACCGCGATCGGCAGCGACTCCGAGGGGTCGTCGGCGAGGCCCCCGACATGCAGCGGCGACTCGGTCCGCAACCAGCCCCGCGCTCGGATCCTGCTCGTCACATGCCGTCCCACCCTGATGCTCATCGCGTCCCCCTCACCGTCGAAGCGCCCTCGGCCCCGCCGGACGCGACGCCGCCGTCGCCCCCGGCCTCATGGCCGTTCTGTCCCATCGGGTCACCGTTGCTCACGGCCTCGTCGCGGCTGTGCGCGGCCAGGCACGTGGTGACCAGCACCCGTACCGCCTCGTCGCGGAGTTCGGCGCGCAACGCCGTGACGCCGTCCTCGGTGACCACCAGTTCCCCCTCGGGAAGGCCGAGCAGCGTCCAGACCGGGTCGTCGTCGACGAGGAGCGCGCGCAGTCGCTCCACCGCCTCGTCAGGCCAGTCGGACCTGCCCGCCTTGGTCCTGGTGAGCCGGTTCAGCCGGCTTGCGGCGCGGCCGGAGGACAGGTCGCGGACGATCTCCCGCAGCGCGTTGAGCTGGGTGTTGGAGACCCCGTCAGGGATGATCCGCAGCCGCCGCTCCCGCTCTCCTCTGATCCGTTCGCAGGCCCGGTGGATCTCCGCCCGCCAGGCCGCCCGCTCGAAGATCCGCGCGTTCTCGTAGCCCTCCTCACCCGGCGCGATGAGCCCGAGATCCCCGGCCGCGACGTGCGGAGCGGAGGACACGACGCAAGAGCCGGTGACGGCACCGGCTTCCGGCTCTGCGGCGGCCCCGGGGTCGGCCGGATCGGGAGCCGTGAAGGACCGCAGCAGCAGGTCATGGTCGAATTCCACCTGCCCGAACCCCTCGGCCCGCCGCTCCCCCACCCCTGCGGCCCGTACCTCCGCCAGTGCCGCCGGATCGATGGGCCCGCCGCTCACCTCGAACGTCAGGCAGCTCCCGGCGGCCAGCCCGTACAGGGTGGGGCGAGGCAGACCCCAGCCCCGATGCCAGCTCTCCGTCCGGTGGGTCCCGAGCGCGACACTCACCTTCCCGTCCCGCTGCTCGGTCACCGGCTCCAGGCGCACCCCGCCGGCCCCGGCCCTGGCCAGGGCCTGCTCCAGCGCCTTCCCGACGTCGACCGCCTCGGTGCTGGGTCGCAACCGCGCGTCGCGGACCAGCAGTTGTGACAGCAGCCACACCCGGAGCAGCCCGCCCTCCCCTCCGCCTCTCGGCCGGTCCTCGACGAGGCGTGCCTCGACCTCCACCTGTCCGTAGTCGTCCTTGGAGGACCGGCCGACCCGCCACCGTCCTCCCAGCCGCTTCTCCCAGCCCTCCTCAAGCAGGCCCGCCCGGACCCGTACCTCGGCACGGAGCACGGTCCCGGTGGCCAGCGCCCGGTAGACGTAGACGCCGCCGATCTCCCTGATCGGCCGCTGTCCTTCGTCGCCGACGCTGTTGTGCATGCGCACCGTGAGCGGCGGGTGCACCACCTGAGGGGAAGCCTCCCCTTCCGTTTCCACGGCGACGTACCCGTCCCGGTACGGCTTGCCGGACGCCTTGGCATCGGCCATCCGGTTGCCCACGACCGCGCTCCGGCCCTTCTCATGGACGAGGACCCTGGGCGCCTGCAAGGTTCGCATGCCCTGTTCCGACTCCGGGGTGGCGGCCGTGACCAGCAGGTCCCCGGTACGGACCAGGGCGTGCGCGGCCCCGCCGAGCCGCCGGGTCACCTCCGGCATCAGGCACCAGCCGGGGATGTGGGTCGCGCCCCGCACCACGTTGCCCATCACGGTGGCCGCGACGAGCACGGCCTCCTTCACCGTGATGACCAGTTCCGCGCGCTCCCAGCCCGCCCGCGCCGTCCGGGACGCGGGCGCGGGCCGGTCGGCGACCACGTACGGCGAGATCGACGGAGGCGGCACCGGCTCGTCCGGCATCGTCCAGTCGGAGGCGAACCCCGCCCCTTCGACGGTCAGCCTGCACCGCCCCGCCCCTCGGCGCCGCTTGCCGCCGATGGTCTCCAGCAGCCGCGCCCCCGCGTCCAGCAGCGCGCCGGCCACCTCCCGCTGGGCCTGGCTCAACTCCGCGAACCCGTCGATCCGTCCCCGGCCGGTCAGGGTGACCCCGGCGCGGGCCATCTCCTCGAACCGCAACATGTTCGCCTTGGCGGTCCCGGTACGCGCGTCGATCGCCACCCCCGGCTTGCGGAACGTCGTCGCCCAGGCGACCATCGGCCGCTCCCGCAGCAGCTCGGCGAGCCTTTCCGGGAACCGCAGCGGCCCCTCGACGACCAGCGCGGCGGGCCGCAGCGCGTTCGTGTCCGTGGCGTACTGCCCGCCGAACAGGAACCGCAGCCAGTCGTGCCACACCCCGGTGGGCCCGCTGTCCAGGGCGTGCGCCGCCAGCTCGCAGGAGTCCCGCCAGACCCCGACCAGCGTCTTGGCCGGAACGATCGGCGCGGCGGGAGCCCGTGTGGCCTTCTCGACGGGACGACCCGTGTCCTTCGCGTTTCGAATGTCCCGCTGGATGAGGCGGTCGGTGTATCCCTGAATGCCCGTCCCGGTACCCACCCGCCAATCGCTGATCATGAACAGTGAGATGTCGAACTCGCCGATCTCGCGCGTCTCCCGCACGTCACCGTCCTTCATTCCGCCTCATTCCCGGCCTTGAGGAACTGCAGCGCCACCATCGCGTCCGGCAGCCCCGTCACGGGCCCCTCCCCGCCGTCCAGGTCATCGAGCCAGAGCGACCCGCTTTCCTTCTCCACCAGCTGCAGCAACGCCGCCGTACGCTCGCGATCTCCCTCGAACCGGCGGCGCAGCAGCTCCAGCCGGGAAGCCGCGACCTCCGCCCCCAGGTGCAGTCCCTCGCGCAGGTCGTGGACGACGCCACGAGGGATGAGCAACTCCCCCGATCCGGGATCGCGCCGCTTCAGCGCGTCCACCCGCCGCTCCAGGTCCTGCCAGGTCCATCCCGACGCCTCGTCGTTCCGGCCCGCCGCTCCCACCAGGTACGGAGAGGCCGACCCTCCGGCGCCGCCCGCCTGGCGGATCCGCTTCAGGTCAGGGGCGGAACTCTCCAGCAGTACGGCGAACGCCAGCGCCGAACCCCGCTCCTTGACGCGCTTCGCCTCGGTGCCGATCAGTTCCTCGGCCAGGTCGTAGGCGAAGTGGAACGGGTAGTTCTGCTTGACGATCGCCACTCCGGCCCCCGCCCCCAGGCTCTCGCGGCCCAGCCTTTCCAGCACCAGGGCGAGCCTCGGGTCTGTGGCCGTCTCCTCCTCGAACGCCTCCAGGTAGTGCCGGGTGAAGGACAGTGCCACCTCGCCCTCGCACACCACCGTCAGGTCGTCACCACCGATCACCAGCGGCAGGATCGCCGGGGGCTCGCCGAGTTCTTCCTTGACACAACTCAGCGCCGTCTTGAACGCCTCCTTCGCGCATGCGTCGGTGGCCTGGGAGACGTTCCTCAGCAGGTCGACATAGCCGGAGTCGTCTTTCACCATCTCGCGCAGACTCTGAAAGACCGCGCCGAAGCCGTTGCCGTCGGCGTGCGACACCGCGACCCACGGTGTCCTCATCCCCAACCGATCGGCGACCTCTCTCATCTCCCGCTGAGTTCTGGAGGCGATCACGGCCATCCGGTCGAGCGCACCCCGATAGGCGGCCAGCTTCGCCACCGATGCGGCCGATCTCGGTCGCAGCGGTTCGCCGCTCCCCTCACGGTGAATCTCCGTCGCCGGCAACCCGCTCGACCCGCAGTCCTCGACCAGCGGCAACCGCAGGAACCTCGCCTGCGGCCCCGGCCGCGCCTCCCGCACGGCGGCCAGTTCCTTCCGTACCTCTCCCATCCGCTCGGCCAGTGAGCCTGGGATGTACTCGGCGACCACACCGCAGACATCCAGGCCCGGTGCGCGGAGCAGCGCGAGGGCGGTCAGCTCGGTCACCAGCCGTCGCCCGGCCTCCCCGTCCTTGGTCAGCACGGTGATCCCACCCGCCCCCGCGACCACAAGCTCCGCGCCATGGGGATCGAGCCGCCAGGTCTTCCGCTCGAAACCGGGGAACGCCTTCTTCAGCGCCTCGTCGGCCCAGGCTCCCTCCACCCGGGTGATCAGGTCGGAAGCGCCGACGATCTCCTGCCGCTTGTTGGAGGAGAAGATGTACCGCTGATTACCCGCCGTACCGATCACGACGACGTACATGACTCTCCTGTCTCGTCTGAACGAATCTCTCGGGAGTGCGTCTCTCGAAGGTGCGCCTCGTATGAGGGCATCTCTTACGAGGGCATCTCTTGGAAGGGCGTCTTGTCACGACACGTCTCATACGGATGCGGAACCGCCCGCACCTCGTGGCCGATCAGCCAGCCCAACGCGAAGGCCACACTCGCCGGAGCGGTGATGAACAACCGGGTGCGCAGCTCGGCGTACCGCGGGTGGGCCGCCATCCAGGCTCGCCAGGCGGCGTAGACATGCCGGACGGCCAGCTCGAAGTCGGCGGCCGTCTCGGGAAGGTTGGACGGCCCGCCGTCGATGACCAGGGCCGCACGGCACCGCTCCCATCGCCCACCGGTGTCCGCGCAGCCATCGGCCGCAGCCCGCAACGCCTGGGCGACCATCATCGGGTTGTCCGCCAGATGCACCACGAGGGCGACCGCCCCTCCCTCGACGTCCCCCTCGAAGTCAGGCTCCTCGACCACCCTCGCCAGCTTCGCCGCCCGCACCGCTTCCGCCGAGGTCAGCGGATCCTTCAACCGGCTGCTGATCCTCACCGAGGGAAAGAAGTCCGACTGCGCCCGCTCCGACCGCTGCGGCAGCACCGGCCCCACACTCCCACCGAACTCGTCCGGCTCCGCGTCAGATTTCTGTACGGATCGCCCCAGTCCAAGATCGGGGCTGATGCCCCTCAGATCCCGTTGCACGTTGAACTTGAACTTCGCCCCCAGGTCGAAGGCGTCGGGCAACGCGGCGTTGACGTAAAGCGACACCGGCGTGGACGGGTCCGACTCCGACAACTCGGCCAGCCGCGCGCTCACCAGCTCGTAGGCCAGCTCAAGCGCATCCTCGCGGGCCTCTCGTGCGGCGACCTTGGTGACCGGATCGGCACCGGGCACCGCCACCTCGATCTCCCGCCGTACGACGAAGCAGGAATCGTGACTACGCCGAGCGTGATTGACGGCAGCACTGACCCACTGATCGCTCCACGGCCCCCGCCAGTTCTCCCTCGGCAAGGCGATCACGATGCCCACGCCCCTGCTGCGCTGCTGCCACAGGTTGATACCGGTGAACACCGCCGCCGCAGCCACGCAGAGCACCGTCAGGAACCATTTCTGGTCCCCCATCCACCCCTTGATCACATCCGGTACGGTCCCCGCGGCCACCGCCGCCGCCACACCCGCCAGCGCCGCCACCACCCATCCCGACGCCCCCTCCCACAGCGTCCTCACCTGACCTCTCCCACCCCGAGAAAGCCGCATCCGCCGTCCTCCCCATCGTGTTTTCCTTTCACCCATCTACAGATGGACAAAGAGAAAACCCCTCGTAGGGGCGATGAGGACGGTCACGACGTCTTCATGGGAGCGCGAGGACTGGGGGTTGCGACCCCTCACCGACCCCGGAGGGACGGTGCTGGACAGCACGGCCCGAGCGAACATGTTCCGCGCCTTGGAGTTGCGATCCTCACCGACCCCGGAGGGACGGTGCTGGCCGCGCGCTCAGCAGGTCGAGGGCGTCACCCAGTCGCTGTTGCGATCCTCACCGACCCCGGAGGGACGGTGCTGGGGTCATCGCGGCCCCGAAGGATGTGCGTGCCGTCGTCGTTGCGATCCTCGTAGGGGCGATGAGGACGAGCAGACCGCCCGGGAGATCGAGGCGGCACGCATGTTGCGACCCCTCGTAGGGGCGATGAGGACCCCAAGGTAAAGTCCCAGGTCAGTGGCCTGTTTACCGAGGGGATTCGGCGCTGTTTTGCAGTGAACCTCCGGTAGTGCAGAAAACCCGGGAGGTCTGCTGCAAAACCGTGTGATCACCATGATGCCATGGCCTCTGCGGGGTGTCCTGTTTTGTGGTGTGGGTGGTGAGCGTTGTGTTCGCTGTGGACGTGGCCGCGCGGGAAGAATGCCGTGGTTGCGGACGTCGCGATGATCAAGGTCCGGGGGCGCCCTCAGGTACCGGCAGAAGAAGGGCACTCTGCTTCGAACCAAGGGCGGTGTTTTAGCTGTCCTGGTCATGTTCGGTTGCGGCAGAGGGGTGAGAGCTGCTCTCGAATGAGTGTCCATGAGTGTCCATGAGTGTCCTTTAGGTATTACGAGTGATGTATGATCTCACGCATGAACCTGACGGAATGGGCGCGGGCGCAAGGGATCGCC